>ENA-ORUR01000008-ORUR01000008.1-human-gut-metagenome-genome-assembly--contig:-NODE-8-length-298547-cov-59.7271_pt1 | contig 298547 bp, 230 predicted proteins | sample MGYA00242086_ERZ509223 | MGnify/ENA primary metagenome ERZ509223 (study PRJEB26280, sample SAMEA2338820) | human gut metagenome | biome: human gut; feature: human-associated habitat; material: faeces... | reverse complement strand
GAAACCGGTGACGCAACCGGGGATTTCGGCTTCCGGGTCAAGGACAAGCACACGTCCGCCGCTATGTGCGAACGCTGCGAAACCGGCGTCATGCAGGCCCCGTCCGACGGCGACCACTGTGACCTGGGCGTCCTCTCCGGCAAGTTGCGCCGCGGCGAACAAGCCGTCGCCGCCGTTGTCGCCGGCTCCGGCGAGTACGACCACATTGGCGTCCTCGAGTGCTACGCCTTGGGCGCCGAGCATGCAGTTAGCCTCATGCGCGGCGGCTGCCGCAGCCATACGCATCAGTGGGACGCCGTCATCCAACAGCGGCCGCTCCAGGTCACGTACCGTGTCCGCGGCATATGCGTTGAATCTAAGCATTTGCAGGCGTTCATGATCGATGCTCTCATCCATGGCATGGCCCCTTTCCTATCATTGGCGTCCAGGCCCGCTGCGCACGGCATCAGGACTGCTCTTCCAACTGTAGTCCCTTTCCGGGTGAAGCATGCTCCACCCGTTCCCTTGTTCGCAGTTGCATACAACAAGAAAACCCGGCTTAAGGTGTTCGTCTCCCCTAGGGCGGTACAGTGGTGGGGATGAGCGAATCGGCGAACAGCCGGGAGAAGACCAGGGAGCGTAGGTATGAACGTAGTGGCGGCTGCCGAAGCGTTATGGGCGCAGCAAACAATCCATCTTGATCCCGAGCCGCAGGGGGAGCGGCACGGTGTCGTCAACGCCGATGATCCCGGTGACGCGTTGTCGTTCGTCGCCGTGGGCGATTCGATGATCGCCGGCTGCGGGGTCGAGAACCAGTCCGAGGGATTCACACCCGCCATGGCATCGGTGTTCTCCGATATGCTCGACAGGCCGGTTGACTGGCGTGCCGTCGGCAAGCTTGGCGCCACGATGCGCCGTGTTCGATACCGTCTGCTCCCGCAGGTCGATCACCATGCCGATCTCATGGTTTTGTGCGCCGGTTCGAACGATTTGATGGCACGCAGGACCATCGCCCAGTGGCGTGACGACTTGTCAGCGTCGATTGACCTGGCCAAGGGGCGCGCCGACCATGTGGTCGTGTTCAGCGCCGCCCAGCTGTACCGCAGTCCTTCGCTGGGGCGGTCATTGCGTCACGTAATCGCGGACATGACCGACGAACAGACGCAGACCAGCCGTGAGATCTGCGAACAGCATGGCGTCAGGTTCCTTGACATGACCCACGAGGATGTGCACGCCGATCGAGGCGATTTCTACGCGCACGACCATTTCCACCCCAGCGCATACGGGTACCGGTGCATGGCGGAACGCGTCGGACAGCTGCTCGGCGGATGGATGACCTCCGAACTGCGGTAGCACCGGTTGCGGCTAAGGATCCCAACGCTGTAGCCGCAGAACCCATAGGACAGGGCTCCGTTGGCCAAGTGCCACGGTTATTCTTCGGCGACGAGCTCCAAATACCCGTCGTTCCACAGATCCTCGTCGCCGTCGGGCATGAGCAGGACACGTTCCGGGTTCAACGCTTCGACGGCTCCTTCATCGTGGGTGACCAGTACGATCGCCCCCTCGTATTTCGCAATCGCCTTGAGGATTTCGTCGCGGGAGACGGGGTCGAGGTTGTTGGTCGGCTCATCCAACAGCAACACGTTCGCACGGGACGTTACCAGCGTGGCGAGCGCCAATCGGGTTTTCTCGCCGCCGGAGAGCACTTTCGTCGGCTTCATCACGTCATCACCGGAGAAGAGGAAACTGCCCAGAATCGAACGCGTATGAGTGTCGTCAAGCTCGGGAGCCACATGCTGGAGATTCTCCAACACCGTCGCATCCATATCAAGCGTGTCGTGCTCCTGAGCGAAATACCCGATCTTGCAACCGTGCCCATACACCACTTCGCCGGTATCCGGCTGCTCCTCGCCGGCCAAAATCCGCAACGTCGTCGTCTTGCCGGCGCCGTTATAGCCGAGAATCACGACGCGTGAACCCTTGTCGATTGCCAGATTGATACCCGCGAACACGATATTGGACCCGAAGGCCTTGGAAATATCCTTCGCCATGATCGGGGTACGGCCGCAAGGCGCCGGTTCCGGGAAGCGGATGTCGGCGACTTTCTCCTTCTTCTCCGCCTCGCTTGTCTCTGCGAGCAACCGTTCGGCGCGGCGCATCATATTCTGGGCGGCGACCGCCTTCGTAGCCTTCGCATGCAGCCGGATGCCTTGCTTCATCAGGCGTTCCGCCTTCTTCTCCGCGACCTCGCGTTCACGGCGGCGGCGCTCCTCGTCGACCACACGCTGGTGCAGATAGGCCTTCCAGCCCAGCGAATACATGTCAATCTGGCCAAGCTGGGCGTCCAAATGCCACACCTTGTTCACAACCTCATCCAACAGCTCCGTGGAGTGGGATATTACCAAGAAACCGCCTTCGAAACGCTTGAGATAGCCACGCAGCCACTCAATCGAATCAGCATCCAAATGGTTTGTCGGCTCGTCGAGAATCAGCGTGTCGGCGTCGGAGAACAAGATGCGCGCCAGCTCGATGCGTCGCCGCTGGCCACCGGACAATGTGCCCAGCTGCTGCTGCATCACCTCTTGCGGCAAACCCAGGCTATCGGCCATCGAAATCGCCTCGGACTGGGCGGCATACCCGCCTGCCTTCTCAAAATCCTGCATGGCCTTGTCATACCGGTTCATCGCCTTGGTCATCACATCAGGGTCAGGATCGGTCATATCCTTTTCCGCCTTGCGCAAACGCGAAATGATCGTCGCGATATCACGGGCGCTCATCATCCTGTCCAACGCGGTCTGCGTAGGGTCGGCGGCATGCGTGTCCTGGGGAAGATACCCAAGCTTGCCGGAAATGCGAACAGAACCCGCGGCGGGGAGCATATCACCGGTGATCACGCGCGTCAGTGTCGTCTTGCCTGCGCCGTTTCGGCCGACAAGACCGATCTTGTCGCCTTTGACGACATGGAAATCAGTGGGATGCAGCAATGTACGCGCACCGATCTGAATCTCCAGTCCCTTCGCCTCGATAGCCATGCCAACCTGCCGTTTCTTTCATCATCCGGGTCAAAGTCCAACGGGTTATCTTACCCATGGGGCGCCGACGTGCCGGGCATGTCATAGCGCGACACGCGCGGCGCTCGCCTGCGGTTCAACCCAATATCGAACATCTGTTCGAATTTCGTCGTGCTTGCCTGTATCCTAGAACCCAGTACCAGACGTATCGGAGGCAAGACGTGAGCACAGCACAACAGGTGCAGCACCAGCATCGCACCACCGCGACCGAGCATATCCTCGACAGTGATTCGTTCCTGCAGCGGGAGCTCGCGAAAGCGCCATTGCGGGAACATGGCGGCTCCCTCGTCGCCGATATCAGCCACATCCCCAACGATCTGAAAATCACCATCCAAGGCGCTCGCGAACACAACCTCAAGAACGTCGATTTGTCAGTGCCACGCAATCGCATGGTGGTGTTCACCGGATTGTCCGGGTCGGGAAAATCGTCGCTGGCGTTCGACACGCTGTTCGCCGAAGGGCAACGCCGATATGTCGAATCCCTAAGCGCCTACGCGCGGCAATTCCTTGGGAGGATGGACAAGCCGAATGTCGATTTCATCGAAGGCTTGAGCCCTGCGGTGTCGATTGACCAGAAAACCACGAACCGCAACCCCAGATCGACGGTCGGCACCATCACCGAGATCTACGACTATCTGCGACTGCTGTTCGCGCGTACCGGGGAGCCCCATTGCCCGGTGTGCGGCGAACCGGTGAGCGCGCAGACCCCGCAGCAGATGGTTGACTCCTTGCTCGCCAAGCCCGAGCGCACCCGTTTCCAGATTCTCGCCCCCGTGGTCAGAGGCCGCAAAGGTGAATTCGTGGATCTGCTTGAACTCCTGCGCTCCGACGGGTACGCCCGCGCCCTGATTGACGGCGACATGCGGCAACTGTCCGACGACATCAAACTTGCCAAGCAGAAGAAACACATCATTGAAGTGGTGGTTGACCGTCTAGTCATCAAGGACGGCATCCGCCAACGGCTCACCGATTCCATCGAGACGGCGCTGAAATTGTCCAAAGGCCTGGTCGTCGCGGATTTCGTCGATCTCGACGAACACGACCCGAACCGTCGGCGTCCGTTCTCGGAAAAGCGGGCGTGCCCGAACGGTCATCAGCTTGAGCTTGACGAAATCGAACCTCGCACCTTCTCATTCAACGCCCCGTACGGCGCATGCCCCGCATGTACCGGCATCGGGTACAACCTGGAAATCGACCCTGAACTGGTGATTCCCGACCCGTCGAAAACCCTCAACGAAGGCGCTATCGAGCCGTGGGGGCTGACCAAGGGCACCGGTGATTATTACCGGCATGTGTTGGAAGGCCTCGGCGAGGAGATGGGATTCGATCTCGATACGCCATGGCAGGACCTGCCTGAAGACGTCCGTCATGCCATCATGTACGGCCATGATTTCAAGGTCAAGGTCTCGTACCGTAACCACTGGGGCCGTCTGCGCGAATATTCGACGGGATTCGAAGGTGTCGTGCGTACGCTGATGCGCCGCCATGACGAGACGGATTCCGACCAGATGAAGCAATATTACGAGTCCTACATGCGCGAGGTGCCATGCCAGGCGTGTGGCGGCAAACGCCTTCGCCCGGAAGTGCTGGCAGTGACGGTGGACGGCAAATCCATCGCCGACGTATGCGATATGCCGGTCGAACGCAGTCTCGCATGGATAAAGAATCTGCGTCTGGAAGGTTCCGCCGCCGCGATCGCCGGCGAGGTGGTCAAGGAGATCAGGGCACGTCTCGCGTTCCTCAACGATGTCGGATTGAGCTACCTGACCTTGTCGCGCGCTGCGAAGACCTTGTCCGGCGGCGAGGCACAGCGCATCCGGCTCGCCACGCAGATAGGCTCCGGACTCGTCGGGGTCATGTACGTGTTGGATGAGCCTTCCATCGGCCTGCACCAGCGGGACAACAAGCGGCTGATCGAAACGCTTCATCATCTGCGCGATCTGGGCAATACCCTGATTGTCGTCGAGCATGACCAGGAGACGATCGAAACCGCGGACTGGCTGGTCGATATCGGCCCCGGAGCGGGTGAACACGGCGGCGAAGTGGTCTACTCCGGGCCGGCTGCGCATATCGTCGATGCGCCGCGCTCCATCACAGGTGACTACATCGCCGGGCGGCGTGCGATCGAAGTGCCGAAACGTCGTCGCCGTACCAACACTGGCCGGAGGCTCACCGTTGTCGGCGCTCGGGAGAACAACCTCAAGAACATCAATGTGAACTTCCCGCTGGGCGTCATGACCTGTGTTACCGGCGTGTCCGGTTCGGGCAAATCCACGTTGGTGAACACGATTCTGTACCCCGTGTTGGCTGACAAACTCAATGGCGCGCGGATCGTGCCAGGAAAACATACCAGGATTGAGGGCATCGAACAGTGTGACAAGGTCATTCATGTCGACCAGAACCCCATCGGCAGGACCCCACGGTCCAATCCGGCCACGTACACCGGTGTGTGGGACAAGATTCGTGCGCTCTTCGCCAAGACGCCCGAAGCCCAGGTGCGAGGCTATGGGCCGGGACGGTTCTCGTTCAACGTCAAAGGAGGCCGTTGCGAAGCCTGCCACGGCGACGGCACGTTGAAAATCGAGATGAACTTCCTGCCCGACGTGTACGTCCAGTGCGAGGAATGCCACGGCAAGCGGTACAACCGTGAGACCCTGGAAGTCAAATACAACGGCAAATCGGTGGCGGACGTACTCGACATGCCCATCGAGGAGGCGGCAAAGTTCTTCAAAGCCTACCCGTCCATCTCCCGGTATCTCGATACACTCACTCAGGTCGGCTTGGGATATATTCGTCTGGGACAGCCGGCGACGACCCTGTCAGGTGGTGAATCGCAGCGAGTCAAGCTGGCGACCGAGTTGCAGCGGCGCTCCACCGGCAAAACCGTCTACATTCTCGACGAGCCGACCACCGGCCTGCATTTCGAAGATGTACGTAAACTGCTCCTTGTCCTGCAGGGGCTTGTCGACAAAGGCAATACAGTCATCGTGATTGAGCATAACCTCGACGTCATCAAATCGGCGGACTGGATTATCGATCTCGGTCCTGAAGGCGGCGATGGCGGCGGCACCGTTGTTGCTCAGGGCACGCCGGAACAGGTCGCAAAGAACGAGAACAGCTGGACCGGCCGATTCCTCAAGGACATGCTCTGAACCCCAGGAATCTCCGGGAAACCGTGAATGGTATGGGCGCGGGACGTACATGTACGTCAACGCACCGGAACCGGAACACGACAGGTAACCATGGAAAGGAACCGACGAGCAGATGGGCATCATCGAGCGCCACAGCCCTGATCGCTGGCGTGCCACAGCCAAGGGGATTCTGGCCGAGCAGGCTGCGCAGGGGCATGATTCCACTACTGTGGACGGCCCTGCAGGCGACGCAACTGGCGGCAAGGTGGGCGCGTCGCGGGGCGTGAACGTGAACGGGGCTCCGCTGCTTGGCGACTCACGAGACCTTTTCCGCCCGAAAACCGGTGACATTCCCGCGGAACCTGGCGTATACAAGTGGCGTGACGGCGAAGGCAGGGTCATTTACGTCGGTAAGGCGAAGAACCTGCGCAACCGTCTGACGAATTATTTCCAGCCCCTTGACCAGCTGCATCCTCGCACCCAGACCATGGTGCTCACCGCACGAAGCTTGGAATGGACGGTGGTCGGCACCGAGCTTGAGGCGTTGACCCTCGAATACACATGGATCAAGGAATTCGACCCGCGGTTCAATGTCGTGTTCCGTGATGACAAAACCTATCCGTACCTCGCCGTCTCGGTGGGGGAAAGCGTGCCGCGCGTATGGGTGACGCGCAGCAGAAAACGGCGCGATACCAGGTATTTTGGCCCATACGCGAAGGTGTGGGATCTTCGGCACAGCTTGGATAGGCTGCTCAAGACCTTCCCGGTGCGCACATGCTCGGACGGGGTGTTCGACAAGGCGCGTCTCACCGGTAGGCCATGCCTGCTTGCCTCCATCGGCAAATGTTCTGCACCCTGTGTCGGACGTATCAGCGAGGCCGACCATCGCCGCCAATGCGAGCGGCTGGTTGGTGTGCTCACCGGAAGGGTCGGTAAATCATACATCGCCCAGCTTGGCCGGGAGATGAAAACGGCGAGCGACGACCTTGATTTCGAACGCGCTGCAAGGTTGCGGGATGAAATCGCGATGCTGCAAACCGTCATGCAGCAAAATTCCGTCGTTCTCGACCAGGATGTGGACGCCGACGTCTTCGGCCTGTCCTCTGACGAGCTTGAAGCGTCGGTCCACGTGTTCTTCGTCAGGGACGGATCGATTCGCGGCGAACGCAACTGGACCGTCGAACGTGTCGAGGATATCGGGGATGACGAACTGATGTCCGATCTCATTGTCCAGGTGTATGCCGATTTACTCCATGAACGCGGTAGCGGTCAAAGCTCCCGTACCGGCGAGGGCGCCCAGCCAATCAATGTTCTAGAACGCAGGGACGCTATCGGAGCCACCCAGAGCGTCACCGCTTCGGACAGCCTTACCAGGGCGCAGGCGACAAGAACCCGCCACGAGCGGTTGGAACAAACCGGCCGCGCCGACTTGCTCGCCCCGATTGCTCCGGTGCCGCGGGAAATCCTCATGCCCATCGAGCCGGCAAGACGGGCTGACCTCGAGGCATGGCTCAGCGGCGAACGCGGATCGCTGGTCACGATTCGGGTCCCTGGTCGCGGCGAAAAACGGACCCTGATGGAACGCGCCAACGACAACGCCGCCCAAGCATTGCAACGCAGCAAAATGAGCAGAATCAGTGATATCGGCGCCCGCACCCAAGCGATGAACGACGTCGCGGACGCGCTCGGATTGCCCCAGGCGCCGCTGCGCATCGAATGCTACGACATCTCCAACACCATCGGAGGCGCCTATCAGGTGGCGTCGATGGTGGTGTTTGAAGACGCCATCGCCAAGAAATCCGAATACCGCCGCTTCGCCATCCGTGGTGATGACGGCAAAGGCGCGCTCGACGACTTGAGCGCACTGTATGAGACTCTGACCAGACGATTCCGCCACGGAAATATCGCTGGCGACTCCGGTGACAGCATGGACAACGAGCGCAGAATCCGGCAAGCCGAACGGCACGCGTCCGAACAGCATGCGTCCCTCGTCACAGACCGGTCTGAAATCGGCAACGGCGAACCGGCAGGTATGGCGACGACGGCAGAAGCTGCCGGCGTGTCCGGGTCTGCGCAGTCGATCCTGGCGCAGCGCACGGTCAACCAGGACGCCGTACAGGAAGCCGCCGCGGACGAAGTCATCCAACAGAACACCCAACGGCGTCATTTCGCCTATAAACCGAATCTCGTCGTGGTCGATGGCGGCAAACCCCAGGTCATGGCGGCGGCGAAGGCATTGCATGACTGCGGGGTCGACGATGTCGCCGTATGCGGTCTTGCGAAGCGTCTCGAGGAAGTGTGGGTCCCGGATGACGACTATCCGATCATTCTCCCGCGCCAATCCGAAGGCATGTACCTGTTGCAACGCGTGCGCGACGAATCGCACCGATTCGCCATCACCTACCATCGTCAGACACGCAGAAAAGGGGCTTTGCGTTCCGCGCTCGACGACATTCCGGGCATCGGGCCGTCCTACCAGAAGCGTCTGCTCAATGCGTTCGGATCGGTCAGGACAATGCGCGAGGCGAGTATCGAACAGCTCGAACAGGTTAAGGGCGTCGGCCACGCCAAGGCCGAAGCCGTGTACGCGGCGCTCCACGCGAAGGACGAGTGATTCGGCTACCATGGGCAATGCCGGAAACGTCGTCACCGAACGGGTGTGCGGCATGAAGACACGATTGGAACACGGGGAGGCACACGCATGATGGATATCCAGGATTCCGCGGGAGCTCCGATTACCGGCAACCAGTGCGCGGTGCTCGGCAAGCCGATCAGGCATTCACTCTCGCCGACGCTGCATCAGGCAGCCTACCGTGCGCTCGGCCTCGCCGGCACGTGGTCGTATCACCGCTACGAGATCGACGAGGATCATCTTGGGCCGTTTCTGTCAGGCCTTGATTCGAGTTGGCGAGGTCTGAGCCTCACCATGCCGTTGAAACGCACCATCCAGCCGTACGGGCTTCCCTCCAATATGTGGGCGCGCAGGCTTGCCGTCGCCAACACCGTGGTCTTCGACTGGGACGAGCCCGGCATCCCCGGCCCGGCGCGAGAACACGGCCTTCCCTTGATGCGCCTGTATAACACGGACGTTGACGGCATCGACCTGGCCATCCGCCACGCGTGGCAGACGGCAGGAGCGGATATGCGACCCCAGAGGCATGGTATGCACGCGTTGGTCATCGGCAACGGGAACACCGCGATGTCCGCGATCGCCGCATTGTCTCAGTTGTCTTCCCCGGGGGGAGCGGTGGTGCGGTGTATCACCGTAGCCGCACGCCATCCAGAGCATAATGCGGACATCGTCGCACTTGCCGAGCATCGAGACAACGGCAGAGTGTCGGGCATCGGCATCGACGTCGACATCATCGTGCTCGACCGTGTCCCTGAGACGATCGCCGATTGCGATATCGTGATTTCGACGCTCCCGTCGAGGGCCGCGGATCCCATTGCGGACGCCTTGGGTGAAGCCGGAGCCATGGTACACGGCACTTTGCTCGACGTCGCCTATGATCCACGTCCCAGCGCATTGAACCGCGCTTGGTCGCAGGCGGGCGGCCTGTCCATCGGCGGCGAGGACATGCTCCTGTATCAAGCCATCGGGCAGGTATGCCTGATGACCGGCAGGGGAGCGGAACGCTGGAACGGGGATCAGCCGGCGGTCATGGAGGAAGTCGATGCCCCGCTGGAAGATGCAATGAGAGAAGCGTTATTGGAGGCACTGAATGGCTGAAACGAGCGAACAAAGCCCTGCGACCGCCGCCACGGGAAATGGCGATCGACCGGATCCCGCCGATTCTTTCGAGGTGCTGCTCATCACCGGTATGAGCGGAGCCGGACGCACGCATGCCGCGGATGCACTCGAGGACATGGGGTGGTACGTTGTCGACAACATGCCCCCGAAACTCCTGATCCCGTTGGTCGATATGATGACATCCTCCGGTTCGAAGGTCCACAAGCTCGCAGCCGTGGTGGATGTTCGTTCGCGCAGCTATTTCGACGATTTGTCCGAGGTGCTCAGTCATCTTGATGATCTGGGTGTCAAGACGCGCATCCTGTTCCTCGATGCCAGCAACGAAGTGCTGATCAAACGGTACGAGTCCGTCCGTCGCCCGCATCCGCTCCAGCATGGCAACCGGCTGATTGACGGCATTCTCGAAGAACGTACGTTGCTCGCCAATCTCAAGGAACATGCGGATATGGAGATCGACACGTCGTCGCTCAGCATCCATCAGCTGTCCACCAAACTGTATGAGGCGTTACTCGGCTCCGGCCCCACCACGGTTTCGGTCCATATCTTCAGTTTCGGGTTCAAATACGGCATCCCGATCGATGCCGATTTCGTGGCGGATGTCAGATTCCTGCCCAATCCGTACTGGGTACCTTCCCTGCGTGAGCTGACCGGTCTGGACAAACCGGTGAGCGACTATGTGCTCTCGAGCAAGGGTGCCAAGGAGTTCCTTGACGCCTACCAGCGAGCCATCAGCATCGCCATCGACGGTTACGCCAGGGAAGACAAACATTATGTGACCATAGCCATCGGCTGTACCGGAGGTCAGCATCGTTCAGTGGCCATGAGCAATGCACTTGCCGAGCGTTTGCGCGCGCAAGGATTGTCCGTGACGGTGTCCGCGCGCGAGCTGCATCGCCATCTGCATCAGGCCTGACCGCATGACAAAAAGCCCCAAGCTGAATTTACACGGCTTGTCGTAATCTTGTCCAAGATATTGGATATCACAGTTACACGTTGCCACCTTGCCGGATTATGCCGGCATGTTGCAGAGGCAGTGAAGAGAAACAGGAAGTAGGAGGTTGGCTCTTGGCTCTTCTCGATGATGTCAATAGCGAACTCGCCACGATTAACGATGACCTGCCAGCTGCAATGGTGGCTCAGGCGGCCGCCATGTTCCAATTTGGCGGCGGTCTGCGTCAGACCAGCAGCAAACAGGTCGTGTTGTTCGCACAGTTCGATTCGCTGGAAGCGGCGAAATGGCTGCGCAATGCCATTGTCAACCAGTTCCAGCATCAGGCTCAGGAAGTCGCGAAGAGACAGCCGTTGCACGAGCAGAACGGTGCCAAGCAACCGAAATTCGACGCTGTCATCAAGTCGGTCCGCCCTAAGACCCCGCAGGGTCAAATCATCCAGCGGTACAACGTCGTCGTCGATCAAGGGGCTATGGGACTAGCTGTCTGGCTGGGACTGTACAATCCGCGCATCCATCGCGTGGTTCGTGGCCTGCCGCCCGAGATCGTGAACGGGAAAATCCCGCAGATCAAAGCCGCATGGCGTGGTGCGTTCATGGCCCACGGCCGTATCTCGGACATCGGCACGGCCGGCTATCTCGAGGTCATCTGCCCAACCCATGAGGCGGCATTGGCGCTCCAAGGCGCAGCTCATCGTCTGGGCATCAGTGCAAAAACACGTCAGGTGCGCAGCTCGGAGCGTGTGACTCTTCGTGATCCTGACGCCATCGAACGGCTGCTCAACCTGATTGGCGCACCCCAGTCCGCAAGGGAATGGACCGGCAAGCGCACCGACGGCGAACCACGAGGCAAGACGAATCGTCTGGCGAATTTCGATGACGCCAATATGCGTCGTAGCGCGAAAGCAGCCGCAGAAGCGACCGAAAAAGTGCGTAACGCCTTCCAAGTCCTCGGCGAGGATATTCCGCCGAAACTGCGTGCGGCAGGACAGCTTCGCCTCGATCACCGTGACGCCAGCCTAGAGGAACTCGGCCGCCTTGCTGATCCCCCAATCAGCAAAGATGCAATCGCAGGGCGCATCCGGCGGCTGCTGCAGAAAGCGGAGAAAGTCCAGAATGCGCGGCAACAGGGGTTGTGAGCCTCTCGTTTCGCGACACGGTTGCGTTTTTTCCACTTTGACGGCGTCATCCTTCTTGCTGCACGCGAAGGATGGCGTCTTTTGTTCTTCGTTGCCTGTATCATCGCAATTGGCGTAGTCACGCCACCATCTTCCCGCATGGCCTGTGTGGCATGCGGTTAGGAAAGGATATTCATGAAGACACTGAAGGATCTTGGAGATCTCAAGGGCAAGCGCGTTCTCGTCCGCGCGGATTTCAACGTTCCGCTGGACGGCACCACGATCACCGATGACGGCCGTATCCGTGCCGCCCTGCCGACCATCAAGGCTTTGCGCGCCGACGGCGCCAAGGTCATCCTCATGGCGCATCTCGGCCGTCCGAAGGGCAAGGTTGTTCCTGAACTGTCTCTCGCGCCGGTTGCCAAGCGCCTTGGTGAGCTGTTGGGTGTCGATGTCCCGCTCGCTGAGGACACCTATGGACAGGACGCCCATGCCAAGGTCGCGGCGATGAACGACGGTGACGTCGTGCTGCTGCAGAATGTGCGTTTCAATCCTGAGGAGACCAGCAAGGACGAAGCCGAGCGCGACGCCTATGCGAAGAAGATCGCCGAACTCGGCGACGTGTTCGTCTCCGACGGCTTCGGTGTCGTGCACCGCGCCCAGGGCTCCAATTACTCCATCGCCAAGTTCCTGCCTTCCGCGGCCGGCCTGCTGGTCGAGAAGGAAGTCAAGGCGCTGTCCCGCGCCACCGAGAACCCGGAACGCCCGCTGACGGTCGTGCTCGGCGGTTCCAAGGTCTCCGACAAGCTCGGCGTCATCGAGAACCTGCTCGGCAGCGCCAACCGTCTGGTCATCGGCGGTGGCATGGTCTATACCTTCCTCAAGGCCAAGGGCTATGAAGTCGGCACCTCGCTGCTCGAGGAAGACCAGCTCGAAACGGTCAAGGGCTACATCGAGACCGCTGAGAAGACCGGTGTCGAGCTCGTGCTTCCGACCGATATCGTCGTGAACGCCGGCTTCCCGGCTGGCGACACCCCGATCGCTCCGGAGGTCGTCAAAGCGGATGCCATCCCGGCTGACAAGATGGGTCTGGATATCGGCCCGGATTCCCAGAAGCTGTTCCACGACAAGATCGTCGATTCCAAGACGGTCGTGTGGAACGGCCCGATGGGTGTCTTCGAAGTCGCTCAGTTCGCTGAGGGCACCCGCGCTGTGGCGCAGGGGCTGGTCGATGCGACCAAGGCCGGTGCGTTCACCATCGTCGGCGGCGGCGATTCCGCTTCTGCCGTGCGCAACCTCGGCTTCCCGGAGGATGGCTTCTCCCACATCTCCACCGGTGGTGGCGCTTCCCTTGAGTTCCTCGAGGGCAAGGAGCTTCCGGGGCTGAAGGTGCTCGAGTAATTCGCATGTACGGCGAACCGTGTGCGGGCATGTCGTGACCGGCGTGCCCGCACACGTGTTTCCCGGTGTCGTGCACGTATCGTCGCCGGAAAAGTGGTGTCGGGGTTGTTGACAAGGATGGAGATGGTATGGCGGTGAATCGGATTCCGCTGGTCGCGGGGAACTGGAAGATGAACTTCAATCATCTCGAGGCGACCTATTTCGTCCAGAAATTCGCATGGCTGTTGCGGGACGCTCATGTGGATCCGCGCACGTGCGAGGTCGCGTTGATGCCGTCGTTCACGTCGATTCGCAGTGTCCAGGTGCTGGTCGAAGCCGATGATCTGCCCATCAAGTATGGCGCGCAATCCGTGTCCGTGACTTCGCAAGGGGCGTTCACCGGTGACGTTTCCGCAGATATGCTGGCGGCGCTGGGTTGTTCATATGTGATTGTCGGTCATTCGGAGCGACGCAAATACCATCCGGAAGATGACGCGAATATCGTCGATCAGGTCCGCGCCGTGCTCGCAGCTGGCATGCGGCCCATCCTGTGCGTGGGCGAAAGCTACGAGGAACGCAAGCAGGGCATCGAGCTTGATTTCGCTGTCGGCCAAGTGCGGGATGTGACCCGTGACCTGTCTGTGGAAGAGGCCACGAATCTGCTGATTGCATATGAGCCGGTTTGGGCGATTGGCACCGGCATGGTGGCCACCCCGCAGTCAGCCCAGGATGCAGCCAAGGCGATTCGTGACGATATCCGTGCGACCTTCGGCGATGAGACAGCCACGAGCCTGCGTATCTTGTACGGCGGGTCGGTGACCTCGAAGAATGCGTCCCAATTGATCACCCAACCCGATGTCGATGGTTTCCTTGTCGGTGGCGCGTCCTTGCATCCGGAGGAACTCGCAAAGATTGTACGGCTTGTGGCGAAATCTGGGGCGTCGGGCCGCAAGTAGCGTGGGGCCGCGCTCGACGGGATTGGTTTGGTCCAGTATATCCTTGCCGTTTGTCAGGGTGCCTTGCCCCTTTCGGGGTTAGCATGCCAAAATCCCGCGGTTGCGCTATGCTTAGATAAGTTACACACAATGGAGGTTCAACTCGTGTCAGGTTTGGCTGTTCTCAAGCTGGTTATCCAGATTCTGGTCGTTGTACTCAGCTTCCTGTTGACGCTGCTCATTCTTATGCATAAGGGCAAGGGCGGCGGCCTTTCCGACATGTTCGGCGGCGGTCTCACCCAGAACGCGGGCTCTTCAGGCGTCGCCGAGAAGAACCTGAACCGTTGGACGGTGATTATCGCGGTGCTTTGGGTCGCTCTGATTATCACCCTCGATTTGTTCACTAAATTCAATATTGGCGGCTGAATCGTTGCAAATTCCGGCACACAGACGACACGCTATGCAGCCTCGCCGGCTCCTTCGCTATCGTCACGGTAATTCAGCGCGATAGATATCAGCGGATATCAGTCCAGCATCGTCATGAAACCGCCCTGCTTCCCATACGGAGACAGGGCGGATTTTGTATCCATCGGCCTATCACATGCTCAGCCCAACATCACCCCCTCGCCAGGAAAGCAATCGTGCAACGGCGGTAATCTCATGCATCGGTCGGTTGGGGGAGAGGAAGCAACAATGATTGAGGCGGCATCATCATCCCAATCGGGGACAGAAACCACCCCCGAGCGTCCCGAACATGGGGACGGACTTGAACATGGTGCACCCATGAATCCCGATAATAACCGGGACCGCTGCGGCGATACGCCCGTGCGTTTGGTCGTCGCCGATCTTGATGGAACGTTGATGCACGATGCCCCGACTTTCGAGGAACGGTATCTCGCCGAGCATTCCATCGACGCCGTGTGGCGGATGCATGACGCGGGCGTCCGATTCGCCGTTGCGACGGCGCGCCCGGTGAGCACTGGATACGATGTTGTCGACAGACTGCCAGTCGACGCGTGCATCTACCTCAATGGAGCACTGATCGACACCAATCCGTCGGCGTCCGACGTCGATATGCTCACCAGCGGTGTACTGCCCGATGATGGGCATCTGATGAAAATCGGGTTCTCATCCCGACGCGCATGCGAGGTGTGCAGGTCTCTTGTGCATGAATTGCCGGGGTTGAAGATCGGCATCGTCATGGATGACGTCCGGTACACGAATTTTGACGTCAGCGTCTACTGGAAAACGCAGACCTTCGTCATTACGGATTTCACGGACGTACCCGATGGCGTGGCCGACAAGATTATCATCTTTCCCGATCCGTACCAGTGGTCGGTGTTGGGTAGGCTCGTCCCGGACGATTTTTCGGTGAGCATCTCCGAAGGATCAATGTGGATGCTGATGAACCCGCAGGCGAACAAGGAACGGTCGCTGGAACGGATTTGCACGTCGATGAATATTCCGCTGTCGCAGACTGTTGCATTCGGCGACGATCTGATCGATATCGCGATGATGCGGCGCTCAGGAACCGGTGTAGCGGTGTCGAATGCGAACCCCAAGGTGTTGGCAATCGCGGATGACATCTGCCCGTCGAATAATGAGGATGGTGTGGCCCAATGGATTGAACGGCACTGGGGGATGTGAGCATCTTCCAGTGGTATGAGCGTCCCAAATGACGATGGTGATGCCCTCCCCGGATTCGAATTGAACTTCCTATAACGCTGTAGGGTTCAATTTCAGACTTTTCGGTTCATTGTTTCCGAGAGTTGTGCTATAGTTCCTGATAAGATTGAACATACGTTGAACTCTGGAGTGTTATGGCAGAAGGATTGTTCGCACAACGGCTCACCCAGGCGATGAACCAACGCCACCTCAAGCAGATAGACATCGTCAGGCGTGCACCCGAATTCGGCGTGCATCTTGGCAAAAGCCATGTCAGCCAGTATGTGAGCGGAAAAACTGTCCCGCGTACCGAAACAGTCAACGCCTTGGCGGATATGCTCGGCGTGAGCGCCTCGTGGCTGATGGGGGACAGCGACGAGATGACCCGCAGGAAGCCGGATGCTTCCACATCCCCGGAATCCGGCGAAGGCTCGCCTGAGCAGCTCGACGTTAAGACTGCATCAACGAAAGGAACCACCATGCGGCATTTCGGCAAGTCATCGAAGCTTGATAACGTGCTCTATGATGTCAGAGGACCTGTTGTCGACGAAGCGGCGCGAATGGAAGCCTCCGGGACCCATGTCCTCAAGCTCAATATCGGCAATCCGGCGCCGTTCGGCTTCCGCACGCCTGATGAAGTCGTATACGACATGGCGCAGCAACTGACCGATTGCGAAGGCTATTCCGATTCGAAAGGCCTGTTCTCCGCCCGCAAGGCGATCATGCAATACGCGCAGCTCAAGAATATCCCGAATGTCAGCATCGACGGGATTTACACGGGCAACGGTGTGAGCGAACTGATCAATCTGAGCATGTCGGCGTTGCTTGACAACGGTGACGAGGTGCTTGTGCCTTCGCCTGATTATCCGTTGTGGACGGCGTGCGTCACGCTGGCGGGTGGTACGGCCGTGCATTACGTGTGTGACGAGCAGTCGGAATGGTATCCCGATATCGAGGATATGCGGCGCAAGATCACCGACCGTACGAAAGCGATTGTCATCATCAACCCGAACAATCCGACAGGCGCATTGTACCCGCCGGAAGTGCTGCAGCAGATCGTTGAACTCGCCCGTGAGCATCAGCTCATGATATTCTCCGACGAAATCTACGACCGCTTGGTGATGGACGGTCTCAAGCACGTCTCCATCGCGTCCATGGCGCCCGACCTGTTCTGCGTCACCTTCTCAGGACTGTCGAAATCACACATGATTGCCGGATACCGCGTCGGCTGGATGGTGCTCAGCGGCAACAAGGAGATTGCGAAGGACTACATCGAGGGATTGAACATGCTGACGAACATGCGCATCTGCTCGAATGTCCCTGCACAGTCCATCATCCAGACCGCGCTCGGCGGCCATCAGAGCGTCAACGACTATATCGTTCCGGGCGGCAGGATCTATGAGCAGCGCGAATACATCTATGAGGCGTTGAACTCGATTCCGGGCGTGTCGGCGGTCAAGCCGAAAGCCGCGTTCTACATCTTCCCGAAGCTGGATGTCAAACGCTTCGGCATCAAGGACGACGAGAAGTTCGCGCTGGATTTGTTGCGCGAGCAGAAGCTCCTCATCGTGCAGGGCAGTGGGTTCAATTGGCAGCAGCCCGATCATTTCCGTGTGGTCTATTTGCCGAGAATCGAAGTGCTCAAGGACGCCACCGCCAAACTGCGCAATTTCCTGGCCACCTATCATCAATAATCTGCCAAAAGCTGAAACCGTGGTTCCTGATGCGACGGGAACCGAATGCCCGTGTGTGATGGCGGCGTAACCGCGTGGCCATCGCACAATCCGGTAACCCTCAGTGTGCGTGTTACATAGCCGGTTTGTGCCAGTCCACAAACCGGCTACGCTGCGCGCGTGGATTCCGTCACCAGTTTGTGTGTAGCACTACAAACTAGCTACGCTGACGTCGTGATATTCATAGCTGGTTGGTGCAGCGGCGGGCGGTTTCCCTCCTTGGCTCGACCTGAATACGCCGCTTCTTTCTGTTTCTACCGACGCTGACAGTAGTCTCAGCGTCGGTAGAAACAGAAAGGTCAGGTGTGCTGTGACAACGATGTCACAGATGGGCGTCATCAGCAAACAGAAGATTACCGACCTGTAAGTCCCACATAGCACCGCGTCTCACCGAGCCCGCACGTGTCGATATCAGTTTCCGTCCAAAACGCAGCTGGCCCCGCCTCCCAAAGTGGGGAAGCAGGGCCAGTTGCGTTATTGCTCTACTGATGAGTTACATCAGCGTGGATTCATAGTCTCAGCCGTTGACGCGGTCGATACCGGACTGGACGTCAGCCAGCACGGAATCCCAAGAGGCGATGAACTTGGCGACACCGTCAGCCTCGAGCTGGTCGGTGACATCCTTGATGTTGATGCCCAGGGCAGCGAGCTTGTCCATGATGGCCTGGGACTCCTCATAGGTGCCCTTGATGGACGGAGCGCCGTTGCCGTGATCGGCGAGAGCATTCAGGGTCTTCTCCGGCATGGTGTTGACCACGTGCGGAGCGACGAGCTCGTCGACATACTTGCAATCGGAGTACGCGGCGTTCTTGGTGCCGGTGGAAGCCCACAGCGGACGCTGCTTCTTGGCGCCCTTGGCCTCGAGAGCAGCCCAGCGAGGATCGTTCGCGAACTTATCCTCGAAGAGCTTGTAAGCCAGACGAGCGTTGGCGACAGCAGCCTTGCCTTCGAGGGCCTTGGCCTCGTCGGAGCCGTTGGCTTCGAGCAGCTTGTCGACAGCGGTGTCCACGCGGGACACGAAGAAGGAAGCGACGGAGCCGATGTGCTTGAGGTCGTGGCCGTTGGCGTCAGCCTGGGCGATGCCCTCGATGAAGGCGTCGATGACCTGCTCATAGCGCTCGATGGAGAAGATCAGCGTCACGTTGACGGAGATGCCCTTGGCGAGTGTGGCGGTGATAGCCGGAAGGCCCTCGAGGGTCGCCGGGATCTTGATCATGGCGTTCGGGCGGTTGACCTTCTCCCACAGTTCCACAGCCTGCTTCTCGGTGGCTTCGGTCTCATGGGCAAGACGCGGGTCCACTTCGATGGAGACGCGGCCGTCGACGAAGTCCGTGGCCTCGGCGATATCACGGAAGATATCGGCCGCGTTGCGCACGTCGGTGGTGGTCAGCTCGCGCACGGCGGTCTCAACGTCGACCTTGCCGAGCTCCTTGAGCTGCGCATCGTACGGGCCGACCTGGGAGAGGGCCTTCTGGAAGATGGACGGGTTGGTGGTCACGCCAACGACGTTCTTGTTCTTGATGAGGTCCTGCAGTGAGCCGGACTCGATGCGGGTGCGGGACAGGTCGTCCAGCCAAATGGAAACACCGTTGTCGCTGATGCGCTGAGTTGCTTCAGTCATGTTGTGTTACTCCTTGATATTCCTAGATGGGAACACATTTATTCTATATGGAAGGGTACCCTGAGGTTTCCTTTACGCGAAGCCAAGGTAACCTTCCGTGGTGGAAATGAACGGAATCAGGCGTTCACTTCGGCGATGGAAGCCTTGGCAGCCTCCACGACGTGCTCGGCGGTGATACCCAGATCAATCATGTTCTGGGCGCCGTCACCCTGCAGGCCGAACTGCTCGATGGAGATGGCCTTGCCGTAAGCACCGAGGTACTTGTACCACGGCATGGCAACGCCGGCCTCGATGGAGACGCGGGCCTTGACGCCAGCCGGGAGGATTTCCTCCTTGTACTCGTCGTCCTGCTCCTCAAACCATTCCATGGACGGGAAGGACACAACGCGGGCCTTGATGCCTTCAGCGGCGAGGGTCTTGGCGGCGGCCACGGCCCACTGGACCTCGGAGCCGGAAGCCATGACGATCACATCCGGGGTACCCTCGGTGTCGACGAGGACATAAGCGCCCTTGCGGACACCGTTCTTCGCCTTGTCCTTGGTCTCGGCGAGCGTTGGCACACCCTGGCGGGTGAGGATCATCGCGGTCGGCAGGGTGTTCTTCTTCTCGAAGAAGTAACGGTAGGCCTCTGCGGTCTCATATGCGTCGGCAGGGCGCACGACCTCGAACTGTGGCATGGCGCGGAAGGCGGCCAGATGCTCGATTGGCTGGTGGGTCGGGCCGTCCTCGCCGAGGGCGACGGAATCGTGGGTCCACACGTACAGGTTCGGGATCTCCATGAGTGCGGCCAGACGCACAGCCGGACGCTCGTAATCGGAGAACTGGAAGAACGTGCCGTTGAACGGGCGGGTGTCGGAGCCGAGCAGGATGCCGTTGGTGATGGCACCCATCGCGAACTCGCGCACGCCGAAGTGCAGCTGGCGGCCGTATTCGGACTGCTCAGGCCAAGTGCGGGTCTCGTCGGAGGATGGGCCGAAGGACTTTGCGCCGTTGATGTTGGTGTTGTTGGAGCCACCGAGATCGGCGGAACCGCCCCACAGCTCAGGCATGACCTCAGCGATGGCGTTGAGGACCTGGCCGGAGGACTTACGAGTGGCGACACCCTTGCCGACTTCCTGAGCTGCTTCGAAGGTGTCGATGGCCTCGTCGAAGCCTTCAGGCAGCTTGTGCGCCTTGATGCGCTCATACAAGGCGGCCTTGTCCGGGTTGGCCTTCTGCCAGGCGGCGAACTTCTCGTCCCACTCCTTGTGGGCCTCGAGACCGCGCTCGGCGACCTTACGGGCATGGGCGAGGGCTTCCTCGTCGATCGGGAAGTCGACGTCCGGGTCGAAGCCGAGTTCCTTCTTCAGACCGGCGACAGCCTCGGCACCGAGCTTGGAGCCGTGGGAAGCCTCGTTGTTGGTCTTGCCCGGGGTCGGCCATGCGATGAGCGTGTCGACCTTGATGAAGTGCGGACGGTCGGTGACGGTCTCGGCCTTGTCGATGGCCGCGGCGAGCGCCTCGACGTCCTCCTTGTAGGAGCCGTCGGGCTGGATGAAGGACACTTCGTCGGTGTACCAGCCGTAGGCCTCGTAACGCTTGAGGATGTCCTCGGAGAAGGTGAGCTTGGTGTCGCCTTCGATCTGGATGTGGTTCGCATCGAAGATTACGAAGAGGTTGCCGAGCTTCTGGTTGCCAGCGAGCGAGCTGGCTTCGGAGGAAACGCCTTCCTCGACGTCGCCCTCACCGCAGATGACCCACACCTTGTGGTCGAACGGGGAGGTGCCTTCGGCGGCATCCGGGTCGAGCAGACCGCGCTCGAAGCGCTGGCCGTATGCGAAACCGACGGAGGAAGCAAGACCCTGGCCGAGCGGGCCGGTGGTCATTTCGATGCCCGGGGTCAGGCCGTACTCAGGATGGCCCGGGGTGCGGGTGTCGGCGCCGCCGCGGAAGTACTTGAGGTCGTCCAGCGTCAGGCCGTAGCCGGAGAAGAACAGCTGCACGTACTGCGTGAGCGAAGCATGGCCAGCGGAGAGGATGAAGCGATCACGTCCGGCCCACTTGGGATCGTTCGGATCGTGCTTGATGTAGTGCTGATACAGCGTGTAGGCAATCGGAGCCAGGGACACAGGGGAGCCGGGGTGGCCGTGTCCAGCACGCTCGACGGCGTCGGCGGAGAGGACCTTCGCCATCTTGACGGCGCGCTCGTCCAATTCAGACCAGGTGAAATCGGTCATAGGTGATCTACTTTCCTTCCAATACTTCGGGTGGCCGCGCATTCGGCTTGTGCCGCGCCACGGACACCCTCACATTGCCCTTCCATGCTAACTATTGCATCAGACTTCGGGGTGCGCTTTTGGCGTGTTAAGGCTGATTCGTGTGCTCTTGTTGGTGCAAATGAACATGATGTTTGTGCGGATTTCCCTGTCGATGAACCGATTAGCACTCTCGACGCTGGAGTGCTAAGACAATACATATCGACTTCTCATCAGAAATCATGCATGTGTCGTGTATGCCGGTACACAAGCGCGCACCTGCCCGCCTGGACGGGAGACCGACATGATTGCAACAGAAGAACCCTCACGGAACGTGAAACACGAGAACGACAAAGAAACACAGAAAAGAATGAATAAGGAGGCGCGCATATGACGCAATCGAGACGCATGTTGGTCCTGCGCGCCGTGGTGGAGGACTACATCCGTTCGCAGGAGCCGGTCGGCTCGACATCGCTGACACGGAACCACCATCTCGGTGTGAGCTCGGCGACCGTGCGCAACGATATGGCCGCACTGGAAGACGAAGGTTACCTGGTCCAGCCCCATACCTCCGCCGGTCGAGTGCCAACCGAAAAAGGATACCGATACTTCGTTGACCGCTTGGCGACCGTCGTTCCCCTGTCACCAGCGCAACGCAGGGCGATCGGCAACTTCCTCGGCGGATCGGTCAGCCTTGAGGACACCTTGCAGCGAGCTGCCCGATTGCTAGCCCGCATCACCGGGCAGGTGGCGGTCGTCGCCTCCCCGGCGTTGTCAAAATCCACGCTCAGGCACGTCGAAATCGTCCCCGTATCCATGAACAAACTGCTTGCGGTCATCATCACCGATACCGGAAGAGTCGCCCAGCATACCTTGGAAGTGCGCCCGTTACCCTCGACCGAGCTGCTCGCGACCTTCTCGGAGACGGTCAACGCGCGCTGTGCCGGGAAATCCCTGACATTGGCGGCGAAAACCATCGTCGCCTTGGGCAAAACCGTCGAACACGGCAGACTGTCGGCACTGGCACAGGCCCTGTCCCACGCCCTGACCAGCATGGCGGCAGACGAACAGGCCACCGACATGTATATGGCGGGTACATCGAAACTCGCCCACCAGCATTCCAGCACAGAGATGGCCCCACTGCTCGACGCGCTCGAGGAACAGGTCGTCATCATGAGACTCATGAATTCACTAAGCGAGGAAGTCACGGAAAACGGCGTGGGCGTCGCCATCGGATCGGAAACGCATACCCCCGAACTCATGCACGCCTCCGTCATCACCAGCGGATACGGGCATATCAACGCGACCATCTCCGAAGGCTCTGCCTCCGCGCAAACCGGCAAGCCTGTCGCTTTTGTCGGGTCAATCGGTCCCACGCATATGGATTACGTCACGACCATGGCCGCGGTCCGAGCGGTCGCCAGATACCTCACCGGGATCATCGGCGAAGACGCGACAGACGCAGACAGCTGACATAGGGCTGTGACACAATACTTGCAGAAACCAACCAAAGGAAATAAGCAGTGGCAGACTACTACGAGGCCCTGGGCGTGGAACGCACGGCCAGCGAAGAGGAAATCAAAAAGGCCTATCGCAAGATGAGCCGCAAATACCATCCTGATATCGCCGGTCCCGAATTCGAGGACAAATTCAAGGAGGTCAACAGCGCCTACGAAGTGTTGTCCAACCCCGACAAACGCCGGATGTACGACCAGGGCGTCGACCCCAACGACCCGTCAAGCGGTTTCGGGTCCGGAGCCGCCGGCTTCGATATGGGCGATGTCGGCGATATCTTCGGACAATTCTTCGGCGGTGCTTTCGGCGGCGGTGCTTCGCAAGGTCCCACCCCGCGCACCCAGCCGGGTAGGGATGCGCTCGCCAGAACGTCCATCGACCTGAAAACCGCGGTGTTCGGCGGTGTCGCCCACGTGACTATCAACACCTTTGGCCTGTGCCAGGAATGCGGCGGATCGGGTGCCACAGAAGGCTCCCAGCCGGTGACATGCCCCGACTGCCACGGACAGGGGTACCGCCAGAAAGTCGTGCGCACGATGCTCGGCCAGATGATGACATCCGCGCCGTGCGAACGTTGCGAAGGACATGGGACCATCATCGAGCATCCTTGCCCGGCGTGCATGGGGCATGGCCGCGTACGTACTACCCGTGACGTCGGAGTGACTGTCCCGGCGGGCGTCCACGATGACACCAGGCTGCGTCTGCCGCATCAGGGAGAAGTCGGCGAAGGCGGCGGTGCCGCGGGCGACCTGTACGTCGATATCCGCATCAAGCCTGACAAACAATTCACCCGTGACGGCGATGACCTGCACTGCTGGGTACAGATTCCGATGAGTTGGGCGGTGCTTGGACACGGGCTCGATATCGACACCTTCGATGGTTCGCAGCATTTTGACATTCCTGAAGGCTGCCAACCAGAACAAACCGTGACCTTGAAGGGGCTTGGGGCGACCAAGCTCGGTGAGACGAACCGCGGCGACCTGATCATCCACGTCAATGTGGTCATTCCGACCAAGTTGAAGGACGATGAACGCCAGCTGATTGAGCAGTTCGGCGAACGTCACGACGGGGACAAACCGAAGGTCGAGCAAAGCTCCAAGCCGTTGAGCGCGAAGAAAGGCTTCTTCAGCAAGCTGAAAGACGCTTTGGGCTGATTAGACTTGACATCACAGATATGGTGACGGCCCGGTGATTCAATAACGGTGCCCGTTTGCTGTTGATGGGTTTTCAGGATTCCCATCAACAGCAAACGGGCACATTCGGTTGCGCACTGGCAAGGAGACCAGCCCGCTGTTCATTGTTATTTCAGCAAGGAGTTATTTCAACAATGAGTGGCACATCGAGCGGTATTCGCTGACATACCCGCCGCCGAAGAACACGCAGTGTCCGGCGATGGGATAGAGCTGCCAGATGGTGATGCGGTCCTGCCATCCTGCCTTGAGCGGATGCACACGCTGATATCCGTCGAGAATCTCGTGCAGATACGACATGCCGAACAGGTTCAGCATCGCGAGATCCTCCTCCCGGTGCCCGCCGTGTGCCGCTGGGTCGATGAGCACTGCCTCCACATCGCCGCTGTCCCGGGTCCACATGACGTTGCCGCTCCACAGATCGCCATGGACACGAGCGGGTTTGTCCTCGCCAGCACGGCCAAGCAGATCCGGCAGCCGGTCGATGACTTCATTGGTCAAGGCCAGATCGTCTTCGCTGAGTTCTCCGCGTTGGATACCCAGCTCGACCATCGGACGTAATCTGCCTTCGGCGAGGTAGGCGACCGGGTCGGTCCATTCGCCGGTGTCCATCTTCACTGGGTCCTGGAGCGGCCCGAAGTAACACGTTCCCGTATATCCTTCTGGCGCCGAACCGAAATACGGTGCTCCGGCATCATGCATGTGGGCGAGCGCCGCGCCGAAATCGTATGCGGCTTTCGGCGTGGGGGAGCAGCCTTCGACGCGTTCGATATCCAGATAGCCGTCACCCCAGTCGTAGACGTCGACGACGCGCGGGCCGCCCTGGGCGTGTGCCGCTCCAAGCCATTGCAGCCCGCGGCCTTCGCATTCGAAGAACCCTGCGGGCGCGAACATCCTGCTTTTACGATATTTCGCCATATGGCACCTCCTGTTGTTTACCTCTAGTGTATGCTCCGTGTCGCGTGGCGCCTTGGCATCGTCTTGGCGTAGTGTGCCATCCTTGCGATGAAAATCGAACAGGTGTGTGCAATATTCCTGTCTATGGATAAAGTGGTCACGTCATCTGCTGAGCCTACACGGATGAACAACCAGATCAACGATTAGTAGTGATAAGAGGAATCATGAATTTCTTCCAAGCGATTATTCTCGGCTTGGTGCAGGCGCTTACCGAGTATCTGCCGGTATCGTCAAGCGCCCATATCCGCATCATCGGCGAATTGATGCTCCATACGGATCCGGGTGCGGCGTTCACCGCGATCATTCAGCTGGGTACTGAGCTCGCGGTGCTGTTGTATTTCCGTCGTGATATTGCGCGCATTCTGTCCCACTGGTTCCGTTGCCTGTTCACCCGTCCGGTCACGGGGGACTGGAAGGAGCGGTTCGGCACGCGGAATAGGGACGCAGCCGAAGGCTGGTACATCATCATCGGCACCATTCCGATTGTCGTGGCCGGTCTGCTGTTCCAGGATGCCATCGAGACCACGTTGCGCAACCTGTGGATCACGGTGACGGTGTTGATCGTCTTTGGCGTCCTGCTGTGGGTGATTGATGCGAAGGCGCCGCAGAAGAAGACGATTCGCGAGATGAACTGGAAAGAGGCGCTGATTTTCGGTATCGGACAGATGCTCGCTTTGATTCCTGGCGTGTCGCGTTCCGGCGGCACCATCACTTTCGGCCGTGCGATGGGATACACCCGTGAAGACGCAGTGCGGGTGAGCTTCCTTATGGCGATTCCGGCGGTCTTCGGTGCGGGCATTCTGGAAACCGTGAAATCGGTGGGTTCGGCTGCTGCCGATCCGACCTTCCCGGGTTGGGGTGCGACCATCGCGGCGACCATCGTCAGTTTCGTGGTCGGTTATGTCGTGATCATCGGCTTCCTGAAGTTCGTTTCGACGTTCTCGTACCGCGCGTTCGCCATCTACCGCATCGTGATTGCCGTTATTGTCGCGATTCTGCTGATCGCCGGCGCATTGCAGCCGATGGAGCAGACGACCAAGACGGCTGCGATTGAGATGGTCAACACCGTGGCAGCGATGTTCTGACCTACATAAGGCTTTGGGTTGCCGCCACGCACGTGGCGGGCGGCGAGGGGCACCATGCGTGTGGTTCCGCGGATTCGCGGATTCATACGCATGGCGCCCTTCGCATATCCGAAGAGCGATGTCTACCCTGAGCAGGCCTGTGGGTATCATGCCCTTCCATGATGCAACATGTGGTTCACGGATTCGGCCCTGTATGGGACGAGGCTTCGCAAGTGCTTGTGCTGGGCAGTATGCCGAGCCCGAAATCAAGGGAACGGGGCTTTTACTATATGCATCCCAGAAACCGGTTCTGGCCTGTGATGGCGGCGGTGTTCGGCGGCGATCCCGGGCGCGAGCCAGCCACGCGTGCGGCGTTCGCGTTGAACCATCATGTCGCATTGTGGGACGTGCTTGCCTCGTGTGATATTTCGGGGGCGAACGACGGTAGCATCCGCAATCCCGAGTCCAACGACATCAGCATGATTCTACGCGGCGCGCCGATACGGCTGGTGATGACCACCGGAAGCAAGGCCGGACAGCTGTACGTCAAACTTGTCGAACCCGAACTCAAACGGCTCGGTATCGATGTGGAGATGATGACAGTGGCGTCCACGAGTCCGGCAAACGCGGCCAAGTCGCTGAATGATCTGGTGTCGATTTACCGAGCGGCGTTCGCCCGTGCAGGGGTGATTGGGGCGGGAGCCGATTGCGGCGGTGCATGCGGCAACTGACGTGTCCACGGGAGGGAGAAGCTGGGCCGCGGAGGGGAAGCCTACAGTGGAAAACAAAAACCCGGGCTTGACACCCGGGATGATGGAGCGGACAACGGGACTCGAACCCGCGCTCTCGACCTTGGCAAGGTCGCGCTTTACCAACTAAGCTATGTCCGCATGCTCTTCTGTCACAACGTAACCGCGCGACTTGGAACGTGGATTACTATAGCGTCATGTCGACCGGCCGACAAATCCACGGCGTGTCGGCCGGTCGACACGACTGCTGAAGGTGAATCGCCGCTTTACTCCATGCGTTTGAGAAATGCCTCGGCCTCTTTGACCAGCTGTTCGGCTTGCGGCGCCCCGAGCGAGGCTATGGTGCGGGCGCGCTGGGCGAGGTCGTACTCGCGCTCTAGCTTGGCGATATACGCTGACAGCCGGTCGTCACATGCGGCGATTGTGGACGCCTTCATCTTCCATGTCTCCGCCTTCGCCGCCAGATCCTTGGTGTCAAGCGGCACGCCGAGAATCGTGGACAGTCCGTGCACAAGTTCTAATGTACCCTGCGCACACATATCCGTATTCATGTACTTGGGAATGGACACCCACATGGATGTCGTCCGCATGCCAGCGTTGCAGGCCATCTGGTCAAGTATGGTGGTGATACCGATGGGGCCGCTGTATTCACGGTCGAGCTCGCAAGAGCAGGTGGCGCTGGAAATGTCTTCCGGCAGCGGCCTGGTGTGCGGGCATGCGGCGTACATCGAGCCGAGCGTGATGACATGGGTGACGTCGTAGTCCTCGGCGATATGCAGGACCTCCCTGCAATAGTCTTTCCAGTGATAATTCGGTTCGGGGGCGATCTGGACCAGAACGTGCAGGTCGGGGGAGAGGATGATGTCGTAGAACGAGGTGTGCGGCCAGATGATGCGTGCCCGGCCGGTGATATGGCAGAGCATCGGGCGGGTGGCCTGGTAGTCGTAATAGCCATCCGAATTGATTTCGTGGATGAGTTTGGATTCGTAGTGGCCGATGAGGTAATGGATGACTTCGCTTGCGGCTTGGCTCGCATCGTTCCAGCCCTCGAAGGCGGAGATCATGAATGTCTCATGCATCGGTTCTGCTCTCATAGCCTCTAATGTATCTGTTCCTTGCGGTGTGTGCCGGTGCTTATGCCGGTGGTGAATCCTCTCAGCCCTTGGAAATATTGAGCTTTTCCTACTGGTGGGAACGACGGCGGCAGAAAGCGACACGCCGAGGAAGGCACTCGATTTTGCAAATCACACGGATGTCGTTATAGTAATTACTCGTTGCTTCAAACACAGCAATGTGGTTGAAACGCGGACATAGCTTAGTTGGTAAAGCGCGACCTTGCCAAGGTCGAGAGCGCGGGTTCGAGTCCCGTTGTCCGCTCTGAGGTCCGATGAGTTGACGACCTTACGGTGGGTTAGCCAAGCGGTTAGGCAGCGGCCTGCAAAGCCGTATAGACGAGTTCGACTCTCGTACCCACCTCTCATGAAACAGAATCGTATGTTCTGCGGAATGGTATGACCCGGGCGGTTGGCGCAGAGGTAGCGCACTTCCCTGACACGGAAGGGGTCACAAGTTCGAATCTTGTATCGCCCACGAGTCCGGAGGAATCCGGCTTTCTTCACCAATCGGGTGATTGGCGCAGCGGCTAGCGCACTTCCTTCACACGGAAGGGGTCGCAGGTTCGATTCCTGCATCACCCACATCATCAGGAACGTCATGCTTAGCGTGGCGTTTTTTGTTTTCCACTGTCGGCTTCCCCTCCGTGGCCGGGTTATAGGCCAACATGTGTGTCCAGCGGCGCGCCAACGGAACAATGCCGTCACCTACAACTGGTTACGCCAGGATCATCGTCAACACCGTCAGTTTGTGAAGTGATTGCCCAGGATGCGTGTCCGGTTGTGGAGCGTACGACAGTTAGGATCATTGTTCCGGTAGTTGCGTGCGTCCTGTACGCCGTGGCATGCGCAACTGAACAGATATAGCCGGAAAGTATCGGCACTGCATCGTGTTCCGTGCCTTGCGCATGCCCGGACATATGTAAAGTGACATTCCGTCACCCAGACAGGCTGGAAGATCTCCTACCTAGCGTGAGACGTATGCCGGGGCATGCGCGGCACGGCATTCCGAACTCGCACGTACACCTTGCATCGCAACAGGTCCGTGCGGGTTTCAGGCACCCATGCCTGCCCGGTCCGAACCCACAGACCAGAAGACCCAAAACCGCGACACACCCGACAACACACCCTTCACACCCAATTCCAGACACACAGATTGGGCGATACTTGGCGGACATCCACAGTCTTCATGCCGCACCGGGGTGCAATGTCGTGTCCCGCATTTACCGTAAACGAGGTAACACACAGTCCAGGCCTGCACCTTAGTACCGCGGGCCCCGATAGCAAAGGACACCTCATGGCAGAACAAACCATCTCCATCACAGTCAACGGTGAAGTGAAGGAGGTGGATGCAAGCCAGACCGGCGTCGATCTCTTCAGCGACAACAAAGACATCATCGCCGTGCGTCTCAACGGCGAACCCCGTGACCTGTACACCCCTCTTCACGATGGTGACAAGGTTGAGCCGATCGCCCTCGATTCCGAGGACGGTCTGGCCATCATGCGGCACTCCGCAACCCACGTCATGGCACAGGCCGTGCAGGAGATTCGTCCTGATGCCAAGCTCGGCATCGGCCCTGTCATCAAGGATGGCTTCTACTACGATTTCGACGTCAAGGATCCGTTCACTCCGGAGGATCTCAAGGAAATCGAAAAGCGCATGCAGCGCATCATCAAGTCCTCCCAGTCCTTCCGCCGCCGCGTGGTCAGCGAGGAAGAAGCTCGCGCCGAAGAAGCGGGCCAGCCCTACAAGCTTGAGCTGATTGGCGCCAAGGAAGCCGAAATCGACGAGGCCGCGTCCACCGAGGTCTCCGGCAAGGGCGAGCTGACCATGTACGACAATGTCGACCGTGAAGGCAATGTGGTGTGGAAGGATCTGTGCCGCGGACCTCACCTGCCGAACACGCGCTACATCAAGGCATTCAAGCTGGAACGCACCGCAGCCGCATATTGGCGCGGCGATGAGAAGAACCCGATGCTTCAGCGTATCTACGGCACCGCGTGGGCGAGCAAGGACGACCTGAAGGCCTATATGTCCCGCATGGAAGAGGCCGCCAAGCGCGATCACCGCAAGCTCGGGCAGGAAATGGACTTGTTCTCCTTCCCGGAGGAGATTGGACCTGGTCTCGCCGTGTTCCATCCGAAGGGCGCCGCGGTCATCAACGCGATGGAGGATTACTCCCGCGAAATGCATCGCAAGGCCCATTACAGCTTCGTGCAGACCCCGCATATCACCAAGGGCGGCCTGTATGAGACATCCGGGCATCTGCATTGGTACAAGGACAATATGTATCCGCCGATGCGCGTTGACGAGGAACGCGATGCGGACGGCAACGTCACCAAGCAGGGTTTCGACTACTATCTCAAGCCGATGAACTGCCCGATGCACAACCTGATTTTCAAGTCGCGCCAGCGCTCGTACCGCGAACTGCCGCTGCGGCTGTTCGAATTCGGCACGGTGTACCGCTACGAGAAGTCCGGCGTGGTGCACGGCCTGACGCGAGTCCGCGGTCTGACTCAGGATGATTCGCACATCTACTGCACGCGCGAGCAGATGAAGCCTGAGCTTCGCCGCCTGCTCACCTTCGTGCTCAAGGTGCTCAAGGACTTCGGCCTGAACGACTTCTATCTGGAGCTGTCCACCAAGGATCCCCACAAGTTCGTTGGCTCCGACGAGATCTGGGAGGAAGCGACCAATACGCTCGCCGAGGTCGCCAAGGAGTCGGGACTTGAACTCGTCGACGATCCCGCCGGCGCCGCATTCTACGGCCCGAAGATCTCCGTCCAGGCGCGCGACGCCATCGGCCGCACCTGGCAGGTGTCCACCATCCAGCTCGACTTCAACCTGCCTGAGCGCTTCGGCCTCGAATACATCGCAGCCGACGGCACCCACCAGCGCCCGGTGATGATTCACCGTGCCCTGTTCGGCTCCATCGAGCGGTTCTTCGCCATCCTGCTCGAGCATTACGCGGGCGCCTTCCCGGTGTGGCTTGCCCCGGTGCAGGTGACCGGCATCCCGGTGGCCGACGAGTTCGCCCCGCATCTGCAGGCGTTCATCGACGATCTCGAGGAGAACCTCGTGCGCTGCGAGATGGACAACTCGGACGATCGTTTCGGCAAGAAGATCCGCAATGCGTCCAAGTCGAAAGTCCCGTTCACGCTGATTGCGGGCGAAGAGGACGTCAAGAAGAACGCCGTCAGCTTCAGGTTCCGTGACGGTAGCCAGCTCAACGGCGTGCCGGTGGACCAGGCTAAGGCGTGGATCCTCGAAGTCATCAAGAAGCGTGTCCAAGTGAACAACGCCGACGATTTCACGGCTGCGACCAAGTGACCTGCACGGCATTGCGCTGAACGGGTTCGGGCGGCACTGGAGATTTCAGTGCCGCCCGATTCGCCTGCCGATAATCGACAAGAAAGGTATCGAAGACAATGCTGGAACATTGCCGGGGACTGTGGAAGAAACTGACCGAACCCATCGCTCGTGTCTGCGTACGCATGCATATGAGTGCCAATGGCATTACGATCACCGGATCGATTCTGTCCATAGCGTTGTCCATTGCAATTGGCATCACCGGTTGGATCATCCCCCTCGTGTTTTTCCTCGCGATTGTCGTGCTGTTCGATTCCCTGGACGGTTCTGTGGCCATGCTGACCACCGGGGGAACGAAATTCGGCGCGTTCCTTGATTCGACCCTTGACAGAATCGCCGATTGGGCGGTTCTCATCGGCTGCATCCTGATTTTCTACCTGCATAGCAACTGGTGGATGCACGGCGGATCCGGTGAGGATGTCGTCTCTCATGTCGGTATCGGTTGCGCGCTCGTTTCCATCATGACCTCATTCGTCACCTCCTATGCCCGTGCTCGTGCGGAATCTGTGGGGTACGAGGCTAAAAACGGCATCGCGACACGGGCTGATCGCCTGTTCATCATCCTGGTCGGCATGTTCGTGACCGGATTGACCCATAACGGGCTGGGGCTTGCCATCGCGATGGTGCTCTTGGCTGTGCTCGGCCTGATTACGGTGTTCCAGAGGATTTTCGAAGTGCAGCGTCAGATGAAAGCCGATGAGCGGTAACACCGGCCATGCTTGACAGGGTCCTTATCTTCATCGCCAAGCACGCCGGCATGCTGCCTGAGCGGCTGGTCAGGGGGCTGTTCCTGTTCGCCGCTGATATCGCTTGGCTGACGCGCGCCGGCGGCGTCAAGCAATTGGAACGCAACCTGTCACACGTATTGCATGACCGCAACCGGTCTGAACATGACGGCGTATGGGCGGCAATCCGGAACAGGATACATCTGCGGCATGTTTCCCACCGGGCGATGCGGTCCTATTTCACGTATTTCTCCGAAGCCATGACGGTCGGCGGCAGAAGCGATGATTGCCTGAGTGCCCGTGTACGCGGGGACGGCCCCGGGTGTGCGCTGATCATCGCATCTGCGCGTGTGCAAGCCGGTTCGGTGCCCATCGCTATGGGACATCAAGGTAATTGGGATTACGCCGGGTATTGGGCGTATCGCGATGTCGCCCCGGTGACCACGGTCGCCGAACGGTTGAAGAACGAAGAACTGCTCAAGACTTTCGTGGACATCAGACGGTCCCTGGGCATTTCAATCCTGCTCACCGGTCAGCCCGGCCTGATCGGCAAACTGGAGGAAAAACTGAACAAGCCGCATGTGGTGGTGCCGTTACTCGCAGACCGTGATCTGAGCCGTCACGGCGAATTCGTCCACGCCTTCGACTCGATGATTCGTGTGGCGCGAGGGCCCGCAACCTTGGCCTATGACACCGGCCTGCCCCTGTATGTCGTCAATATGTATCGTGAACGCCTGCATGGAGAAAGACGCAGGACAGCCCGTACCCCATACGGGTATGTCTGCCATGTCAGCGCTCCAATCGATGTCGCCCGGTTCGCCGGTCTTCCCCGCGAACAGGCGATTCACGATATCAGCCAGGCGTGGGTTGACGTCTGGTCACGGGGAATCGCGCAGCATCCGCAGGATTGGCATATGCTCCAGCCGATTTTCATTGAGGATCTTGACTTCTCGCGGCTCAAGGACGTGCCGGATGAAGTGCGTGCATTGATTGAACGTCGCCGCCGCGGCATGTGACCGCTTCTCCGACGTTTGACGGCGGTGTAGGCTATGACTATTGCCTTCCGACGGAAGAAAGGACATGATGTCGAACGCAGATTTTCGCGACGATACAGACTGTGATATGCACGATCAGCACGATCCACTGCATGGCCGGAAACTACGCGTCGGCATCATATCGCCATATTCCTTCGAAACGCCGGGCGGCGTGCAGTTCCATATCCGTGATTTTGCGAAGGAACTGATTTCACGAGGCCACGAGGTCGAGGTCCTCGCGCCCGGACGACGGACCAACGATATGCCGTTGTGGGTGCAGACGGTCGGTACCTCCTTTGCGATTCCCTACAACGGTTCAGTATCGCGGCTGAGCTATTTCGGATTCGTGGGAGCTCAGGTGCGTCGTTGGGTCAGACAAGGGCATTTCGACATCGTGCATCTTCATGAACCAGAGGCGCCATCCCTGAGTCATAAGCCGTTGACCATGGTGCATCATCCGCCGTTGGTCGGAACTTTCCATGCCGCGTTCAATGATTATCCATTCGCACTGCGTTTCTTTCAGGGCTATCTCAACCGGTATCTGCGGCCGTTGGCCCACGCCATCTGCGTCAGCGACGCCTCCCGAACCGTCGCGCAACGGTATCTGCCGCAGGATATGCCTGTATCGGTGATTCCCAATGGCATCTCCACTCGCCAGTTTTCCCTTGCGACGCCCATACCCTCTTGGCAGGGCGACGACACCAGTCCCACCATCGGGTTTCTCGGCAGAATGGGGGAGGAGCGCAAAGGCTTTGCAGTGTTCTGCCGCGCGGCCGCAAGGATTCTCGACCAATACCCCGAGGCCCGGTTACTGTGTGCAGGTGATGGCGAACGCGAAGGCAAATCCATTGTCAACACTGTCGACCAGTCCGGGCGTCTGATGGATCATATGGAATTCCTCGGCCGAATCAGTGACGACGATAAAGCGAGGTTCTATCGCTCGCTCAGTGTCTACGTGGCGCCCCAGACTGGCGGTGAAAGCTTCGGTATCGTGCTTGCCGAGGCGATGGCGGCGGGATGCCCTGTCGTGGCTTCCGATCTTCCTGCATTCGTGGCTGTCGCGGATGAAGGCCGTGCAGCCGCGTTGTTCGGCAACGGCGATGATCGTGATTGCGCTGCCGTGGTCTGTTCGTTGATTGCTGATTGTCAAACCCGTGAGTCACTTGGGCGAGCCGGCCAGAACCGCGCATTGCAGTATGACTGGAGCAGTGTCGTAGACCAGGTGCTCGGTGTGTACGCCGAGGTCTTGTCTTGAAAGCGCTTTACAATCGGTGTGTTTATCGTACCCGTATCTGCTAGGAGCATTATGTCAGGGCATTCCAAGTGGGCGACCACCAAGCATAAGAAGGCCGCCATTGACGCCAAGCGCGGCAAGCTGTTCGCGAAGCTGATCAAGAACATCGAGATCGCAGCCCGTCTGGGCGGCGGCGACCCCGACGGCAACCCGACGCTGTATGATGCGATTGTCAAGGCCAAGAAGGCATCCATGCCTGCCGACAACATCAAGCGCGCCGTCAAGCGTGGCTCTGGTGAGGAAGACGGTGCCGCCAACTACGAGGACATCGTGTACGAAGGGTATGCGCCTGCCGGCGTCGGCCTCATCATCGAATGCCTGACCGATAACCGCAACCGTGCCGCGGCTGAAGTGCGTTCCACACTGACCAAGGGCAACGGTTCCCTGGCCACGTCAGGCGCCGTGAGCTTCAACTTCGAGCGCAAGGGCCAGATCGAGGTGCCGTCCGAGGGTCTGGATTACGACAAGCTCTTCGAGATTGCAGCCGAAGCCGGCGCCGAGGACGTGTCCGATGACGGTGACGTGTTCAGCGTGATCACCGATCCCGCCGATCTCATCACGGTCCGCAAGGGTCTCCAGGAAGCTGGCATCGACTACGATTCCGCCGATCTGGTCATGATTCCGAAGAACGAGATTGAGCTCAGCCTCGACGACGCCCGCAAGGTGTCCAAGCTGATCGACAACCTCGACGACCTCGACGATGTCCAGAACATCTACAGCAACTGGACCGCATCCGACGAGGTGATGGCCCAATTGGAGGAAGAGGAGTGATCTGTTGATCATCCTTGGCGTTGATCCCGGCCTGACTCGGTGCGGGGTCGGCGTGGTGGAAGCCGGCGCGTCACGCCGGCTTTCTTTTATCCATGTCGATGTCATCCGCACCAGCCCTGACACTTCCCAGGATTTGAGGCTGCTTTCGATTTACAACGGACTGGTTGATAAAATCGAACGCTTTGTCCCTGACACGGTGTCCATTGAACGAGTGTTCGCGCAGGCCAATCGCAACACCGTGCTCGGAACCGCGCAGGCGGCGGGGATGGCCATGCTCGCAGCCGCGCAGCGGGGGATACCCGTCGCTTTGCACACTCCGACCGAAGTCAAACTCGCGATCACTGGCAACGGCAAAGCGGACAAGCTCCAAGTCGAACGCATGGTCATGCGTATCCTGAACATGTCCGAGATGCCCACCCCGCCTGACGCAGCTGACGCTTTGGCGCAAGCGATGTGTCATGCGTTGCGGCCGGCAGGGGCGTTGCAGGGAGGCGAACGTGAACAGCATCTGACCGCCGCGCAACGACAGTGGGCGGTCGCGGCGCAGCTGGCGAAGCGTCGTCGCGGAGTCGACCGCGGCATGTAAGCTATCGAACAGATGTTCGATTGTTGGTTACACAGTCTGAAGGAGGCAATATGATCGCCATGCTTCATGGGCAGGTCGCAGCGGTCGACCAGTCCGGGGTCGTGCTTGATATCAGCGGTGTGGGCTTTGACGTCCGTATGCCGCAGACTGATCTCGCCTCATTGCACTCAGGGCAATCCGCTACCGTGTACACCTCTATGGCGGTCACCCAGGATGCCATCACGTTGTATGGATTCCTGTCACCTGCCGAGAAAAAGATGTTCCTCCAGCTGCAAAAAGTGAGCGGCATCGGCCCAAGGGTCGCACTTTCGTTGCTGTCCACCTTGCCTCCTGACCGTCTTGCCAGGGCGGTTGCCGACGGGGATACCACTGCGTTGGCCAAAGCGCCGGGGCTCGGCAAGAAGGGGGCGCAGAAAATCATCCTGGAGCTCAAAGGCTCGCTTGATCTGTCCCAAGTCGAGGGTGCATCTGCCCCAGCTCAGTCGCCGGTGGACACGGGTGCCCAACAGGTCGTTGAAGGGCTTATTTCGCTTGGGTGGCGTCAGCAGGATGCCTTGGATGCCGTCGAACGCGCATGCCGCGACCATGATATTGAAACTCCGATAGGCGAGAAGGACGTGCCTCGTGTGCTCAAACTGGCGCTGACCGAACTTGACCGCGGGCGATAATGCATGAGAAGGGCACAGGTGAGATATGCGACAATCTGAAGACACGACGGTGAACAATGATGGTGCCAGGGAGGAATCCCTGCGTATGGTATCTTCGCAGCCATTGGACAGCGAGCCAGTGAGCGACGAGGAGCTGCGTCCCCATGTCCTTGAAGGGTTCATCGGGCAGCCACGGCTCAAAGCACAATTGCAGCTGTTCCTTGACGCAGCACGCAAACGTGAGGTTCCCCCGGACCATATCCTCCTGGCGGGCCCTCCAGGGCTGGGCAAGACCACACTTGCCATGATCGTGGCCAACGAACTGGGCGTGCCGATCAGGGTGACTTCGGGGCCTGCCATCCAGCATGCGGGGGATCTCGCATCCATTCTCAGCTCGTTGGACGCCGGAGAAGTACTGTTCATCGACGAGATCCATCGTCTGCCTCGGCCGGCAGAGGAGCTGCTGTACATCGCCATGGAGGATTTCCGTGTCGATGTCATGGTCGGCAAGGGGCCCGGTGCGTCATCCATCCCGTTGACTTTGCCGCGCTTCACGGTGATTGGCGCCACCACAAGGGAAGGCATGTTGCCTTCGCCGCTTCGGGCGCGTTTCGGTTTTACCGCGCATCTGGATTTCTATCCACATGAGGAGTTGGAGAAACTCATCGAGCGGTCCGCTTCGGTGCTTGGCGTGGAATTGGAAGAAGGCGCGGCGCACCAGCTATCCCTGAGATCCAGAGGGACGCCGCGTATCGCGAACCGGTTGCTGCGTCGTGTGCGCGACTGGGCAATCGTCCATGATTTGGAAGGTGTGGACGTCGATGCGGTCACTCAGGCGCTGGCTCTGTACCAGATCGATACCGAAGGATTGGACAGACTCGATATCGCCGTATTGCAGGCAATCTGCCGTAATTTCAACGGCGGACCAGTTGGCTTGAACAATCTGTCGGCGATGGTGGGCGAGGAATCGGAAACCGTGGAGACGGTATGTGAGCCGTATCTTGTCCGCGAGGGATTCCTCGTACGCACTCCGAAAGGCCGTGTCGCAACGGCTAAGGCCTGGAGGCATCTCGGCCTTGAACCCCAGGATGATGTCAACAAGCTATTCTAAGGTTAGATATTTGGATAGCACCCCGCTAGCACGTCAGGAGTCCCATGTCTCAGAATCTCGATCCTAATATGGTTATGATCGTCATCCTCATCCTGTTCATCTTCATGATGTGGATGAGTTCACGGCGTATGAAGAAGCAGCAGAAGCAGCAGCAGGAAGAATTGCGCGAGGCCATGGTCCCGGGCACTCTCGTCTTGCTTCGTGGCGGCATCATCGCCACGATTGTATCCGTGGACGAGAAGTACGAGGAAATCGTCGTGGATTCCGAAGGCTCTCGTCTGCGCTTCAAGCTCAACGCCGTCGCCGGAAAGTACGTGCGTCCGGCGTTCATCGATGACGACGAGGCCGAAGCCAATGATTCGCAGCAGGAAGATGCCAGCAGCGAGGGGACCGAGGGCTCGTCTGCGGCGTCCGAGACTGAGGTTTCTGACACCGAGCGAACCGACGTGCAGAATGCGTCCTCGGCGGATGACACCGCTGATACAGCTGCACCGGCTGAAGCAGGCGAAGCCGATACCGAAGACAAAGCATCCGACAACGAAGCCAAATAACCTATCATAGTCGGTTTCCGTCTCGATTTGCAGCCCGGCGAATCCGGCAACACAGCAACCAGAAAGATCAGGTCCAATCGATGGCATCCGATATCCATATCAGACAACTGGAACTAGTAGGCAGGGACAAGGCCGAATATATGACCTCCCTGTTCCATTCAGTGCTTGGATTCCCCAAGGTAGGCATCAACTTCCGTGATTTCATGCCGGTTCTCGAGGACGCGAAAGGTCTGCAGATCCTCTTGGAAGGCCTTGAAAAGGCACTGCCGGTTCCTGCTGATTTCTTTGACTCTGTAGCAGGGCTGGAAGCCAGGGGCTTTCTGTTCGGTCCAGCGCTTGCCGCCAGACTTGGCAAGGGGTTCATCGCAGTGCGCAAGGCGGGCAAACTGCCGCCACCCGTCATCGGCGAGGATTACACCTTGGAATACGGGCAAGCCCGTGTGGAAGTGGAATCCGATGCGGTCAGCTCCGGCGAACGCGTACTGATTGTCGACGATCTTATCGCAACGGGTGGCACGGCGAAGGCGGCAGCGGACCTGATTCGCAAATGCGGCGGCACCATCGCCGGCTTCAGCTTTGTGATGCAACTCGAAGGGCTTGACGGAATCGACAGTCTCGGTCCATACCCTACGAGCACACTGGTGTCCATGCCGGCGTGACCGGATGAAGAGAGGCAGAAATGGATTTATACGAGTATCAGGCTCGCCAGCTGCTCGACGAGCAAGGGATTCCCACCCCAAGCGGGATTTATGCGTCGAATGCCGACGAAGTCGCCCAGGCTGCGGATACCATCGGATATCCGTGCGTCATCAAGGCGCAGGTGAAAATCGGCCATCGCGGTCAAGCAGGCGGCGTCAAGATTGCCCATACGCGCGATGAAGCTGTCGCTGCGGCACATGCCATCTTCCCCATGGTCATCCATGGCCATCAGGTTCGTGGCGTACTGGTAGCGGAAGCCAAGAACGTCATCCACGAATATTATGTCTCGATTTCAGTGGACCGCACCTCGCGTGATTTCGATGTGCTCGCGACAGCGAACGGTGGCACCGAAGTCGAGGAAATCGCCAAGGCCCATCCCGAATCGGTCAAGCGCCTGCACATCAACGCGTTGGACACTTTCGACCTCGACGCCGCGACTGAGATGGCGCGCAACATCGGGTTTTACCATGCGGACGTCGACCAGGCTGCGCGCATCCTGCTGAATATGTGGCAGTGCTTCAAGACCAACGACGCAACGCTCGTGGAAATCAACCCGCTCGCCAAAATCGGCGACCCACAAGATGAATCAAGCAAATCGTTGTGCGCGCTCGATGCCAAGATTTCGCTCGACGACAACGCCTCGTACCGGCATGACGGTTGGAAGCGTTTCGAAAGCGCCACGCAGCTTGACCCATACGAGCGCAAGGCGAAGGAACTCGGACTGCACTATGTACATCTGACCGGACAAGTCGGCGTCATCGGCAATGGCGCAGGGCTCGTCATGAGCTCGCTTGATGCGGTTTCGGGAGCCGGCGAGGAACAGGGCACCGGCATCAAGCCGGCGAACTTCCTCGACATCGGCGGCGGCGCCTCAGCCGAGGTCATGCGCAACAGCTTGGAGATTGTGCTGTCTGACCCGCAAGTGCGTTCTGTCTTCGTGAACGTCTACGGCGGCATCACCTCATGCGAGCAAGTCGCCGCCGGCATTCTCGGCGCATTGCAAGCCATCGAGACCGTCAAGCCGATTGTTGTCCGATTCGACGGCAACGCTGCACAGGAAGGTCTGCGCATGCTCGTTGATGCCAATGACCCGAACCTTCATGTCTATGACACCATGGAGGAAGCAGCACAACAGGCCGCACGCATCGCTGCCGCATCGTCCAGCAAGGAGGCCACGAAATGACGTTGTTCGTTGAAGATGGTGCCCCGGTCATCGTCCAAGGCATGACGGGCCATCAGGGCATGACCCATACGGCAAGAATGCTCAAGGCGGGGACGAATATCGTCGGTGGTGTCAATCCTCGCAAGGCAGGCACGACCGTCACCTATCCGAAGGCCCGTGAAGGCAAGGACGCGGTCATTCCCGTATACGCGACATGCAGCGAAGCGATCAAAGCGACCGGAGCCAAGGCGAGTGTCATCTTCGTACCTCCGCGCTTCGCCAAAGACGCTGTCGTCGAAGCGATTCAAGCCGGTATCGGCACGATCGTCGTCATCACCGAGGGCATTCCCGTTGCCGATTCCGCATACTTCGTCGAACTCGCCTTGCGCAAGGGCGTCCGCATCATCGGACCGAACTGCCCGGGCCTGATTACATTGCCGGCGACTGACGGTGCTCACGGCGTCAACCTTGGCATCATCCCCGATGGCATCGTTCACCGCGGTCCGCTCGGCCTCGTGTCGAAATCCGGTACGCTCACCTACCAGCTCATGGGCGAACTCTCCGACATAGGTTTCACCGCGTGCGTGGGCGTGGGAGGCGACCCTATCGTCGGCACGACACTCCAGGAAGCATTGGAACAGTTCGAAGCCGATGACGCCACCAAGGGTGTCGTCATGATTGGCGAGATCGGCGGAAGCGCCGAACAGGATGCCGCCGCATGGGCCAGCAAGCACATGACCAAGCCCGTCGTCGCCTATATCGCAGGCTTCACGGCTCCTGAAGGCAAGCAGATGGGCCATGCAGGCGCCATTGTCTCCGGTGGAAAAGGCACTGCGCAAGATAAGAAGATTGCGCTGGAAGCCGTCGGGATTCCTGTCGGAAAGACACCGCGTCAGACCGCCGACCTCATGCGCAAGGCATTGCAATCCATCGCCGCATGAAAGAACGGTGCGTTTCATTCGTCAAGGGGGTCGTCTTTGCAGCGGCCTCCATGGCGTTATATGCGCTTGCGCTCTGGTTGCTGATTTCCCTGCTTCTGCTAGTCATATCCATGGAAGAGGGTACTGGCGGTCTGACAGACTATGCCTTCTCACTGACGCAAAGCATGATTCTGCTCAGCCAAGGGATTGGATTCCAGACCAGCGTAATCACCCTGAGTGTGATTCCTCTGACACTGACGCTACTGATGGTGTGGTTGCTCGCATCCATCGCTCGCAAGCGTCATCTGTCTTGGGCCGCGTATTTTGGCGGGCTCATCACATGGATGTCCCTCAACATGGCCTTCACCTTCCATATCTCCGTGGGCCTGCTTGACAATATCGGCATTGTGGCAGTAAAAACCGGTTTTGTATTCACTGTGGCCTTTGTGCTCGGGGCGTTCCCGGTAAGCGAATCGTGGCAACGCATCAAGGCGTTCGTCAGCCAGCATGTGTCCCCTGAACTCAGGCGGGCGCTGTCGCTCGGCGTGGCACTGGGCTTGACGCTGCTAGGCATATACGTTCTGTTGGCGTGCATCGATGCGGTGGTCTGGATTGTCTACGGCGCCGATGCAGTATCCAAGATTTTTGAACTTGATGCGATGGGCGTGGGATCACGCATTATGACATCGGTATGTTCACTCGCGTGGCTGCCCAACATGTGCATCTGGTCCCTGTCTTGGATGTTCGGGTCTGGATTCCGCATAGGGGAGTTTGCGCATTTCACGATGTGGATCGGACAGTCTACGGACCTGCCGGGTGTGCCGCTGTTCGGCATTTTCCCGCAAGCCATCGGCAATGATGGGTTGCGCTCGTTCCTCTTGTCGCTCCCGCTGATCGTATCTCTCGTCTGCGCCCTCGCATTCATGTTGTCGCCGACCGGTTTCGCCATTAGGGCGCCCCGCGCCGGAGACGACCGTGCCACAGTGGTGCGCGACATCATCATGTTCGCCTATCCGCTTGGCTCATTCTGCATTTCGGGGGCACTCGTGGCTTTGGGGTCGTCATGCATGTTCGCCCTGTCCAACGGTGCGCTGGGAGCGCATCGGCTCGCGCACGTCGGCGTCGACGTCGTGGCTTCGACACGCGCCGTAGGACATCCGACCATCGTCGGATTATTCGGCACATGGGCGGCGGTCATCGTTGCCGATGCGGCATGGTATGGATTACGCTTGTGTTGGTCGCATCTGCGCCCGGCCAAGAACAGTCAGTCAACCGGGAATACGGCTGACAGGCAACCGCGAGGTGTCGCCAGTACACCTATTGTCGCAGATCATGCGACAACAACCACCAAGGAGGAACAGGATGACATCAACGAACAGGCCGATTAAACGGGCCCTCGTATCCGTATTCCACAAGGAAGGCATCGACGTGCTTGCGAAGGCGTTCATCGCCGCAGGCACTGAAGTCGTTTCCACCGGTTCGACCGCCAAGCGTCTCGCCGAACTTGGTGTCAACGTGACCGAGGTCAGTGAAGTCACCGGCTTCCCGGAAAGCCTTGACGGCCGTGTCAAGACCCTTGATCCTCACATTCATGCGGGCATCCTTGCCGATATGACCAACCCCGAGCATGTCAAGCAGCTGCAAACGCTGGGCATCAAGCCTTTCGACCTGGTGGTAGTCAACCTGTATCCGTTCGCGGATACCGTCCGTTCCGGTGCGAATGAGGCGGACACCATCGAGAAAATCGATATCGGTGGCCCGTCCATGGTTCGCGCAGCGGCGAAGAACAGCGCCACAGTCGCCATCATTACCGATCCCGCTGACTATGCGCTGGTGGCCAAGCGTATCGAAGACGGCCGTGGGTTCAGCCTTGAGGAGCGTCGCTGGCTCGCCGCCAAGGCCTTCGCCCACACAGCCGCCTATGACGCGACCATCAACGAGTGGACGTCCAAGCAGTGGCCGAAGCCGGAAAGCATCACCGCCGACCAGCCTGCGGCGGATGACGACATTCCCAATGAGGATACCGTGTTCCCGAAGGCGTACACGCGGACGTGGGATCGCTCTCATCTGCTGCGGTATGGCGAGAACCCGCATCAGCAGGCCGCGCTGTACTTGGATCCGCTGAACCAAAGCGGATTCGCGCATGCCGACCAGCTCGGCGGCAAGCCCATGAGCTACAACAATTACGTTGACGCCGATGCTGCTTGGCGCGCCGTGTGGGATTTCGCCCCGAACATCGCCGTCGCCGTCGTCAAGCACAACAATCCTTGCGGTTTGGCACTCGGCAAGACCGTCGCCGAAGCCCACAAGAAGGCGCATGCCTGCGACCCGATGAGCGCTTACGGCGGTGTCATCGCCGCGAACACCACGGTGACGCTTGAAATGGCCCAGAACGTGCGGCCGATCTTCACTGAAGTCATCGTCGCCCCCGACTATGAGCCGGAAGCCCTTGAGCTACTCAAGACCAAGAAGAAGAACCTTCGCATCCTGAAGGTCGCCGAGCCTCCTCGCACCAAGCAGCAGTACCGTCAGATCGACGGGGGACTGCTCGTGCAGACCACTGATCTGATCAACGCCCCCGGCGACAGCCCGGATGCGTGGAAGCTTGTCTCCGGCGATCCCGCGGATGCCGATACGCTGCGCGACCTCGAGTTCGCTTGGCGTGCCATTCGTTGCGTGAAGTCGAACGCCATTCTCATCGCCCACGATCAGGCAACCGTCGGCATCGGCATGGGACAGGTCAACCGTGTGGATTCCTGCCATCTCGCCGTCGAACGTGCCAATACGCTGGCTGATGGCGCCGACCGTACCACTGGCTCGGTCGCCGCTTCCGATGCGTTCTTCCCGTTCGCTGATGGCGCGGAATACCTCATCAACGCCGGTGTCATGGCGATTGTGCAGCCCGGTGGATCCATCCGCGATGAGGAAGTCTTCGAGGCGGCTCGTAAAGCCGGCATCACCATGTACGTCACGGGAACCCGCCACTTCTTCCACTGATTCGCGGTTTTCGGCGTAACGGCCTGTTCGGGGCGGTGTCTGGTCTTCGGGCCGGGCACCGCCTTTTGCATGGATGCGACTTCCTAGTTGCGACTTCCTGGTGGTGCGGTAGCCACCATTGGTCGCGTTTCAGTGATCGGTACTCAGCGGTGCCGTGTGTTCCAGACTGGCTGATTTCCGGTGTCGCCAATCGACTCGTACCGTGCTGCCATATTCCTCAGCGATTTCGGTATCACGTCGAAACGGACAGGTATTCTTCCCTTTAACGCGTCAAGATATCGACAACGGGACTCACCGCACACCGATTGTCAGTGTGACATCTGTTCCCAACCGCCACGAGGAGGCCATCATGCCGCAAGAGCATCCGTATGTGTCTGAAGCCAAAGAAGGCAAACCGGTATGTGAATGGATTGTGGCGCTGTTGGTATGTGTCAGCGGCATCCTTGCCGCCTTCGGATATACGATGGCCGCCACAGCGTTGCTCGCTGCGACGGCCATCGTCTTGGGGACAATGCGCATCATCCTGCGTGAACGCAGCCCATGGAAGGTCCGGTCCGTGGCATTCGATGCGTCGATTTCCCTGTGTTTTGGTATCGGAGTCTCACTGCTCGATCTGAGCATCCGCATCATGCTCTGACACCGCGGACGCTTCCTGCTCGCCGTGATTGGCAGACTCGGTAGCGGTTTGCGTCGCATCGTTGCCGCTGAGGGCGAGTGCGTCGGTATCAGCTACATTCTGTTGCGCGGCGGTGTCATCGACAACCTGTTGCTTGGCCTTTACATTGTCACGCAGCAACTGCGCACCGATCATGACCATCGCGACAATCGCCGCAGCGAGAATCGGGCATATCCAGAAGACCCACAGCTGCTGCAGCGGGTTCTGGGACAGGCTCGCGTTGCGCGCGAACAGGGCGATGCCGGTGGAGCGCGCAGGATTCATGCCGGCTCCGGTGACTGGATAGGTCATCGCGGCGCCCAGACCGTAGGCGAAACCGATGGCCGCAGCGTGCGAAACCGCTGTGGTCTCCTTGTTCATGGTCGCCACAGCGGCGGCGATCACCACAATACTTGCGATGATTTCGACCACGACAGCCAGAGTGATGTCAAAAGAGGCACTCACGCTGCTCAGCGTGGATGCGGAGACGGAGCCGTTGCCGAAGCCGTTGACGGCATCGGTCAGCCAGATCTTCGCGGTCAGTGTTTCGGCCGTCGGCAGGATACGTACGATCAGCGCGCCGGCGGCGATGCCGCCCAGCACCTGGGCGATGATGTAGAGGATGCCGTCGAGCACCTTGGTCTTGCCGGTCAGTATTGCAGCGAGGGTAATCGCCGGGTTCAGATGTCCGCCGGACACCTTTGAGAACACCAGTGTCACCGCGGCGTACGCGATACCGGTGGCCAAGGCGATGAACGCCATATTGATGCCGAACAGGGCGGTTCCGAAGGTCGTGAAGCTGTAAATCGCGAAGAATACGATGAAGCTTCCCGCCAGTTCAGCGCCCACGCGTACCGCGAGTGGTTCCTTCGTGCATGATGCCGCGTCACTGGCGCGCTGCGATCCCGTATCAGTCATTGATTGTTCTTTCTCTAGGGGAATAGCGGACAAGGCTCCGGCCTGAAGCGTGGCCATATCCGCCGGACGTGTGACATTCTACCAGCAGGGACGCTTTTCTGTGCCTTACGCTATAATATCTATGTCGTGTGTCTCGCAGTTCATGCCATGGCGAGTACCGTTGCGAGTGCATCACGACACCAGATATTTATCCATGACGGCTCCGATGGCGCCGTCCGGCCACGTTGGGAGAACGATGCCAAACGCATATTCTCGTGCATTGAAAGCACATGACAATAATCAAGAAGGCATTCGCCTGCAGAAGATCCTCGCACAAGCCGGTTTCGGTTCGAGGCGCAAGTGCGAGCAGATCATTCTCGACGGACGTGTCGAGGTTGACGGCGAATTGGTGACCGAGCTCGGCACCCGTGCCGATCCGAGCAAGCAGGAGATTCGTGTCGACGGCTCCCGCGTCCGCCTGAACCCTAATCACATCACGCTTGCGCTTAATAAGCCGCGCAAGGTGCTCAGCACCATGGACGACCCCAAGGGGCGTTATACCTTGCGGGACATCGTCGGCGACAAGTATGAGCGCATCTTCCATATGGGACGCCTCGATTATGACTCGGAAGGGCTCATCCTCATGACGAATGACGGTGAACTCAGCCAGCATGTCATGCATCCCAAATATGAGGTGGAGAAAACCTACATCGCCACCCTGCAGGGCAGAATCAGCGGCAATGTATGCCGGCGTCTTGTCTCTCAAGGCGTGCAGCTAGACGACGGCTGGATTCGCCTCGACCATTGCGCCATCATCGACGCCAACCATGACACGACCTTGGTAAAGGCCGTACTGCATTCGGGCAAGAACCGGATTGTCCGTCGTATTTTCGACGCGGTCGGGTTCCCTGTCAAGCGCCTGGTGCGCACGCAGATTGGCCCGATCAAGCTCGGCGATCTCAAATCAGGTTCGTACCGCGTGCTGTCTCAGACTGAGGTTCGTTCACTTGCCAAGGAGGTCGGACTATGATCCGTGTCGCCATTGACGGCCCCGCCGGTGTCGGAAAATCATCCACGGCGAAAGAACTGGCCAGACATTTCGGTTTCGCATACCTTGATACCGGAGCCATGTATCGCGCATGCGCATGGTGGTGCCTGCATCAGGGCATCGATCTTGACGCTGCGCAGATTGATGAGCAGCAGATTACCGAGACGGTGGGGGAGTTCTTCACCAAAGACCATTTCGATATCTCGGTAGACCCTGACCGTCCGATTGTGCTCGCCGACGGTGAGGACATCAGCGAGGACATCAGATCTTCCGAGGTGTCCACCCATGTGTCGCGGGTGTCGGGCATCATCCCCGTCCGCCATGTGCTCATCGCGGCGCAGCGCGCGTATATCGCCCGTGAAGCGTCGGGGGATTCCTTCTCGCAAGGGCGTGGCATCGTCGCTGAAGGCCGTGACATCACCACCGTCGTGGCCCCCGATGCCGAAGTACGAGTGTTGCTGACCGCGCGCGAGGAAGTGCGTCAGGCACGCCGGAGCGGGCAATCCGCGCAGGGCGTGGGCGCTGAGGATGTCGCGAAACGCGATCGCATGGACTCGAAGGTCACCAGTTTCCTGACCGCCGCCGATGGGGTCGTGACCTTGGATAACTCGGATCTGACCTTCGAGCAGACCTTGGACCAGCTCATCGCATTGGTTGATCAAGCGATTGAGGAGCAGCAGTACCAGGAGTACGCCGCGAATCTCGAAGGATACGAGCTTGACGAGGAAGACCGAGAACTCATCGCTGGCGAAGACGAAGGCGACGCCGATGCCGGTTCCGGTAAGCAGGTCGGTGTCATCGCGGTGGTCGGACGGCCGAATGTCGGAAAATCCACGTTGGTGAACCGTATTCTTGGTCGCCGCGCGGCGGTCGTTGAGGACACCCCGGGGGTCACCCGCGACCGCGTCAGCTACGACGCCGAATGGGCAGGTACCGATTTCAAACTCGTCGACACCGGTGGCTGGGAAGCCGACGTTGAAGGCATCGCCTCGGCGATTGCGTCCCAAGCGCAGGTGGCGGTAAGACTCGCCGACGCCGTGATTTTCGTGGTGGACGGGCAAATCGGTATGACCGACACCGATGGGCGGATCGTCAACATGCTGCGCGCGGCCGGCAAGCCGGTGACGCTCGCGGTCAACAAGGTCGACGACGCGCAAAGCGAGTATCTCACCGCGGAATTCTGGAAGCTTGGCCTCGGAGAGCCCTATGGCATCTCAGCCGTGCACGGCAGAGGAGTCGGCGAGCTGCTCGACGCCGCTTTGGACTCCCTGAAGTCCGCTGACCGGACATCGGGATTCCTGACGCCGTCGCATCTGCGGCGTGTCGCGCTCGTCGGGCGGCCGAACGTCGGCAAATCATCGTTGCTCAACCAACTCGCCCACGAGGAGCGTTCGGTTGTCAATGATCTAGCCGGCACCACAAGGGATCCGGTCGATGAGATCATCTCGATGGATGGCCAAGACTGGCTGTTCATCGATACCGCCGGTATCAAGCGTCGCCAGCACAAGTTGTCCGGCGCGGAATACTATTCCTCACTGCGCACCCAGGCGGCTATCGAGCGCGCGGAACTTGCGTTGGTGCTGTTCGACGCGTCCCAGCCGATCGCCGATCAGGACCTGAAAGTCATGAGCCAGGCGGTTGACGCCGGCCGAGCAATCGTCCTGGTGTTCAATAAGTGGGATTTGATGGACGAATTCTCCCGTCAGCGGCTGGAGCGTCTGTGGGCAACCGAGTTCAACCGGGTGACGTGGGCTGAACGCGTCAATCTCTCGGCGAAGACCGGGTGGCATACGAACCGCCTGTCTCGTGCTATGCAAACGGCTCTCGAATCTTGGGATAAGCGCATACCCACGGGCAAGCTTAACGCATTCCTCGGGCGGATCCAGGCGGCGCATCCCCACCCGCTGCGAGGCGGCAAGCAGCCGAGAATCCTCTTCGCGACACAGGCTTCGACACGGCCGCCGCGGTTCGTGATTTTCGCGACCGGATTCCTCGAGCACGGCTATCGGCGGTATCTGGAGCGTCAGCTGCGCGAAGAATTCGGATTCGAAGGCTCGCCAGTCCAGATTTCCGTCAAGGTCCGTGAAAAGCGGCGGAAGTAGGCGCCTACCGGAATCGGAAGGGCGCGCCACGCCGAGTTGCGTAGACTGGGCTGCTGTGGTAAGTTAGCTCTTCGGCGCGTCAAGCGCCGATCGGGCCGTAGCGCAGTTTGGTAGCGCACTTGACTGGGGGTCAAGGGGTCGCGGGTTCAAATCCCGCCGGCCCGACCGGAAAGCCGCGGAATCACAACGATTCCGCGGCTTCTGTTTTCCCGCCGGGTAACAACCGGGTGACATGGACAGCACTTTGAACAGCGGGCGGGTCACATATCCACGTCCGAATTGGTATTTTGAATTCGCCACCTGCCGTACCCGCATCCAATGCGCCAGGTGTCCTTGCTCCGTGTTGCCCAATGCGGTGTTGTGTGACATATTCGTACGTGCAATAGTTGCACACGGCGCTTACAGACCGGTCAAGGCTCATAGTTGAAGACCGGGTGCCTAGAGCCGTTCTTTGGGGGTTTGCTCATGCACATCGCCATACGACTGACGGATTCATCCACGAATCCTTCACTCGCATCAGGGTTGCAATGCGCGGCCGCCGCCTCGATGGGGTTACACTTATGAGCAGTCATGGAAGAAAGGGTTACGACATGACGGCAAACGAACACGCTGAACGTTGTGCACAAGTGATGCGGGAACATGGCATGAGCGAGATGGCCATCGCACAGTTCAGCCATCTGTATGACGTATGGGCCGAAGGCTCCGAGACGACATGGATCCGCGAAGACGATGTCGAACCCTTGTGCGACGTCCCCAGCTTCCACGATATCTACCAGACCATCGACCACGACAAGGCTGTGGAGGCGTTCAGCAAAACGGCCTTCATCAAGCTCAATGGCGGTTTGGGAACCTCGATGGGCTTGTCCTGCGCGAAATCGCTGCTGCCTGTGCGTCGCCACAAAGCTCGTCAGATGCGCTTCCTCGACATTATCGTCGGCCAGGTGCTGACCGCGCGTGAGCGGCTCGGTGTGTCGCTGCCGTTGACGTTCATGAATTCCTTCCGTACCTCGGCCGATACATTGCGTGTCCTCGAAGCCACCCCGCGGTTCCATCAGGATGACATTCCCGTCGAGATCGTCCAGCATCGCGAGCCGAAGATCGATATCGCCACCGGCGAGCCGGTCCAGTATCCCCAGCGCCCCGACTTGGAGTGGTGCCCTCCGGGACACGGTGATTTGTTCTCCACGCTGTGGGAGTCGGGATTGCTTGACATCCTATGGGATAAAGGGCTGCGCTACCTGTTCATTTCGAATTCAGACAATCTCGGCGCACGTCCATCGCGCACTTTGGCGCAATATTTCGAAAACACCGGTGCTCCGTTCATGGCAGAGGTCGCGGTTCGCACCGAAGCCGACCGCAAGGGTGGACACCTGGTGCGCAGCCGCCGAACGGGACGTCTGATGCTCCGCGAGATGAGCCAGGTGCATCCTGAAGACCGCGCCCACGCACAGAACATCGGCAGGCATCCGTATTTCAACACGAACAGCCTCTGGATTCGCATCGACGCCTTGCGCGACCTGCTCGCCAGCCACCATGGGGTGCTGCCGCTGCCGGTCATCATCAACAAGAAGACGGTCGATCCCACTGACCCCTCAAGCACGCCGGTGATCCAGCTGGAGACCGCGATGGGCGCCGCGATTTCTCTGTTCGACGACGCGATTTGCGTCCAGGTGGACAGGATGCGGTTCCTTCCCGTAAAAACTACCGACGATCTGTTCATTATGCGGTCGGATAGATTCCACCTTACGGACCAGTTCGAGATGGAAGACGGCAATTACATCTTCCCCAACGTTGAGCTTGATCCGCGCTACTACAAGAACATCGACGACTTCAACGAGCGTTTCCCGTACAATGTGCCTTCTTTGGCCGCAGCCAACTCGGTTCGCATCGAGGGGGATTGGACCTTCGGGCAGAACGTGTCGTTCTACGGCGACGCAGTCTTGCAAGACCAAGGACGGCCCAGTTACGTGCCAAACGGCGAATTCGTCGGTCCTCAGGGCATCGAGCCTGACGAGTGGCTCGCGTGATTATACCGCAGGCAAGAAATATCTCTTTTTTCGAGAAATGACCCACAGGAACACAAAAAGCCTCTAATATAGAGGAAAGGTGCTTTCCAGCACAGATACTCGAAAACTGTAACGATACGTGAGGACTAATGGCAGAGGGTAGCAACGGGAGACGGCGTTTTTCCGACAAATGGGGCAAGCACGAGCTTGATGTCTTGGCCGTATTGTCATCAGCCTTCCCCCAATGGCTCACTTCGCGCCAGATCGCGCAACGCGTGAAGGCGTATGCGGACTCATACGGGGAATTGGCTGATCAAGCGGCGAAGGCGGCTTTCGCCAAGCAGTTCCAGCGTGATCGCGCCAAGCTTGCGGCGATGGGTATCGCCATTGAATCGCGACAGCCGGAATATTCCTCGAAATCCGAAGGTCAGGATTTCGCGTCATACCGCTTGCAACTCGGGGACGAGCCTCGTGTCCGCCTGCATTTCGAGCCGGAGGATTTGCCTGTGCTCGCCGCAGCGAATTACCTCGCGCGTTCCATGTCGATTTCGTCAAGCGCTTCCAGTCAGCATGTCCAGCACACCTCACGGACCGCGCCGCGCGTCCCTCAGACGCCTGTGCCCGGTCTTGGCTTGGATTCCATCGCTCCGGGGCTTGGTACACAGACCTTGCCCGAATCGCTGGTGAAGGTGATTGATTCCCGTCGCTTTGCGGCGACCGTGGATGTCGATGGCGAGCGCATCAACGTCGCCTACACGGATTCCGACGACTTGGCCATGTATGTGCTTGAACATCCAGGTGCGTATATCGTCAGCCCCCAGGAGGCCGTGGATGCATTCAACCGTAGGCTTACCGCGGCGACGAAGTTCGAGCTAGCTGACTCCGCCCAGAATTCGGAGAGCTTGGAGGTCAATGCCCCCTCGATCAGTCGGCAGGTGCACGAACCTGGTGATCCGGAAAGCATAAAGGCCCGTCAGAAGAAGATTGGGCCGTCATTTCAGACCGGCAGCGAAGTTGACCGCAGGTTGAGGCTTATGCTGTTCCTGTCTGCCCATCTCGGCGAGGAGTTCTCGCTGGCCGAGCTTGCGGAGCGTTTCATTGGCAAGCCCAAGTCCGAGGATGAGCTTACCAAGTACGTCAACATCATTCACAAGGACATCAACACCTTGACGACGGTGTCCGATGACGGTGAGATGGCGGGCAGCCAGTTCTTCGATATCGATTGGCCGCTTCTGGACAGTGAGGGTATCGTGTCGGCCACGAATTCCCTTGGCTTGGAGCGTCTCGCCGGCATTTCCCAGCAGTATCTGAGCATGTTGACGGCTTCGGTGAGTTATCTGGCCCATTCGTCATTGCTTCCCGATCAGCAGCGCGACCAAGCGCAGTCGTTATATTCGCGCTTGCGTCAGCATGTCAAGCCCGGTCAGACGCCGTGGCTGAGCCTGACCGGCTACGAACTCGAACCCCGTGCGTTCTCGATTGTCAAGCGCGCTATTTCCACGGACAGCCTGCTTGACATGGAGTACACGGACGGCGCGGGTCGTACCCACCGCAAGCTGGTGGCCCCAGCGAAGATTTTCGTGGATGAGGGCGTGTACTATGTGGCGGTCTGGACGGATGTCGCATCCGCAGCTCCGCACGATGAAGCCAAGTTCGTGCAGAAGGACGTCACCATCAACAAGGCGAACGGTCTGCCCAGAGTGTGGCAGGTTCTGCGTCTTGCCCGTATCGAGAAGGCCGAGCTGGTCAAGCCGACCAAGAAGCTCGATATCCCGGATGTACCGGTGAGTGAACTGCGCAAGTGGAGTTTCGACAATGGCACGCAGACCGTGTTCATCACTGACCAGCCTGATTTGCCGTTCACCAAGCGGCTCCCGGGCGCGACGGTGGAACCGTGCGGCAACGGGCAGAAAGTCCGGCTGATTGTATCTTCCGATTCGTGGTTCGTTGCTTTCTGCATTGCCCACGCTCGGCATATCACAGCGGTCGCCCCTGAGACCTTGCGTTTGATGATCAAGGCACGCGCCGAGCGTGAACTCAGCGTGGACAAGCGTGAAGACGACACTGACTGATAGGCTCGAATGCTGTCCGTATCCGTTTGACAGGAGGTTTCCATGCAATGGTGGGTTGTCTGGGTTGTGCTTGTCTTAGCGTTGCTGGTATCTCTTGCCGCGGGTATCTGGTATGCGTTCAGACGGGGTCTGGCCGTATTGCATGTGGTCTCCGCGCTCGGTGATGCCATCGGCAGCAAGTTCGACGCGGCGGACGGGGTCGATGAATCGCAGCCGAAACCGGCATCGTTCACGGTTCCGCTCCAGCAATCCATTGACCAATACAGTTCCGCCCACGCCCAAGTGATCAGACGTGAGGAACACAAGCGCGAACGGCATGAGGCCGTATGGCGTCGTTGGGGCGTGTTCAACGAGTAACACCGTTCCACGGTATTCGTTCAGTGTTGACATGGGGGAGAGAAGGCATGTCTCGACATTCGCATTATGCCCCGCAAGGGCGTGGGACAGATTCCAGTCACCGTCCGGGGGAGATTCAGGATTCTCCGGCTCAACGGTACCAGCGGTTCAAACGCAACCAGCAGTATCGGAAAACGGCCGTGGCAAGGTTCGCGTCATCGCTGCCGTTCGATCTTGACGCTTTCCAGATTCAGGCGTGTGAAGCCTTGGAATCCGGGGACAATGTCCTTGTGGCAGCACCGACGGGCGCGGGGAAGACAGTGGTCGCGGATTTCGCGATGTACTTGGCGCACGAACATCATGTCAAGGCGTTTTATACCACGCCGATCAAGGCGTTGAGCAACCAGAAATACCATGATCTGTCCGCAATCTATGGCGCCGAGCATGTCGGGTTGCTCACGGGGGACACGTCCATCAACTCCGAGGCGGATATTGTCGTGATGACCACGGAAGTGCTGAGGAATATGCTGTACGAGCATTCCAACACCCTGCTTGCGCTTCAATACGTCATTCTTGACGAAGTCCATTATCTTGCCGACCGATTCCGCGGACCGGTGTGGGAGGAAGTCATCATCCACCTGCCGCAATCCGTTCGCATCGTCGGATTGTCTGCGACGGTATCGAATGTCGAGGATTTCTCCGCGTGGATTTCCTCGGTGCGTGGCTCCACCAGGCTTATCGTGTCCGAGCATCGTCCGGTGCCCCTTGAACAGCATGTGATGGTGCAGGCCAACGAGCGCACCGAACCGGAGCTCATCGACCTGTATCGCCGCGACAGTGACGGTGAGGCCACAACACGGCTCAATCCGCAATTGGCCAGACGCATCGATCAGCTGGAGCATCAAGCCGCCCGCAGGCGTCCGCCCCATGGATCCCGCAAAGGCCGGGGCTTCGGCCGCGGGGCCGGTCGTTCGCAGTATGAAGCCGAACGGTTCACCCCACGGCGTGCGGCAGTCATCGACGAACTCAATTTCCTCGGCATGTTGCCCGGAATCTATTTCATCTTCTCACGTAATGGCTGCGATCAGGCGGTCGAGCAGTGCATCAATGCGGGGCTCGAACTGACGACTGACGATGAGGCGATGCGGATCCGTGAGATTGTCGATGAGATGGTCGAAGGGCAGATGAGCCGCGACGATCTCAAAGCATTGCGATTCTCGCGATTCCGTTTCGCGTTGGAGGAAGGTTTCGCCTCGCATCATGCAGGTATGATCGCCCTGTTTAGACAGATTGTCGAACGTTTGTTCGAAGAGGGTCTGGTGAAAGTGGTATTCGCCACGGAGACTCTCGCGCTTGGTATCAACATGCCGGCCCGCAGCGTCATCGTCGAAAAACTTGAGAAATACGACGGTACAGGGCACGTCATGCTCACCCCTGGAGAGTTCACGCAACTGACGGGCCGTGCGGGGCGTCGCGGTATCGATACGATCGGCCACGCGGTAATTGTCGACCATAAGGGGTTCGTTCCGGCCACCGCGGCAGCGTTGTCCAGCAAACGTGTGTATCCGTTGCATTCGAGTTTCAAACCTACTTTCAATATGGCTGTGAATCTGTTGTATTCCAGCTCCTACGAAACCGCCCGCAAGACGCTCGACCAGTCCTTCGCGCAATGGGAGGCGAATGAGTCGGCGTGGCAGCTTGAATCCGAAATCCATACGCTCGAACATGCTTTGGAAGGCTATGAGCAGGCGGCATACTGCAATCGCGGCGATTTCACACAATTCATGCTGCTAAGGATGAAACTCAGCGATTTGCAGAAGAACGGGCGGCGCGAACTCAAACATCGTTCATTCCCGTCTCAAGAGGCACGTAGTGAGGCCTTCCATGATCTCGACAGGCAGATTGCCGAAGTCAAATGGGAACAGCAGCACCATCCTTGCGCCTCATGCCCTGATGTGCAGGAACACCTCAGGTGGGGGCATCGCTGGATGAGGGAGCGGCGCGAACTCGACCGGGTGCAACGGCGCTACGATTCGCGCACGGGGTCCGTGGCTAGGCAGTTCGACCGCATCTGCGACATCCTTGTCGAACTGGGGTATCTCGAACGCCATCAGAACGGCCAGGAGCAAACCTCTTTGGAATTAACTGCCGGCGGGCGTCTCCTCCGCCAGCTGTACAGTGAACAGGATCTTGTGCTCGCCCAAGCGATCCGTACCGGGTTGCTGGATACCTTGACCCCGCAGCAGCTTGCCGCCGCGTTGTCTGGGCTTGTCTATGAGTCGCGCAGGGGAGAGGGTGGTGAACCCCGCCGGTATCCTGGCGGCTCTACCGGTCCGGTCGCCCATATCTGCTCGCAATTGCGCGCGATGAGCATGCGTATCAATGCGTTGCGTGAGGATTATGGGCTGGAGCGGCTTCCGGATGTAGATTTCGGGATTGTCGATGCGGTGTATGCATGGGCCGATGGTGAACCTCTGGCCGTGATCCTTCACGACATGGATTTGACCGGCGGCGATTTTGTACGCAACATGAAGCGCCTGGCCGATATGTTGCAGCAGATAGCATCAGCGCTTCCCGGGGTTCCGGAATACGAGGGACCGCTGTCCGTGCATGCGCGTGCCGCCCAGTTGATGATTAACAGGGGAGTCGTGGCTTACTCGGGTGTTGACTGAGGAACAAGGGGTCGCGGGTTCGTTCCCTCCTGCTCGTTTTGGGTTTGTTCAGGATTGTGCCCCCAAGCCATGGCTCGTTTCGCCCGGGGAATATGCGGTGCGTCCGGGCTGTTAGGTAATTTGGATAGTTGACTAAACCCCTAGGAGGAATGGATCGACATGGCAGAACGCAGTCTGCGTGGTATGAGCATCGGAGCCAAGTCACTGGAATCAGACGACAATGTGGATTTCGCGGCCCGTACTGACATCGCGTACGTGTGCCCGAACGGGCATCGTACGATTGTCCCGTTTGCCGAAGGTGCTGAGCCTCCGAAGGAATGGGAATGCCGTTGCGGGCAGATCGCCCATCGTGAAGGCGATCAGGACGCCGAGGACGACGAAATCAACAAGCCGACACGTACCCACTGGGACATGCTGATGGAGCGCCGTACTGAGGATGAGCTCAAGGAGTTGTTGGAAAAGCGGCTTCAGATGCATCGTGACGGTTGGATTCCGGATTACGAGTGATCTCCTTGGCTTGGCTCAGCGACTACAAGCGCCGAGCCGGGCTTGTTGTGCTTAAGTGCCGTGCCATGGATATTGCCCTTGGCACGGCTCTTCGTGTATCGGGGGGATTCCCGTGTGTCAGTGGATTCCCGTGCGCTGGTTCGAACACGCCAAGGTCACACGTTCAAGGCATAATACACAAATGGGGAGAAGCGTTGAGAAGACGTTTACCTTATCAGCCCCTTCGGAGCATTCGGAGAGAGGACCGTATGACCGTATTGCATTCACCGCGGCGCATTGTGCTGCTTGACCTTGACGGTACGTTGACCAAATCTGACCCGGGCATCATCGCCTGCGTGATCAAGGCGTTTGAGGCGCTTGGCCGTCCGGTGCCGGACGCAGCGGAACTTCACCGGTTCATCGGGCCGGCGATTATCGAATCGATGAAGCGCAATCACATTCCGGATGATCAGTTGGCCAAAGCCGTCGAGATTTACCGTGATTATTACAGCAACAAGGCGGTGTTCGACGACCCCAATCATCCCGGGAACAAGGTACCGGGAAAGATGTACAACACTGTGTATCCGGGCATTCCTGAGCAGTTGCAGGAATTGAGGGCCGACGGGTATTTCCTGGCCGTCACGACGTGCAAGCCGGAATATCAGGCGAAGCCGATTTGTGAGCATTTTGGGCTTGACAAGCTGGTCGATGCAGTCTATGGGGCCAGCAAAGACAATTCCAGGCTCGACAAGGACCAGGTCATCCGGTACGCGTTCGAAAATATGGGCTTCAATGTCATCCAAGGTGATCGCGCGTTGATGGTCGGCGACCGCTGGACGGATGTCGAAGGCGCGAAGGCATGCGGCTTGGATTGCCTGGGTTGCGGATGGGGGTACGCCGAGCCCGGAGAGCTCAACGAACATGGCGCGTACCGGATTATCGACGAAGTCAACCAGTTGCGTGACGCCGTCGAAGATTACTTCAACATTGACGAAAACTAAATCAAAGGCAATCGACAATCCATAATCGGAATGGATGCCGATACGAACATAACACATTCGTCCGGATGCAGAATGATATGCATCCGGACGTTCTTATTGTGTGCGTGATTGCCTGGAATAACAACGCATGAAGCGCTTCGGTCAGCGGCGACGGAAGTGCTACCGTTAACATCCGATAATGTACGCTGTGCGACAGTGATTCGACCGGGCTTCAAGAATGGCTTTATTTCAACGGCTTGAAACCATGTTAATCAGCGGTCTGGACCGAAGCCTGCCAAAGGTAGCCAAACCCGTATATGACAATTGGCTATGGGGATGAAGTGACCCACGGCCTCAGTTTGCATTGCCCTTGCTGTGGGTCGGTTTCATCATACCCGGCATCCCTGCCCGGCGAGTTTCGCCAAGCTGGCGTCGGGCACATCGAACCACGCCCCGCGCTTGGCGGGCGACACCAACTCCGCGCCCAACCCGTGCCCCGGCGTCCATCTGCGGACGAACCCCGATGCATCGCGGTAGGCCACCATGCCGCGCTCCGACCTCCAGAAGCCCTGCCATTCCGGCGTCTCGCGGCTCCTGTCGAAGTCGAAGCAGCCATCCCTCAGAAGGGCCATGAGATCGGGTTCGACGGGTTCGCCGGTCACAGGGTCGTTGACGACCAGACTCAGGTCGGCGGCGTTGCGCCTCACGGCGGAGATTCGCCATGACTTCGGCAGACCGCCGAGCTCGAACGTCACGAGACGGTCGCCCGGCACCACGCGCCATGCGTCCGTCAGGCCGTTGCGCGGGTCGCGATCGGGCAGGTCGGCGGACGGGCGCACGTCGTCGGGGTCGATTCTCCCGAATGGCTCCTCGACCTTCCGGCTCCCGCCCAGCAGCAGGTCGTCCGGCGAGGCGTCCGTTCCCGTCAGCCAGTTCCACGGGCGTTCCAGCCCGCTCCGCCCCATCCACAGTCCGCCGCCCCCGTCGCGCCACAGTCTCCAGCTCCTTCGACATATGCTTGCCAACCTTTCGACGTTGTTTTCCTATCCATCTAAGGCATGACGCGGAAAGCGGCCGGACAGCCAAGGGCATGACTGGTTACGCGGTGGAGTTCCGTATCCCGACGGAGCATTTCATGTTCTCACTGACCAAGGTGTCCTCCACGACGAGGGCGAGGCACAGAGCTTGGATACGCAGGTACGTGCGTGGCGTCTGGCGGGCGGCAATCGAAGCGGGCGCATACGGAGACGCCGGAACCGACGAGAAGCTGTGGCCCGACGACGACAACTCCCACTGCCGCGCCACCGTGTTCATGGAGGCACCCGGCCTCTCCGCGTATGGCGTGACGATGTGGGTCTACATCATACCGGTCGGGCGCATACCCGACATGCCCGCGTGGTTCGTGTCCATGATGCCGGGGCCAAGGGCACGCTCGCGTCCATCGAGCTGGACTCCGAGACCGAATGGCTCAACTCCAACCAGCGCAACGAGGGGCCGGAGCGCGACGAGAAGCTGGCCCGCATTATGGCGAAGGGCTACGACTCTTGGAAGGACAGACCCGCAGTGCTGGGCGACGATGTGATGCTCGTGGCGGCGTGCCTCTGTCCGCATCCCGACTTTCCGATGGATTCGAGTAATTCGGCCGAGGACGTGCTGTCGTTCGCGGCCTGCAGGGCCCCACGCTCGGCAAGCTGCCGCAGAAGCCTGCGGTCGCCATATCGACGCTCTCGCCCAAGCTGTCACGACCGGGGCACCACGGCCTTGAGGTAATGGCCCTGCATATGACGAGACGGGCATCTACCTGCCCACGTTCCTCACCGCCTGAGCCGCACACAGCCAACGGCGAAATGACAATCAGGAGGGCCCATGATGAACGACGAATCCACCCAAGGCAACGACGAACCGACGACCAAAGGCAAGCGCCGCTGGCCCAAGGTCGTCGCGGGAATCACGGCGGGCTGCGTGATGGCGGTCCTGCTGTGCCCGACCCTCCTCACGCTCGGATTGGCGGAGGACTGTCACGACAAATCAAACTCTGCGGATTCGGAACCGCAGCACTGCGAGGTTTGGGCGGGCGACTACTACACCCTCGGCGGCGGGTACGACCGTCTGACGCTGAAGGCCGATTGCTCGATGGAGGGCACCAAAACCTATGGCTACGGATACGTTTTCGACTACGTGCCGGGCTCGTTCACCGACCAAGGCAACGGCATCAATGCCTTCCGACGCGAAGGCGCGTTGTGTGATGGATGCGGAGCTCTTTCAGCCCGGCCTCAACGGCAGTTGCAACGACTGCCCGGACTTCAGGGGCGCTTCGAGCTCCAGCCCACCAAGGACTCCCCGACGGGCGTCGTGCTCTACTTCGCCTCGCGCGACGGCCTCAAGTCGGACGACTCCGACATGCACAACTACCTAGCGCCGGAGGGTTACACGGGATACCGCGGCGGGGATGCCAAGGACGACGCCCCGAACCCCACGGGCGCGAGGAGCGTCGCACTGCGCTAGTCCCGTACCACCGGCGACACCACGCACCGGATTCCCTCGGGACCCTTGATCTCGAACGGCTGCCTCGCACCGCTCCTGCGCCAAGCGAGCGTCACCTCGTCGCAGTCCATCGCGGCGAGGAAATCGGCCACGACGTTCGGGGCCGGGGCGGCGGCCTCCACGGCGAACGCCGAGGAACCCACGCCGCCGAACGTGGAGGTCACCTTCACCAAGGTGACCGACGGAACGGGGTTCGGCACGGCCGACCAGTGCTGGCTTAACTCGGCCAACGGCTACGCCGGCGGCGCGGACGGCGACAAACCGGGCGACAACGCCCGCGGACGACGGCGTTGTGTGCTCCGGCGACTACGTGGAATACGAGATGGACCTGAAGTTCAGGGGCGGCGTGAACAACAGCGTCAGGCTCGTGCCGTCCGCCCCCGAAGGCTTCCCCCTGAGCTACAGCTCCGACAAAGGGAGCTTCTGCCGCTCCGAGGGCCAGATGTCCACCAAGGGGTACGACGGGGGCGGATGCACGTTTCGGGCCCCGGACGGCTACACGAACGGGGTGAGGCAGACCCTCTGGTACTTGGCCGACAACCACGGCGGCAAGCCGCTGCGGGGCCAGACCATGGCCTTCGACCTGTACACCGGCGACGACGCGGACGGCTGGGCCAAGTACTCAAGCGTCGAGCTGGAGCCCGTCACGGTCATCTCGATGACCTACGCCGAGGCCAGCGTGAACACCAACGACGGATACGACCTTGAGTGGGGCAAGGACGCCATGACGCTGGAGGGCACGTTGTACATCTCCGCGGACCCCATACGCCCGAAGGCCTCCCAGACGGCCAAGGGTCTCAGCAACCGCACCATCGGCTGGTCCGGCACGCTCGACCTGAGCGCGTTCCCCATGGGGACGTACCTCAAGGGCCAAGGAGACACGGCCCCCGCCCCGCTGACGGCAAGCTGCATCTGGACAGCGCCACGGACGGCACCAGCTTCCGCATCGAGATACCCGCGCCGAAGGCATGCGGCGACAGGGAGCACCCGAACGGCAAGCCGGACTCCTGCATCGAGGGCAACGGCAGGCTCACCTACACGCTGCACATGGACTTCGACAAGGGCTCCCCGACCTACCCGGACGGCACCCCGGCGACTCCGGTCACGAACGACGGCAGCGAGCTCGGCACCGGGTCGGTGGGTTTCATCGGCTACTACGGCCGTGACCTGAGCGGCCGCTCAGGGTGCCCCAACAACAACTGGGGCGTCGTGCATGTGACGCGCAGGGACATCCCGGACGGCAAAATCTTCCGCAAGCTGCTCCAGACCTCGAAGGCCGAGGGGCAGACGATCTTCGAGGACGGCTACACCACCTTCGGCAAGGGCGACGGCGAACGCACGCTGAACTACAAGTACACCGGGAAGGGCTACATTCTGGCCGAGAAGGTGGCCGCAGGCACCGAGATTCGCGTCCGGTTGCAGATCAACGCCAAGGAGGTCGCCGGGTGCAGGGAGTCGGGCTGCAAGCTGACGTTCTACGACAGTTTCGACTATACCAATAAGTTCCTCCCCTCCAAAGGGGTCGTCATACGGAACGGCGACAGGACCTACACCGACGGCGTGAAGGTCGCGTGGACCAAAGTACCTGCGGTGCAGGGCGACGATGACAAGGAGCCGGACACTTGGCATTTCAACAGCACCCCCGACGACGAGATGCCGGTGGACTGGTCCGACGGCATGCCCACGGAGGCCGACGTGGAGGAAGCCGATGACATGTCCGTCAAGGCTTCCTATGAGATCACCCCGGAGCAGGCGGCGAGCGACGACCCGTGGGAGGCCGTCTTCTACGTGAGGATGCAGGAGGGCACCAACTACAGCCAAGACCACATGCTCGGCGTGGTCGAGACCAAGGACGGCAACGCCGTCAAGGGCAACTACTCCGGCGCTGTGGACGGGGTGTCGGTCCTGCCGATGTACGCCACCGCGTCCGAGTCCGTCTCCGTCACGGACGCGCAGGGCGGATACCGCAGCGCTGCGCGTCCGGGCGACACGCTCGAATACGGACTGTCCTCGAACGTCAAGAACGTCAAGGTCTACGACGGCTTCAAGGCGCGGTTCACGGCCTGCGCGGACCCGTGGCTCACCGGGTTCAGGCTGCCCGAGTACGAGACCGACGAGTGGGACATGACCGCGCTCGACAAGTCCAAGGCCGTGGAGAACGGCTGCGCCGTCGGAAGCACCCCGCTGCTGTTCGACCACAAGGGCAAGGCGACCTACACGGAGATGTCCCTGAGCCTCTACTGGACCGCCAAGGTCTCCAACTTCGCCAACGCCTCCCGCACCATCTCCAGCCCGGCGAGAATCGAGGCGAGCACCCCGGCGTCGCACGGTTTGAAGGCCGATAAGGCCGTCAGCGAATGGTCGTCCGACCCCGCGCCCGTCGAATCCCGCCTCGGAACGGAGGGCATGCTGACTCCGCGTCCGAGAGCATCACCCGCGCCGAGGCCGGCGCGGACGGATTGCGGTACGAGTGGAACATCTACAACAACCTGACCGGCCTCGCGGGCGAGGTGAGAACCGTCATCAAGCTGCCGAGCAACGACGAGCTCGAAGCTCGCCAACGGTGGCAAGAGGCCGGACGGCACTTGGAACGGCTACGACCGTGGCGGCTCCAAGTTCACCGACTACGTGCTCGCGGGGGAGCCGCGGCTTGACGACGCCGACACCATCACCTCGCAGGGCGAGCAGGCCGCCGCTCGGCTGGGCGGCGGGGACTGGGACACCGGCGACCGGCTCGCCAAGGCGTTCGACGCCCGTTTCGCGGCCACGTTCGCCAACGGCGACGGCGACCAGAGCAAGGTGGGTCTGGCCGACCTCGTTCCGCTGAGCCGCGAGATCGCCTCCCGTGGCGAGGACGCCTCGCTGGCGATGATGGTCCGCAACATCGCGGTGCATGCCAAAGCGGGCGAGGACGTGTCCGGCGACGTCGCCGTGCTGTCCTACTGGATACCGGAGCTGCCCGGCATGAAACCGGACGACATGCTGGAGGACTGGCGCGGGCACGCCGACGAGACCCGCGAGTACATCAGGTTCCTTCAGGACCTCGGGTTGCAGGCCGAGGGCAGCGTCGAGACGCTTGACGCCGCCGACATGGACTGACCTCTTCCACAAAAGAAAAACCACCGTTTTGCAACGGTGGTTTTTGTCGCTCAGCACGCCTTGGCGAAGCCGCTCGTCGACGCCGCGATGACGCTGATGGCGCTGGACGCGTGGTATTCGCGCATGGCGGGCATCCAGCCGGATTCGCCGGTGATGTCGTTCTTCAACACGTATTTCAACGATGATTTCATGGCGGAACGTTTCCAGACGATGTCTCTGGATCCGGGCAAGGCCGGCCGCCTGTGACGCCTGGGACGGCCGCGGTGGGTGTTAGGAAACCGTTAACAATCCGTCCGTGGGCGTATGGGTTCCGTTAGATTCGGAGCATGACTTCGCTCAGGGCTATATCATCAAGATGCTTATTGGAAATAGGTCCGGCCGCGCCCGCGAACGCGGCGGCGGCCGGACCGTGCATCTGATGATTGGAGAAGAGCAACATGCCTTGGTGGGTTGATGCCGCCTATGTCGTGGGCGTAGTGGCGCTGTTCATCGTCTTCGACCTGATCGCGAAGGCGGTGGATCGTCTATGATGGCTGTTTTCTGCGCCATTGGCGTCGTATTGGGAATCGCCGGTGTGGTATATATGGGGGTCGCCCTGTGCCGCCCGGAGCGGTTCTGAGGGCCGGGGAAGAGTCTTAAGGTTCCGAAATGGTATATCTCTATGCTTTTATGGCGTTCGGTTTGATCGCCTTGATCCTGGCGGCCATATACCGGCCGTTGGGCGATTACATGTATCGCGTGTACACGACCGATAAGGATCTGTTCTTCGAAAAGTGGATCTATCGCATCATCGGCGTGGATTTCTCGAAAGGACAGTCCTGGAAGGCGTATTTCCGCGGAGTGCTTGGCTTCTCCGTGATGAGCCTGCTGGTCCTGTACCTGCTGCAGCGCGTGCAGTCCTGGCTGCCGTTCTCGCTGGGCTTCGACAACGTGCCAGCTCCGCTGGCGTTCAACACGGCCGCATCCTTCGTGGCGAACACGAACTGGCAGGCTTATTCGCCTGACCAGACATTGGGCTATTCCGTCCAGATCGCAGGCCTGTGCGTGCAGAACTTCGTTTCCGCCGCGGTCGGCATCGCCGTATCCATCGCCCTGGTGCGCGGCTTCATGCTGCGCCGCTCCGATACGATCGGCAATTTCTGGGTGGACCTCATCCGCGGCACGTTCCGCATCCTCATGCCCCTGGCCATCGTGATGGGCACCATCCTCATCGCGTTGGGCGTCGCACAGAACTTCTCGGGCTTCACCACCGTCGCCACCGTGGCTGGCGGCGAACAGACCATCATGGGCGGCCCGGTGGCTTCCCAGGAGGTCATCAAGGAACTGGGCACCAACGGCGGCGGGTTCTTCAACGCCAATTCGTCCCATCCGTACGAGAACCCGAACATGTGGACCAACCTCATCGAGATCCTGCTGATGTTGGCCATCCCCGTCGCGCTGACCCGCACGTTCGGCCGCATGATCGGCAACATCCGTCAGGGCTATGCGCTGCTCGGCGCCATGGTCGTCCTGTTCGGCATATCCTTCTTCGCCGTCGTGAGCTTCGAATCCTTCGTGGACGATCCGCTCACCTCCCTCACCGGAGGCTCCATGGAAGGCAAGGAGGACCGCTTCGGCATCGTCTGGTCCGCGCTGTTCGGCACCACGTCCACAAGCACGTCCACCGGCGCGGTCAACTCCATGCATGATTCCTACACCGCGCTCGGCGGCATGATGTACATGTTCAACATGATGCTGGGCGAAGTCTCCCCGGGCGGCGTCGGCGCAGGCCTGTACGGCATCCTCGCCATGGCCGTCGTGGCCGTGTTCATCGCAGGCCTCATGGTCGGCCGCACGCCGGAATACCTCGGCAAGAAGATCGGCCCGCGCGAGATGAAGATGGCCTCGCTGTACTTCCTCGTCATGCCGGTCACCGTGGTGCTGTTCGTGGCTCTGAGCTTCGCCATCCCGGGCATCCGCGAAGACACGTTCGCGGCCCTGAACAACAGCGGAAACCATGGTCTGTCCGAAGTGGTCTACGCGTTCGTGTCCGGCGTCAACAACAACGGCTCCGCATTCGGGGGCCTGTCCGCCGACACCCCGTGGTTCGACACGATGATCGGCCTGGCCATGCTCATCGGACGGTTCCTGCCGATCATGCTGGTGCTAAGCCTGGCCGGCTCGCTGGCCAAGCAGGATGTCGTGCCGGAGACCGCCGGCACGATGAAGACCGACAACAAGCTGTTCGTTGGCCTGCTCGTTTTCGTCATTTTCATTATTTCCGCGCTGACGTTCTTCCCGACGCTTGCTCTGGGACCGTTGGCAGAAGGTTTGGTGGCATAACATGTCTTCCGCGACCGCAAACGACGTCATCAACGACGTGCGTACCAGCAACAACGCATCGTTGCCGGCGATGCTGGGCAAGAGTCTGCCGGCGGCGTTCAGGAAATTCAGTCCCGCCAAGATGCGGCACAACCCCGTCATGTTCGTGGTATGGGTGGGCGCCGCATTCCTGACGCTCCTCGGAGTGTTCCAGCTGTTCATTCCGGAACTGCGCGCGGGCGAGCCGGTGTATTTCACCTGGATCATCGCCGTGTGCCTGTGGGCCACGGTGCTGTTCGCGAACCTCGCCGAAGCCGTCGCCGAAGGGCGCGGCAAGGCCCAGGCCGACGCGCTGCGCAAGACACGCACCACCACGCCGGCCCACCTGGTCCGCGGATACGATGAAAAAGGCGATCCTGACGCACGCTCGTTGTCCGTCGCCATCATCGAAGTCCCGTCCTCCGACCTCAAACTCGGCGACGTGGTCGTCGTCGAAGCCGGACAGCTCATCCCCGGCGACGGCGACATCATCTCCGGCATCGCCTCCGTGGATGAATCCGCCATCACCGGCGAATCCGCCCCGGTCATCCGCGAATCCGGCGGCGACCGCTCCGCGGTGACCGGCGGCACCCGCGTGCTGTCCGACCGCATCGTCGTGCGCATCACCCAGAAGCCGGGCGAATCCTTCGTCGACAAGATGATCGCGCTGGTCGAAGGCGCGAACCGTCAGAAGACCCCGAACGAAATCGCCCTCGACGTGCTGCTGAGCTCGCTGACCATCATCTTCCTGATCGTCGTGATGTGCATCAACCCGCAGGCCGGCGCTGTCGGCACCTCCGTCAGCCTCACCGTGCTGGTGGCTCTGCTCGTCTGCCTGATCCCGACGACCATCGGCGCGCTGCTGAGCGCCATCGGCATCGCCGGCATGGACCGTCTGGTCCAGCGCAACGTGCTCGCCACGTCGGGCCGCGCCATCGAAGCGGCCGGCGACGTGACCGCGCTGCTGCTCGACAAGACCGGCACCATCACGTACGGCAACCGTCAGGCATCCGAATTCCACGCGCTGCCGGGCATCGACCATGACGACATGGTCCGCGCCGCGGCGTTGAGCTCCCTGGCCGACTCTACGCCGGAAGGCCAGTCGATCATCGCCCTGGCCGAACGCGAAGGCCATCACTTCGACATGATGCCGGGGGCGGAAGCGGTGGAATTCACCGCCGAGACCCGCATGTCCGGCCTGGACCTGCCCAACGGCGACCGCATCCGCAAGGGCGCCACCTCCGCGGTGGAAGCCTGGATCGAACGCGAAGGCGGCGTCATGAGCATCGAAGTGCGCGACGCTCTGCACGACCGTGTCGACACCATCTCCGCGCAAGGCGGCACCCCGCTGGTCGTGGCCGAACAGCTGTCCACCGGCGAAGTCAAGGTGCTGGGCGTCGTCCAGCTCAAGGATGTCGTCAAGGAAGGCCTGCGCGAACGCTTCGCCGACCTGCGCAAGATGGGCATCCGCACCGTCATGGTCACCGGCGACAACCCGCTGACCGCGAAGGCCATCGCAGAAGAGGCCGGCGTCGACGATTTCATCGCCGAAGCCAAGCCGGAAGACAAGCTCGCCTACATCAAGGCCGAACAGGCCAAGGGACAGCTGGTCGCCATGACCGGCGACGGCACGAACGACGCCCCCGCCCTGGCCCAGTCCGATGTCGGCGTCGCCATGAACTCCGGCACCGCCGCGGCGAAGGAAGCCGGCAACATGGTCGATCTCGACTCCGACCCGACCAAGCTGATCGACATCGTCCGCATCGGCAAGCAGCTGCTCATCACCCGCGGCGCGCTGACCACCTTCTCCATCGCCAACGACATCGCGAAGTACTTCGCGATCATCCCGGCCATGTTCATGGACAAGTTCCCCGGTCTTGCCACGCTGAACATCATGGGACTGCACAGTCCGTTGTCCGCGGTGCTGTCCGCCATCATCTTCAACGCCATCATCATCGTGATCCTGATCCCGCTGGCCCTCAAGGGCGTGCGGTACCGCGCCGAGTCCAGCGACAAGATCCTGTCCAGGAACCTGTCCGTGTACGGTCTGGGCGGCGTGGTCGCCCCGTTCGTCGGCATCTGGATCATCGACCTGTTCGTGCGTCTGATTCCGGGATTCTAAGGAAATTAGGTAAGGGAAATGATTATGAAATCCGCATTGTCGTTGAATCTGCGCAGCTACTGGGCCGGACTGAAGGCCGTGCTGGTCTGCACGCTCGCCGTGATCGTATACACGGCGTTGATGACCGGCATCGGCGCTCTGGGATTCCCCGAGCAGGCCAACGGCTCGATGATCACGAACTCCGAAGGTCAGATCGTCGGATCGTCCCTGATCGGACAGTCCTTCTCCGATGCCGACGGCGAAGCCATCGACAGGTATTTCCAGCCCCGTCCGTCCGCAGCCGGCGACGGATACGACGCGGCGGCGTCCGGCGGTACCAACAAGGGACATTCCGATGAGAAATATCTCAAGACCATCGAAGAGCGCCGCGACGCCATCGCCGAACGCGAAGGCGTGGACGTGAAGCAGGTCCCCGCCGACGCGGCGACCGCCTCCTCCTCCGGACTGGACCCGCACATCAGTCCCGAATATGCGGCCATCCAGGTCAAGCGTGTGGCCGAAGCCCGTGGCATGGACGTCGAAGATGTCGAACGGCTCGTCAAGGAGCACACCACCGGCCGTGGTCTGGGCTTCATCGGAGAGCCTGTGGTCAACGTCGTCACCCTGAACCTGGCGTTGGACGACATGGAGTGAATCCGACTCCGAGGCGCATCGGATACGGTGCGTCTCGGATGTCATCAGGCCAAAAACTGGGATAATCCGTAGATGAAGGACATCCCGGACGGATGCGGCACCGTCGTGCGCGGCGGTGCCGCATCCGTCCGGCTTGAGGCCACGGAACGTATGGCATGCGGCGGAACTTCGAAATGGAGGGAATATGGCGGTGACGAAGCGGGGTGCGCTGAGGGTTCTGCTCGGTGCGGCGCCCGGCGTGGGCAAAACATATGCGATGCTGTCCGAAGGCAGACGGCTGGTCGAGGAGGGCAAGGACGTCGTCATCGCCCTGTTGGAGACCCATGGCCGCAAAGCCACGCAGAACGCCGCCAAAGGCCTGGAGACGGTGCCTCGGCGCTGTATGAAATACCGTGGCATGTGGTTCAATGAAATGGATCTGTTCGCCCTCATCGCGCGCCGCCCGCAGGTCGCCCTCGTCGACGAGCTGGCCCATACGAACGTTCCCGGATGCACGCACGAAAAACGCTGGCAGGACGTGGTCGACCTGCTGGACGCCGGCATCGACGTCATCACCACCATCAACGTGCAGCATATCGAATCGCTGAACGACGTCGTGCGGTCCATCACGAACAGCGAACAGCGTGAAACCGTTCCCGACAAGGTGCTGCGTTCCGCCGACAGCATCGAACTAATCGATCTGCCCCCGAAGAACCTGCGCGAACGTCTTTCCGCCGGCCTCATCTATTCGGCGGACCGCGTGGACGCCGCATTGAGCAACTATTTCCGTGTGGGAAACCTGACCGCATTGCGCGAGCTGGCGTTGCTCTGGCTGGCGGGCAACGTCGACGAAGCGTTGCAGGAATACCGCAACGAACACCACATCAACGCGAAATGGGAGGCCCGCGAACGCGTCGTCGTCGCGCTGTCGGGCGGTCCTGAAGGCGAACAGCTCCTGCGGCGCGGCGCAAGGGTCGCCAGGGCGTCCGGCGGCGGCGATCTGATCGCGGTGCACGTCACGGCCGAGGACGGGCTGCACGGATCCAGCCCGGGGCTGCTGGTGCAGCAGCGCGAACTCGTCGAAAAACTGGGCGGCACATACCATCAGATCGTCGGCGAAGACATCTCCGACGCACTGATCTCCTTCGCCCGCGCCAACAACGCGACGCAGATCATCGTGGGCGTCTCTCGACGCCCGCCCCTCGCCCGGTGGCTGGGCCGGCCGTCGTCGGCGAACGGCATCATCGCGAATTCGGGCGACATCGACGTGCACGTCGTAACCCACACGTTCGCGGCGAAAGGCATGCGCCTGCCGTGCATGAAACGCACCCTGACGATGCGCCGGCGCATCGCAGGCTGCATATTCTCATTGCTGTCGGTGCCGCTTCTGGGCTGGCTGCTCATGCAATACAGCGGCGTGGATGCCTTGTCCCGCGATTCCCTGTTCTTCCAGCTGCTCGTCGTCATCGCCGCGCTGATCGGTGGCGTCTCGTCGGCCACTTTGTGCGCGTTGCTGAGCGGTCTGATGCTCGACTACGTCTACATCCAGCCGGTGGGCTCACTGCATATGCTCAGGGCGCAGGACGTGATGACCATCGTGCTGTACATCCTCATAGGCATCATCGTGTCCTTCGTCGTCGACCGGGCCGACGAGAAGGCGCGGCAGGCCCAACGTGCGACCACGGAATCGGGAGTGCTCGCCAGCGTGTCCGACGCTGTGCTGCGCAGCTCCAATCCGTTGCAGGCGATTCTCGACCGCACCCGCGAGGCGTTCGGCTTCACCTGCGTGCGCCTCACCCATGACGGCGTCGATGTCGCGGTCAGCGGCGTATGCCCCACCGGGGAGGAGCCGGACGTCATCGACCTTGACGCGGTCATCACGCCGCCGTCCGACGGCGCCGATCAGAACGGCGTATCCCATGACGGGCAGACCTCCGCCTCACGTGATGCCGCATCCTCCGGAACGCCGCGGAAAACAGAGCCGATTCGCCTTGAACTGTACGGCAGTGAAATCGACGCGGCAGACCTGCGGTTGCTGCAGGCCATCGTCTCCCAGGTGCAGACCGTGCTGGAACGCGACGTGCTGCAGCGCAAGGCCGACGAAGTCAAGCCGCTGGCCGCCGCAGAGAAGCTGCGCACGGACCTGCTCAACGCGGTCAGCCATGACCTGCGCCGTCCGCTGGCCTCCGCCACGGCTGCGGTGTCCGGCCTGAAACAGGTCGGCGACGCCCTTGGCCCCGAAGGCCGGCGCGAACTGCTCGACGTCGCCGACGTCGGCCTGCACGATCTGACACGACTGGTCACCGACCTGCTCGACGTGTCCCGTCTGCACGAACGTGCGATGCCGATATCGCTGGTGGCGGCCGACGTCGCGGAAGCCGTGATGCAGACGCTGGACGAGCTGCATGCCGGTCCGAATGCCATCAACCTCGACCTGCCCGTGGACCTGCCGCTGGCGGTCGCCGACCCGCCGCTGCTGCGTCGTGCGATACACAATGTGCTCGCCAACGCGCAACGCTACAATCCGCCGGACCATCGCATCCGCATCGCGGTCTCCACATTCCGTTCCGTCGTGCAGATCCGCGTCGTGGACTACGGCCCGGGCGTGCCCGACGACCGCAAGGACGAGCTGTTCGCGCCGTTCCACCGTCTGGGCGACACGGACAACACCACGGGCCTTGGCTTGGGAATGGCGCTGTCGAAAGGCTTCATCGAATCGATGGGCGGCGCCATCGACGCGGAGGACACTCCGGGCGGCGGCCTGACCATGGTGATCACGCTGCGCGCGGCGGACGAGCGCTATGCGATCGGGGAACCGTTGTCCGAAGAGGACGCGCGCGCCTGCGCCACCGCATTGGACGCGGACATGTGGGACGTGACCGCCGCCGCCAGCGGCGTGATGCTGCCCCTGAGCGTGGACGAATCACGTGACGGCGAATTGGGGCGTTTCGCCGACGCCGAATCCGATACCGCGGTCGCCGGTGACATGGCCGCTGCGGACGAGCATACCGACGTTGCCGATGTGACGGCTGCTGAGAAGGAAGAATAGACGCATGAAAATCCTGATTGCCGATGATGACCCGCAGTTCCTGAAGGCGTTGCGCATCACGCTGCGCTCGCAGGGCTACGAGATCGTGACCGCATCGGATGGCGTGCAGTGCATTTCGGCGGCGGTGGAGCATCATCCCGATCTGATGATGTTGGATTTGGGCATGCCGAAAATGGACGGCATGGGCGTGATCCAGGGCGTGCGCGGCTGGACGGACGCGCCCATCCTGGTGGTGTCGGGGCGTACCGATGCACGCGAGAAGGTCGCGGCCTTGGATGCCGGCGCCGACGATTATGTGACCAAGCCGGTGTCGATCGACGAGCTGCTGGCGCGTATCCGTGCGCTGGCCCGCCGTATCCCGCAGAAGACGGAGACGCCGATGGTTTCGTTCGGGAACGTGACCGTTGACCTGTCCGCGCATGCCGTGTTCCGCGTGTACCACGGGCGGAAGGTGCGTGTGCGCCTGACGCCGACGGAGTGGAAGGTTCTGGAGATCCTGGTGCGCAACGCCGGACGGCTCGTGACCCGTAAGGATCTGCTGACCGGCATTTGGGGCGCGGAGCATGTGAACGACTCCGGCTATCTGCGGTTGTATGTCTCGCAGCTGCGCAAGAAGATAGAGGACGACCCGTCGCGTCCGAAGTATCTGAAGACGGAACAGGGCATGGGATACCGCCTGGACCTGCCGTCTGCGGGCGGCGGCGAATAGAGGCCGGGGACGGGTGGAGGCTGGGCGGGCGGCGTCTGTCCGCCCAGCCTCGCGTTATGCGTCGTATGGGAGGAATCATCGAGGTTGCGGAAAGCGGAGAGGAAAACAGCCGATAAACCTGCGCCACACGCCGTATGGGAGGAATCATCGAGGGGCTGGGCGGCCGGTTTTGCCCGCTTTGTTTGCCGGTCCCGCCCGCTTCAATCGGGGAGACCGCTGGGCACGATGCGTCGAAATGGCTTTCAGGCTGCGAGATTCTGCGCGAGCTGACGGATCTTGTTCGGCTGGTGGCCGCTCCATGATGCGTTCGGGGAGATGACGACAGGAATCTGCTTGAATCCCGCGTCCTTGATCTGTTCGAAGGTGGCCGGGTTCTGCGTCAGGTCGACGGCGACATATCGCACGCCCAAACGGGTGAGCTCCTGTTCGGTGGCTTCGCACTGTGGATTGCTGGGATTCGTGAAGACCGTGACCGTCATCGGGCATCCTCCTTAAAGCGCGTAGTCGATATGCGGTAATCCGCCTTTCGACGGAGCCCGCATGGCGCGGGCTCCGTCGTGGGCTGTCCGGCAGGCCGTTCGCACAGTCCATGCCGAAAGGTCTGCCGGACCGTCTGTGCGCGTCAGCGCCTTCCGGCAGGAGTCAACCGATATGAACAAAGGACTGAAGAAAGGTCTGGGCGCTCTGGCCGCCGTCGCATCGCTGCTCGCCCTCGGCCCGCTGGCCGCAGCCAACGCCGCGCAACCGACGCGGACACGCATCGACGCCTTCGCCAACGACGGCACCATCGCCGTCGAATCGGCGGACGGCAGGACCGACATCTCGAAGCACACCATCAACGCCTACCTGCTCGCGCCGTACACCTCCGCGGTGGCGACCGGAGACACCCTGAACGAGTACGCCGTGTCCACCGGCACCGGCTACGCCGACAAGGTGACCGCAGCCGTCAAGACCGCGTTCCCCGACGCCGACAAGGGTGCGGACGGCTGGCAGGTGGCTCTGGGCGACGCCACCACGACACTGGACGAGGCCAACCCGATGGATTGGGTCGCCCGCAACCTGCTCGACTCGGACGCCTCCCCTTGGGCGGGCGGACTGCGCGACTTCGTAACCAAGCTGACCGCATCGCTGAAAGGGAACATCGCCTTCCCCGCCGGTGCCAAGACGCTGACCCCGACCGCAGGCGCACCCGCCAAGCAGACCGCAGACGGCCTGACTCCGGGCATCTACCTGATTATCGACACCGCCATCGGCTCCGAATCGGCCGCCCCGTCGCTGGCCGGCACCACGTTCGGCACCGTGACCAAGTACAGCTTCGCCAAGGATGGACAGGCCCAGCCGGCCACCGGCGACCTCGGCAAGGTCGAGTACAAGGTGCTGCCGTATGAGACCGCCAAGGCCATCGAGTCCGTCAGGGGCTCCGCGACCGCCGAGGTCGCGGACGACGGGGCCAGCGCCAAGGCGAACATCGGTGACGTCATCAACTACCGCGTGCAGGTCGGCCCGATCTGGACCACCGGCTACGACGCCGGACGCACCCTCAAGGCCCGCGACAGCCTGAACGCCGGACAGACGTTCGACATCTCCAGCGTGAAGGCGTACACCCACGACGCCCCGGCCGACGGCGGCGCTCTGGACGAGGCCACCAAGCAGACCCTCACCCCGGCCAAAGCCGACAAGGACGGGAACCGCACCGTCTGGGCCCTTGACGACAAGGGCACCAAGGCCGACTACTCCGTGACCGCCACCAAGGGCGGCGACGGCACCACGGTCGCCTTCGGCTTCTACAACGAGAACAACCTGCTCGACGCCGACGCCGCGAAGTTCGAGGGCAAGGTCGTGGTGCTCGAATACTCCGCCAAGCTCAACAGGAACGCCGTCGGCGGCGGCACCGGCAACGAGAACGCCGTCACTTGGACCATCGGCAACAACCCGCAGGACCCGACCAGCACCGACGAGAGGACCGACAAGACCCATGTCTACACGTCCTCCGTCCGCATCGCCAAGATCGACAACGCCACCAAGGCCGCCATCGACGGTGCCGAGTTCGGCGTCACGGACAAGGACGGCAAGGCCGTCAGGTTCACGAAGCTGGACGACGGCACCTATGCCGTGGCCGACTCCACCGACAAGTACGCGCTCGGCCGCATCACCGTTAACAGCAAGACGCTGAACGGCGGCGCGACCACCATCAGGGGTCTGTACGGCGGGGGCTACACCTTCACCGAGGCCAAGGCCCCGGAGGGCTACATCGGTCTGCTGCTGCCTTCCTTCAAGGTGAGCGCCACCCTTGACGAGGGCAGCAACGCCGCGAAGATGGCCGTCACCGATCTGGGCGCGTCCCGCCTCGTGTCCTTCGATGCCAAGGCCGACGCCAACGCGGGCCGCGTCACCGTCGCCAACGCGAAGAGCCTCAAGGACCTGCCGAAGACGGGTGCCGCCGGCATCGCGCTGATGTCCTTGGTCGCCGCGGTCCTCATGGCATGCGGAGCGGCCCTGATTCTGTCGCGCAAGCGCCGCGCGTAAACGGCCTTCGGGGCACAGGCCCCTTCGGAAGCCAAGGCCACGGTTCCGGGTTCCCCGGCCGTGGCCTTTTCCATCGCTCGCTTGGAAGGCGGATTATGAAACGTGACATCTCCGAATGGCTCGGCGTCGTCCTCCTGCTGCTCGGCGGGCTGACGCTCAGCGCACCATTCGTCCTGCAATCCATCGACTCCGCCGGGCAGACCGCGAGCGCCGAGGCCGCGGCCCTGCCCACACCGGACGGCAGGCGGATGATCGAGGAGGCCAAGGCATACAACGAGGGCCTTTCGGCAAGGCCGCAGTCGGTGCTTGGCGAGGCCGGGGACACCTTCTCGGGGACCTCATACAGCGGGGGAGACAAGGAGTACCGTGGGCTGCTCGACGCGGACGGCAAGGGCACAATGGGGGCGGTCCGCTATCCGAGGCTGCACATCAGCCTGCCGGTGCGCCACGGCACGGACGCCGCCACGCTGGAGAGGTCGGCGGGGCACCTCTACGGGACGTCGTTGCCGGTGGGAGGCGAATCCACGCACGCGGTCGTCGCGGCCCACCGGGGTCTGGCGGACAGGCTGATGTTCACGAACCTCGGGCTCGCCAAGAAAGGCGACCTGTTCGAGATCGACGTGCAGGGGGAGCGTCTGCATTACAAGGTGACGAACAGCACGGGGGAGGTCCACACCTTTTTGCTTGCGAATGGCGAGCCATTCGTCCAACGCCCCGCACATCACATCGTCCAAGACCACGATTCTCTCGCCGCTGTCCGTCTTGGGCGGGCACAGCCAGAAACCGTTGCCCAGATCGGTCACGTCCTCGCCCAGAGGCCAGTCCGCCCTCCCAGAGTCCGGGACCCGCTGCAACTGGTGGTCCGATCACCAAGGCGCGTCTGCCGTTCAGCGTCGTCAGCTCGTCCATCGTCAGTCCGAGCCGTTCGCCCTGCCTCAGTCCGGTGGCGAAGGCGAGCAGCCAGTTGAGACGCCACATCGGGTCGGGCTCGTTCCTTATCAGCTCCGCCGCCTGCGCGGGGGACAGGACCGTCATCGGCCTGCGCCTGCCCGACACCGGGCGGACCATCTTGGCCGGGTTCCTCCGTATGAGGTTTTCGTCACGCGCGGCCTCAAGCGCGTTCTTCAGGACGGACCAAGTGATCGTGGCCGTCTTCGGGCTGTAGCACTTCAGGCCGTCCTGAATGTCGGCCATGTCCTTGTGGCCCAGCGAGTTGATGCGCCTCGCGCCGGCTATCCTGTTCAGCCGCACGATGGCGTTCTCGTAGCTTCGCCTGCTGTTCGGGCGCAGGTTGGCCTCGGCCCGCTCGTGGTACCAAGTCTCCAGCCAGTCCATGAGGCGCGGCGACGGCGAGTTCGGCGTGAAGCCCTTGCGCACATATGCGTCCAGCTTCATCCTGAGCCTCGCGTTCGCCACCGCCTTGGTCTTGCCTTGGGCCGTGAGCCGCCGCCTGCGCCCGGTGGCCCTGTCGGGCTCTATGGCTATCGCGGCGTGCCAGATTCCATCGGCGCTTCTGTATGTCGAGCCGCCGCCACCCATTGCCATCGTTGGTCTCCCGTCGTGTGAAATGCGTAGCCAAATGCGTAGCCACAACGGGCCACCCAGAGGCATCCACAGTTACCTGTGCGAAATGAAGACCGTTGAAATTAAGCCGTTTCTAAGATTCCCGAATAGTTAGCCGATAATGTACGTTATGTCAGATAGTAACTATTGACCCCTCCCCATACACGCAATTGCGTATCTTTCGACGCTTCAATACGACAACGACGCACGCGCTCATCCCGGCGCATCAGCAATCTATGACAATCGGCGTCGGCACTCCGATGCGAATTCCAACGTGACTGTTCGTCGTCATATCATTGGTGTAGGCGCCAAACGTCATTGATGTCATTGTCACGACGGCGTTTGTTATCGCGTGAATCGGCTTCGGCTCGACATGGCGTTCGGCGCGCCATGATGATATTTGATGACGTGTAGTGAGGTGGCTATGGCTTGGTTCCTGCCGGCGATGGTTGCGATGATACTGGATATCGGCTTTCTGGTGTATGCCGTTGCTGTGTCCGTGATCCATTACCGCTTACATGACGGTGCTAGGTGGATATTCTTCTGTGTCCTGCTCGGCGCATGGACCACATATGGAACCGTGGCATCCTTGCTGTCGCAACGTCCCGGCGTGAGTCTGCCCTTGTTCCGCTCGTTCGGTGATTTGTGGGTGTTGTATTTCTTCGCAGGCGGATCGTTTAGGCGATTTCGGAACCGCGGTTGTTTCCCCGATGGCACACGCGCGCTGATGATATCGGCGTATGCGATTAGTGCAATCTGTCTCCTGGTGTTGCTGCCCGGTTGGTGGATGACCACGCGCTGGTAAATCGAACGCGACTCATATCGCCGATGCGGGAACGATGTGCAGGAGTCACGTAAGGACTACTTCCGGTCACTCCCGCTGTTTGCCGCCGAGACGGCGTCATCGTCGTGTTTCCCGGTGTTGTCTTTCCCGGTCTGCGCTGACTGATCGGCATGCTCGAGGTTCTTATGCCCGGCAAGTTTGGCGCGTGTGGCTTCGGCTTTCGCGGCGCGTGACGCCTGCCGGTACATGAACCACAGCTCCAAGGCGATGAGCACGATCAGAATCGCCCCAGAGATGCCTTCGACGCTGTCATACCAGGACAGCATGGTTTTGCCGATACTGTCCGCGGCTTCGGTAGCCACGATATACGGCGCCATAGCAAGAATCAACGAGACGAAATGCAGTATGATGACGGTTTTGCTGACCGGACGAGGATCTGCGCTCTCCTCCTCCCCTGCCGCGACGGTATCGTCTGACGCCACAACGCCGTCTGATGCTGTCTTGGCAGCAGACGCTACAGAGGTGGCGGACGCCGAATCCGCCGGATGACCGGTATGGGAGCGCTGCGTATCCGTCTTCAGCACCATCACGATGACGGTGACGCAACATACCAAGGCAATCAGCCAGAGAACAAGCGGAAGAGCAGGCATCGAATGTAACTCCTTAGAACTGACAATAAACCTATATCAGAGCATATCTGTCAACAACGGCGATCCACAGAAGCAATGGCATGCCGCGCGTGAATGCCCGGCTACTCACACATGCACAAGGAACGCATCATACTCATCCAAGTCCTGCATGCTGCGTTCCTCATGTCGGATTTCAAGTTTACTGCGCATACGGGCTTGCGCAAGCTCCTCGAACGGTCCCCCGCTCGGCATCTGGGAAGCTATGACGGAACCATCGGGAAACACGTCGACGTGCGGCTCTTGTTCAAGCCGCTGCTCGATTCCATGCCACAGCGCAGTCACGGAAATGCCGAACACCGCCGCTCCGCTGCCGAGCACATCGCCGATTCTGTCCCCATCCCGGCATTCGTGCACATGCTCGCCGTCGCTGAGAATCGTCGTATGCTCTAGTTGTGCGGTACTTCGTTGCATGAGATACCCGATGGCGATGGTCACGTTCTGCAGGTTCACGCCTGCGTCAAGCAGCCGTTTGGACACGGCGAGAATCAGCACGTCCTTGAACGAGTACAACCTTCGCGAACCTGAGCCATGCGAGGCTTTGATGGACGGCTCGACGATTTGCTTCCGTGCCCAATAATCCAGCTGACGGTAGGTGATGCCGGCGACTTTCGAGGCAACAGTCCCCCGGTACCCGCGTGTCGGCTTGTCATCGTCAGGGAAGGAAAACAACTCCCCCTGGACGATGGTGATGCCACTGGATGACATAGTAGCGTTCGACGCGTAAGTAGCACGATGGACTGCCATGTCACCTGTGCCCTTTCTGAAGAATACTGCCGTGGCTTTGGAGACCGTACCGAGGCCGCAGTGCGGGAAGAAGAGGTGTGATCGCGGAATTGCCGCTGATCACGCCCAAATTCAGGCCTGAGCGGCGTTGCCGAAGAACACGAGCCTGAATTTACCAATCATGATTTCGTCACCGTTGTGCAACACCGCGTTATCCACACGTTGACGGTTGACATATGTGCCGTTGAGGCTTCCCGCATCGATGACTTCGAACGTGCCGTTCGTGCGGCGGAAGACCGCATGATGACGCGACACGGTCGAATCGTCGAGCAGGATGTCCGCATGCGGGTCGCGTCCCACCGTCACTTCGTCCTCGTCTAGGAGATACCTGGAGCCTGATACAGCGCCTCGCGTCGAGATGAGCAGCGCCGTGCCGGGCGACAATTTGGTGAGGGTGTCGAGGTCTTCCTGCGTCAGAGGACGGTCCCCGGTCGTGGTAAGGGGTATCGTGATGGCAGGCATCCCGATGATGGTCGTTTCGCCTGCGCTTGGAATCGGATCAGTCATACTTGCTATTCTACAGTCTTTGCGTATTGATATTGGGGTACGTCGCGAATCTCGTTGATTTCGACCTTGTCGGATGATGTCACTTTGACTTTCGCGCCGAATTTCACACTGAGCCTGGAGCCGACGCCGCCGGCGATATTGACGGCGTTCTGCAGATTCTGCGGGTCGCCGATAGCCTTGACCTTGTACGGTGTGGAAAGTTCCTGACCGTCGCAAATCAGCCCTGTTTTCGTGTCGGCGAAGTAGGTTGACGTCACGACTCTCACGGTGTTGACCGCCATGACTTCAGCACCTGCATTGCGCAGTTCCTCGATCAGTTCGAACATGGTGGCGGCATCGATGCGGTCCTTCGTGCCCTTGCTGATGGTGATGACCACGCCCTTGCCCTGTGCCGCCAGACGGCCGGAGAGCAAGCCGCTGGTCTCTTCGTTCTGCTTGGCGATGCGTTCGGCTTCCGCCTGCTTGTCCGCGGCCTTCTGCAGCGCGGTGAGCTGTTCGGTCAGCTGGCTTTTGCGCTGTTCGAGATTCTGCACTTGGGAACTGGTCTCGGTGATGAGCCTGGTCAGTTCGTCCTCGCTCATCGTCTCATATGTTGATGTGGTGTTGTTCAGCTGGATGGCATAGCTGAAACCTAGCAATGCGCACAGCAAGAGCACAAGCAGGCTGGTCATAAAACGGGTACGGGACGCGTTCGCTTGTAGCGAACGCTTGGGTTTTCTTCTGACAACCGGGAACGATCCCGTCTCGGTATGGTCGTTTGCGCTGTCCGCGACACGCTGGCGGTGCACACGGCTGAGCAAATCCTGTGGTTCCTTCTTATGACTCATATGACATTACGCCTTGAAGACGAACCGGCGGATTGCGGACACATTGGAGAAGATTCTGATGCCCAGCACGACGATGACTGCGGTCTGCAGCTGCGAGCCGACGCCGAGCTGATTGCCCAGAAGCACGAGTAGTGTGGCGGTCAATACGTTGGAGATGAACGAAATCACGAACACCTTGTCGGAGAATGTGCGTTCGAAATACGCACGGGCCGCTCCCAGCAGCGCGTCAAGCGCCGCGACGACCATGATCGGCAGGTACGGCTGCAAGACGACTGGTATATCCGGTTTTACGAAGATGCCGATGACCACGCCTATGATCAGCCCTAATACTGCAGCCATTAGTTCGCCCTTTCCGCGTAGCTGATTTCACTTGAGCTTGCCGCTTCCAGTGTAATCGACTTCGACGTCGTGATTTGCGGGTAGATTCCCGCGCCGTTCAACGTCGTATATAACGAGCGCTGGCTCTTCTCCCCCACGGCGGAGGCCAACGCGCTTGCATCCCCTATGGCTTGGATTTTATAGGGGCTCTGCACCTGGTTGACACCCACCAGAATTGTCTGGCCTGCGGTGCGCACCGACGTCTGCACACCTAGACGATAGCCATTGATGGAGATGGCTTCCGCGCCGGCCTGCCATAGGATCTGGATGAACACCTGTAGATCGCCGTCGGTGACAACACGGATATTCGAGCTGCTTTCCCGCGGCAACGACCCTGAGGTGGTATCACTGTTCGCGGCGAGCGGGTTCGCGATGGTCAGCGTGATGCCGGGTCCGTTCACAGGAATCGTGCCGGTGGCCATCTCGTCGTAGGTCAAGGTGTCGTCCTTGGTGGTGTTGGACAGCTTCTTGGACTGGTTCTCCACCTTGACTCTCAAGGAGGAGACTTCACTGTTCAGGGTGTTGAGATGTTTAGTCTGCTGTGTGAGTTCCTTCGCCAGACTGCTGCGAATCTCCTTGCGAGGGTCGGTGTGCAGAATCTGGACGATGATGCTGCCGGAGAATCCTACGGCAATGCAGATGATGAACACGATGACCCGTGTCGACCACACACGAAAAGCTGATTTCGGCCGCTTGTCCAGCCTTGAATCGCTGAACATCGGGTCCATCGGACGGTTGGTCAGGTCATCGATGAGACGCAGCGAATCATCCTCCAGTTGGGGGCGCCTGCGCCTCGGAGTGATGGGCATGTCCGGTGACGGCGCTGCATGGTGTGCGCCCAGTGATGCTGCGGAAGCGGAAAAGACAGCACGCGTGCGCACAGGCGCCGTCTCCTTCGGTATCGGTATGGAGTCCGGCGCGTGTGGTGCTTCATGCAGCGTATCTGCCATATGTCACTGCCTGTTGTCGTTACGAATCAGTCCTAGTCCCTGATGCGCGTAGATAAGCCCTGCGAGCCAATACAACGCGATGCCCCAGATGCAGATGGCCAAGGCAACCAGATGCAAGGTCAATGTTGCCGGATTTCTCCAGATATCGGCGAAAATCAGCAACACGATCGCCGTCATAAGCAGAGCCGTGCCCGTCTTTCCCACGAAATGGACAGGCAGAGGCCCATACCCATGCTGCGCGAGCATCACGATGAGGACTCCCATGAGCAAATCCCTCATACCGACGACGATTAACACCCACCATGGGATGACATGGGCGATGCCGAGGGCGAGGATACTGCAGAAAATGAGCAGCCGGTCAGCGATAGGGTCGAGGATCTGTCCAAGTTTGCTCACCTGGTTGAATTTCCTCGCGATGACTCCGTCAAGCCCGTCGGACATGGCCGACAGGGCGATGATGATCAACGAGGCGACCATCTCGTGTTTGGACACCAAGACGGCAATCACGGGGATTGAGATAATCCTCAAAACGCTGATACCATTGGGCACCGTGAATATCACGTCGCGTGCTTCAGGGCTGTACTGCTCCCCTGAAGTGTTGGAATGCGTGTGTGTATCGCTCATATACACCGGGGACTTCAGATACGGGATGCCTGGAGTGCGGTGACGATGATACCGCGGGCGCCGACCTCATAGAGCCGATCCATCAGTTGATTGACCTTTTCACGCGGCACCATGACGCGCACGGCTACCCACTGCTTGTCATGTAGCGGGGAGATAGTCGGGCTCTCGAAGCCCGGCGTGACCTCGACCGCAGCTGCGACTTTCGAGACGGGGATGTCGTAGTCCATGAGCACGTACCGCTGTGCGGTCAAGACCCCTTGGATGCGGCGGCCCAGGATGGTCAGGCGCTCGTCGTTCTCCGTGACACGCGGGGAACGGATGAGGATGGCTTCCGAGTGCAGAATCGGGTCGGCGAACACGCGCAGGCCAGCATTGCGCAACGTCGTGCCGGTGGAGACGACATCTGCGATGAGATCGGCGACGCCAAGCTGCACGGATGATTCGACCGCGCCGTCAAGGTGGATGATATCGGCGTGGATTCCGCGGGCCTTGAGATAATCGTCGACCAGCTTGTCATAGGAGCTGGCAACGCGCTTGCCGTCGATGTCCTCAAGACGGTTGATCGGCGATTCCGTGGGAGCTGCGAACCTGAACGTGGACGCACCGAACCCGAGCGGCATATGCTCGACGGCCTCGGTGCCGGAATTGAGCAGCAGATCGCGGCCGGTGATGCCGACGTCGATGGTTCCGCGGCCCACATACACGGCGATGTCCAGCGGGCGAAGGTAGAACAGCTCGATATCGTTATCGGGGTCTTCGACGACCAACTGCCGTGAGTTGCTGCGCAGGCGGTACCCCGCCTCGGCGAGCATGTTCCAGGCCGGTTCCGACAGCATGCCTTTGTTTGGCACGGCAATCCTTAACATATTTCCTCCCTAATTGCTGCGGTTCCCGAAGACAGGACGCTCACAGGTTTTTGTAGATGTCTTCCAGTGTGATGTCCCGATCGATCATCATGACCTGAAGATGGTAGATTAACTGGCTCATCTCTTCCGCAGTGCGTTCCGCTCCTTCGTATTCGGCAGCGATCCACGTCTCCCCGGCTTCTTCGACGATCTTCTTGCCGATGAAGTGCGTGCCTTTGTCGAGCTCGCCGACGGTGAGTGAACCTTGAGGGCGGGTCTGGGCTTTCTCGCTGAGCTCCTTGAACAGTGATTCGAAGGTCTTCACTTGTTGGTCTCCCTATGTTGTCTGTTGTTGCGTGCAGTGCGGCCGGTTATGCCCGGTATGCCGCCTGTGCTTTCTCACGGATTGATTCGATGGCTGCGGCGGGATCTTCGGCACCGTACACGGCGGAACCTGCGACGAGCACGTCGGCGCCCGCATCGGCGACGATGTGCGCGGTCTTGGGGCTGACTCCACCATCGACCTGGATGTGGGTATCCAGACCGCGGCGGGTGATTTCATCGCGCAAGCGACGAACCTTGCCCATCTGGTTGTCAAGGAACTTCTGGCCACCGAAGCCCGGTTCTACGGTCATGATCAGAACCATGTCGAACTCGTCAAGAATGTCGAAAATCGGCTCGACGGGCTCAGCAGGACGAACCGCGAAGCAAGCCTTGCAGCCCATGTCACGCAGTTGGCGGGCCAAACGCACCGGCGCATGTGTGGCGCCCATATGGAAGCTCACCGACGCCGCGCCGAGCTTCGCATACTCCGGAGCCCAGCGGTCCGGATCCTCGATCATCAGATGCACGTCGACCGGCAGGTCGGTGACCTCGCAGATACGGTTGACGATTGGCTCGCCCAAGGTGAGGTTCGGCACGAAATGGTGATCCATCACATCGACGTGGACGAGATCGGCATTGCTGATCGCTTTGAGGTCACGCTCGAGATTGCAAAAATCGGCGGACAGGATGCTAGGTGCGATTTGAATACTCATAATACCCATTCTATGGAGTACGGCTGACGATGACGAACCGGGAGCCGGAAGATGGACACGGCCCGCCGCCGGGCAGGTCATGCATCGATTGCGCTGGCTTCCAGTTCGGTCTGGGTACGCAAGCGTTCAGCAAGCAGCGAACTGTCTTTTCCGCGCCGTTGCAGGATGACGAAGGCGATGGCGCCGAGGACGAACACCACCATGGATACCCATACGTTGATCCTCACGCCGAGGAACTCGTGGGCGAAATCAATGCGCAGGCATTCGATCCATGTGCGTCCAGCAGTGTACCACATGACATACAGCGCGAACAGGGATCCGCATTTGAGGGTGCGGTACGCCTTGTGCCCGATCCACACGAGCAGTGCGGCGCCGATGAGGTTCCAAATCATCTCGTAGAGGAAGGTCGGGTGGAACAGAGTGCCTGTCGGGCAGGTCGAGCCGTCGTAGCATTGCTCCATGCTGCCGATGGCGGTTCCCGCAGTGTTGAGCTTCAGCCCCCAAGGAAGAGTGGTGGGCGCTCCGTACAGTTCCTGGTTGAACCAGTTGCCCAGACGCCCGATTGCTTGGGCGACCAAGAGCCCCGGTGCCACGCAATCGGCGAGCAAGGCCATCGGGTAATGCTTGTGCCGGCACCATGCCCATGCGGCCAAGGCGCCGAAGACGACGCCGCCCCAGATGCCCAGTCCGCCGTTCCAGATGCGGAACATCTCGACCCAATCGCCGTTGGGGCCGAAGAAGCGTTCCGGCGTGGTGATGATGTGATACACCCGCGCGCCGATGATGCCGGCCGGCACGGCACACAGCGTGATGTCGAGAATCTGGTCGAATGTGCCCCCGGCATGTCTCCACCGGTTCGTGGTAATCCACACCGCGCATATGATGCCGGCGAGGATGCACAGCGCGTAGAAATGGATGGTCACCGGGCCGATGGTGAACTGCGAAATCGACGGGGACGGGATATAAGCCAGTGTCATGATTCCTTGATGGTAGTATACGATGGCGATAACATGCCGATGTGGCGGATTGGCGCGCGTCGTGGGCGGGCAGTTACTCCAGAGCTGTCTTTTGCTCCTGGAGTACTGCTGTATTGCAGGAATGTAATACAGCAGTACAGCGGCTTAGGTCGACTGTGACCAGGCGAGGATACGGAACGAATACCACAGGACCCCACCAAGCGTCACCTTGGTGGGGTCCTGTCATCGGCGCGGGGGTACGTGAAGGCGGGCCGACCGACCGAGCACCTCAGCGCATGGTGTCAGTGCCGCGCGTTGTGGATGCCTTCAGCGAGCTCCTCTGCTTTGGCTGCCAACGCTGACAGGCCTTCGTCGAGTGGCTTCGGGGTGCGTGCAGAATCATCGAGCAAGGTGTGCACCAACGCGGAACCGACAATCACGCCATCCGCATACGATCCGACCTGTGCACCCTGCTCTGGGGTGGACACGCCGATGCCGACACATACGTTCTGCGCACCGGCATCCCTAGTCCGAGCGACGAGACGCTCCGGTGAGGTGGACAGGGTCGCGCGCTCGCCGGTGACGCCCATACGGGATGCGGCATACACGAAACCGCGTGCGTTCGCCGCAACGATGCGCAGACGCTCATCCGAGGTGTCCGGAGACACCAAGAAGATTCGATCCAGACCGTGTCGGTCAGACGCCTCAATCCATTCACCGGCTTCGTCGGGAATAAGATCAGGCGTGATGATACCGGCGCCACCGGCGTTCTCGAAATCGGTCGCGAAACGTTCCACACCGTAATGGAAGATGAGATTCCAATAGCTCATAACCAGCGGCACGCCGCCAGCGTTCGCCACGGTTTCCACCGCTTTGAACACGTCGGCGATGCGCTCGCCGTTGTCGATCGCGATTTTGGACGCCGCTTGGATGACCGGGCCATCCATCACCGGGTCGGAATACGGCAGACCGATTTCCACGGCGTTGACGCCATGGCGGACCATCGTGTCGAAGGCCTTGAGTGAGTATTCGGAATCCGGGAAACCATACGGCAGGTATCCGATGAACGCGGGCTCGTCGCGCTTCCTGAAGCCATCGAACATGGCGCGGGTCTTGCTCGGTTTATGGCTGATGCCGAGAGGCTGTCCTGAAGGGGTTGTTGCGGGGTTGGTCATCGTTCACTCTCCATCTACGCTCGTGCCGTGTGCGCCGTTGGCTTCCAGCGCCTTGCTTTGTTCATCGGTCAGATAGCCGAACCATTTGCCGGCTGTGGCCACGTCCTTGTCTCCTCGTCCCGAAATGTTGACCACAATCACCGGATTGGTGTACCCCTTCGCCTTGAGATCGGCGGCAGCCTTATAGGAGCCTGCGACTGCGTGGGAGCTTTCGATGGCTGGGATGATACCTTCGGTCTCGCACAGGTCTTTGAACGCGCTCATCGCTTCGTCATCGGTGGCATACGAGTACTGTACGCGGCCGATGTCCTTGAGCCACGCGTGCTCGGGGCCGACGGAGGCGTAATCAAGGCCGGCAGAAATCGAATACGTGTTCTTCGTCTGTCCCTCGGAATTTTCCAGCAGATAGGATTCAGCTCCTTGGAACAGGCCCAGATCCGCCGCCCCCGGGGTCAGACGTACGGCGTGCTCACCCGATTCGATGCCGTGGCCGCCGGCTTCGAACCCGTACAGGTTGACACGGGGGTCATCGAGGAAGGCGTTCATGATGCCGATGGCGTTCGAACCACCGCCGACGCAAGCGCAAATCGCATCCGGATGGTCGATGCCGTAGATGTCCTTGAGCTGTTCCTTGGCCTCCTCGCCGATAATCTTCTGGAAGTCACGCACGATGGTTGGGAACGGGTGCGGCCCGCAGACCGTGCCGAGCAGGTAATGCGTGGTCTCCACGTTGGTGACCCAGTCTCGCAACGCTTCGTTGATGGCGTCCTTGAGAATACGCGATCCTTGAGTTACTTCGACAACCTCGGCACCAAGCAGCCGCATACGCGCCACGTTCAGCGCTTGGCGGCGGGCATCGATTTGGCCCATGTAGATGCGGCACTTGAGGCCGAGCAATGCGCAGACCGTTGCGGTCGCGACACCGTGCTGACCGGCGCCGGTCTCCGCGATGACGCGGGTCTTGCCCATGCGCTTGACCAGCAACGCCTGGCCCAACGCGTTGTTGATTTTGTGGGCACCGGTGTGGTTGAGGTCCTCACGCTTGAGGAAGACACGGGCGTTGAGTCCGGTCTTCTTGTTGAGTCGTTCGGCGAAGCGCGGCGCCTCGGTGAGTTTCGAAGGACGGCCGACATATTGTTCGTTGAGACGCTTGAGCTCTGCCTGGAACGCCGGATCGGCTTTGGCTTCGTTGTAGACGCGCTTGAGCTCGTCCAACGCCCCAATCAACGCCTCCGGAACGAATCGGCCACCGTACTTGCCGAAATACGGGCCCTGATGTTGTGATAATGGTGTGGATTCTGAGGCTTTCACGCGTTCTCCTGTCTGTATTAGCCTGCGCACCGCCGCGGTATGGTCGTCGGCGGTCGCGACACCTTCACCGACCAGCACCGCATCGGCGCCGGCCCGCGCGTAATCCTCGAGTTCGACACTGCCGAACACGCCGGATTCCGCGACTTTGATGACATCATCAGGCAGATCACCGGCAAGTTCCTGATACTTGCTTACATCCACCTGAAGATTCTTGAGATTGCGGGCGTTGATTCCGATGACCTTCGCCCCCGCATGGCGCGCACGGTCGATTTCCTCACGCGTATGGGTTTCGACCAGTGCGGTCATGCCCAAATCGTGGGTGAGCTTCAGCAGCTGGGCGAGGCGGCCATCGTCGAGTGCCGCGACGATGAGGAGCACCAGATCCGCTCCATGCGCCCTGGCTTCCCAGATCTGGTATTCATCGGTGATGAAGTCCTTGCGCAACACCGGAATATGCACGGCTTGGCGCACCTGGTCGAGATCGACAAGGCTGCCGAGGAATCGACGCCCTTCCGTCAACACGGAGATTGCGCTTGCTCCCCCGGTCTCGTATTCGCGTGCAAGCGCAGCCGGATCGGGAATATCGGCCAGATGCCCTTTGGACGGCGATGCGCGTTTGATTTCCGCGATGACCGGTATGGCATCGGCGCGTTTGAGCCATTTCGTGGCGTCAAGCGCCGGCGTCCTCGTCTCCGCGAGCCGTTTGAGCTCATCGAGCGGTGTGCGTTGCGCACGCTCATGCATGTCTTGTGTGGCTCCTGCCACAAGATCGTCAAGTACTGACATGGTTCCTCCAGAAGTTGTTCCCAAGACTAACGATTCAGACGCGTTATTCCACAGGGATTCCCGCATGCCGGTACCTCGGCGTGCGCGTGGACGCGTCGCAGCTCATCCCCGTACATGGCGTGGATCCTCTGGTTGCAGCGAACGCAATTGCGCGGCAATCTGGATTGCTTCGACGCTCGCCTCGGCTTTGTTGCGTGTCTCCTGCCACTCGTTGGCCGGCACGGAGTCGAGTACGATGCCGGCGCCCGCTTGCACCGAGGCCTGATGGTCGCGGATGAAGGCGGTGCGGATGGTGATGGCCATATCCATGTTGCCGCTGAAATCGAAGTATCCGGCGGTTCCACCGTAAATACCGCGGTCTGCGGGTTCGAGCTGGTCGATGATGTCAATCGCCTTGGGCTTCGGTGCTCCCGACAACGTGCCCGCCGGGAACGCCGAGGTGAAGACATCGAATACAGTTTTGTCCGGGCTGACCGTGCCGGTCACCGTCGAACAGATGTGCATGATGTGGCTGAACCGTTTGATATCCATCAGGGAGACGACTTCCACGCTGTCGGGGACGCATACGCGGCTCAGATCGTTGCGGGACAGGTCGACAAGCATGATGTGCTCGCTGCGTTCCTTCGGATCGGCAAGCAGTTCCTGCTCCAGACGGGCGTCCTCTTCTGGGGTGGCGCCGCGGGGCCGCGACCCTGCAATCGGGAAGGTCATCGCATGGCCGTCGTCCACTTTGATCAAGGTTTCCGGGCTCGAACCGACGACATTGAAATCACGGCCCTGTGCGTCCGTCAACGCGAAGAAGTACATGTATGGACTCGGATTGAGCGTGCGCAACACCCGGTAGACATCGATGGGATCGGCTGGGGAATCAATGTCGAGACGCTGCGAGATGACGACCTGGAACACGTCCCCGTCGATGATATGCTGCTTGGCGCGTTCGACCGCGTGCTCGTACTGGTCCTTGGGCGTACGGAACCTAAGTTCCGGCTTGGGGACGCTCGGGTCGAGGACATTGACCCGGGATTCGCCCTCAGCGGGGGTTGCGGCCTTGCGCTCCATCGTGTTCAGGCGCTCGACGGCGCGATCGTAGGCGAGGTCGGCACGGGCAGGCGAATCATCCATGTTGACGGCGTTTGCAATCAGCCACACCGAACCGTTCACATGGTCGACGACGGCGATATCGGTGGCCAGTGCCAGCACCGTTTCCGGCTGGCCGGTCTCATCGGGCGCGTTCGCGCTGAGCGTCGGCTCCCAATGCCTGATGGCATCCCAGCCGACCGTGCCGACCAGCCCGCTGGTCAGGTTCGGCAGCCCCTCGACGTTAGGCGCCTTGAGCGCTCGCAGAGTGGCATGCGCGACTTCGGCGACATCGCCGCTCGTGGGGATGCCTTTGGGCACGATGCCCAACCAGCTGGCTTGGCCGTGGTCGGAACGCAATTGCGCCATGGAATGCACACCGATGAAGCTGTACCGACTCCACGATCCGCCATATTCCGCGGATTCCAGGATGAACGTGCCGCTTGCTCCACCGGCGAGCCGTTCGTAGAATCCCACGGGTGTCAGTGAATCGGCAAGCAGCCTGCGCACAATGGGAATGACACGGTACCCTTGGTCGGCCAGCTCGTGGAATTGGCGGCGGTCCGGCCAAGTTTCGCCCCATCTCAGGTTGGTTACACTGCACGTGCTCATTGCTGTTCCTGCTCCTTCGTGCGATATCCAACGACCACCGGCAGCGGGCCGCCCTGTTCGAAGCATGACCTCTTGCCGGTGTGGCATGCCGCTCCGACCTGATCGACCTCGACGAGGATGGCGTCGCCGTCACAATCGAGATTCAGCGCCTTGACATACTGGACATGTCCGGACGTGTCTCCTTTGCGCCAATATTCCTGTCGTGAGCGGGACCAGAACGTCACCAGCCCGGTGGTGAGTGTGCGTCTGAGAGCCTCATCGTTCATGTAACCGACCATCAGTACTTCACGCGTGTCGTATTGCTGGATGACCGCGGCCACAAGTCCTTTGTCGTCGCGTTTGAGTCTTGCGGCGATCCTTGGGTCGAGCACGGTGCTGTTGTCGTATTGCGGCTGTGGATCATTGCCATTCGATGCCATGGGTTTCGCTCCCTGTCTGTTGGCTTGTTGTTGGGATGTCATTATCGCCAAGCATCGGCGAGGGATTTCCCGTCCGCCGGTGCGGAAAGCGGGTACTGAAGAAAACATGAGAGAAACTTCGGGATGATGGACTGGCCTGATTGCGTTACGGCCATATCCGGATGTCTCAACGTATCCTCGGAATGCTGTTGGGTCAGCGGACCGTATAGCCGGCCTTGCGCAGCTCGGCTTTGACTTCGCCAATCGTCATCTTCCCGTAATGGAAGACTGACGCTGCGAGGACTGCATCGGCTCCGGCCTCGATGGCGGGTGGGAAATCCTCCACCTTGCCGGCACCGCCGCTGGCGATAATCGGTATGGTGACCTGCGAACGCATCGCACGGATCATCTCGAGATCGAATCCGTTCTCGGTTCCATCAGCATCCATTGAGTTCAGCAGTACTTCGCCTGCTCCAAGTTCCTGGGCCCGGCGGGCCCACCACAATGCGTCGATGCCGGTGGAATGGCGGCCGCCCATGGTCGTCACTTCGAAACCGGACTGCGTGTGTTGCTCGCCGCGTTCGCGACGTGCATCCACAGAAAGCACTAGGACCTGGCTACCGAAACGCTGGGAGATATCGCTGATTAGCGTCGGATTGTTGATTGCGGCAGTGTTGACACTGACTTTGTCGGCGCCGCACCGCAAGAGCTGGTCTACATCGTCGACGGAACGGACTCCACCACCCACGGTAAGCGGGATGAACAGTTGCTGGGCCGTCCTGTTGACGACGTCGAACATGGTGCGACGATGCCCTGTGGAGGCGGTCACATCGAGGAAGGTGAGCTCATCCGCGCCCTGACGATAATATTCGGCTGCAAGCTCCACTGGATCGCCTGCATCGCGGAGGTTCTCGAAATGCACGCCCTTGACCACACGACCTGCGTCGACGTCGAGGCACGGAATAACGCGAACCGCCAATGCCATATGCGACTCCTTGTGTGAAGGGTGAAGCTTGCCTACACGTCACACCATAGCCGTTGGGCTAGAGCAATCCGGCGGTCCGTCTCACGAAGTGGGCGCGCAATCCGAATTCGGTTCGTTTCAAGCGGTTTTCCTGTATTTCGCTGAAAGTTGCCCACACGCGCCGTCGATATCCTGTCCACGGGTGTCCCGCAGGGTCGCCGTGATGCCTGCGCGGTGCAGGATGTCAAGGAATTGGCGCTCGTCTTCCGGTTTGGACGCGGTCCACTTCGATCCCTCGATAGGGTTGAGCGGAATTGGGTTGACATGCGCCCAATCATCGCCGTAGTGGTTCAATCGTTTCGCGAGTAGTCGGGCATGTTCCGACTGGTCGTTGATTCCCCGCATCAGCGCGTATTCGATGCTCACCCGGCGTTTGGTCGCCAGATAATAGTCATGAGCGGCATCGAGCACCTGGGTGGTGTTGAACCTGCGGTTCATCGGGACGAGTTTATCGCGCAGCTCGTCGCTGGGGGCATGCAGCGACACCGCGAGGCGGACAGGCAGCCCCTCTTGGGCGAGTTTTCGAATGCCAGGCACGACGCCGACCGTTGAGACGGTGATACTGCGTGCGGAGATGCCAAACCCCTCCGGTGGTATCGCACTGATCTGCCGGACTGCGCTGATGACGGAACGGTAGTTGCCCATCGGCTCGCCCATGCCCATGAACACGACATTGCTCAATCGGCATGGACCGCCGGTGATGCCGCCGTCGCGAGCGGTTTTCGCCGCGATGCGCACCTGCTCGAGAATCTCGCCGGTCGACATGTTGCGCGTCAGTCCGAGCTGGCCGGTGGCGCAGAATGGGCAGCCCATCCCACAACCGACCTGGCTTGAGATACACAAGGTGGTGCGACTCGGGTATCGCATGAGCACGGATTCGATCATGGCCCCATCGAACAAGCGCCACAGCGTCTTGATTGTCGTTCCCTCGTCTGCGCTCTGGTGCGTGACCTCATGGATGAGTTCCGGGAAGAACGCCTCCTGCGCGGTGGCGCTGAGTTTCGACGGAAAATCGGTGAATGATTCGACATCCGTGTCGAAATGCGCGAAATAGTGGTTAGCGAGCTGCTTGACACGGAATTTGGGCATGCCGATGGCCTTCGCCGCAGCCACGCGTTCCTCGGGGCTCATATCGACCAGATGAACCGGCGGTTTGCCGCGCCGGGCATGGTCCTTGGCGAGCACATCGCGGAATACGCCAGTGGTGCCTCCGGGTGTGATACCGGTTTCCGGTGTCTGACCCGAGTTCACATCGCCGTCATCGTGCGTAGCCATACATGCTCCTGTCAGTTGTGTTGCTTGGTTCTTGTATTGCGGGCGTACCCATGGAATGCTGTCATTGATGATGCCGACGGCGTATCAGGTTACAAGCCGGTGACATACAGCAACGCCATCATGAACGGGGCGGTCAGCAGAATGGAATCGACGCGGTCCATCACCCCGCCGTGACCTTTGAGCAGATGGCCCATATCTTTGATGCAGATGTCGCGCTTGAGCATGGATGCGCACAAATCGCCGAACGTGCCCACGATACCCATGAGGATGCCGACCACGATCGGCACCCACCAGCGGGATGCCCACAGAGACGGGTAGGTGCATGCGAAGATGGCGAACGCGCCCGCCATGGCGAACAGAATCGAGCCGAGCAGCCCTTCCACCGATTTCTTGGGGGAAATATGTGGAGACAGTTTGTGCTTGCCGAACCAAGCGCCGGCGAACAAGCCGCCGGTATCGCTCAACGCGGGCAGGAACACAATCATGATGGCATGGGCGAAAGCATGGCCGTGGAAGGTCAGCGACAATGCGATGAACGAGGCGATCAAGGGGATATACAACACTGCGAACACGGAGACCGCCACACTGGTCAGCCGGCTGTGCTGTACGGTGGCGGAACCGTGATTGAAGGAGGATTCGAGCCGTGCCCCGGCGTTTGTCTGCGCGAGTTTCCGCTCAACCTCCATGCTCAGCCGGTCTCCGAAGCTGAAATTCGCGGTGGCGCTCAGTGCGACGAGCACGATTGAGAGCATGATGCACAAGGCCATTGTCGACACATGCCAAGGCGAATAGTAGGTTGCCAGCAGGGTGATCGTTGAGCAAATCCACAGCATCACCACAGGGATGTGCATGCCGGCGATCGCGAAATCGACTCGAAGCTCCCACAAGGCCAGGATCATGAAGACGACGAGCAACACCATGAACACGTCCATGCTGATCGCCAAGCATGCGATGATGATCGCGATCAGCACGACGGCCGTGGCAATCGCCTGGGGCATGTTGCGACCCGTCTTCTTGTTGATTTCCTCTATCGTTTCGTCGGCGTTGCCGTCATGCTCTACATGTTTGTCCATCATCATCCCTTATCGGCTCACCATCGGAAACGGGCCCCGACATCCGTGTATACGGCATGAGCGAGGCCCGTCGTGTAGGGGTCCTCAGACCTCCATGATCTCCTTCTGCTTGGTTTCCAGCAGAGAATCAAGTTCGTCCGTGAACTGCTTGGTGATCTTGTCAAGCTCTTTGAGCTGGCGATCGCCGTCGTCCTCGCCCATATCGCCGTCCTTGACGGACTTGTCGATGGTTTCCTTGGCCTTGCGACGGATGTTACGAACCGCCACCTTGCCCTCTTCGGCCTTGGTCTTGGCGATCTTCACATATTCCTTGCGGCGTTCCTCGGTTAGCTCGGGCATGGTCGCGTAGATGACGCTGCCCTCCCTGCGGGGGCTGACGCCGAGATCGGAGTCGCGGATGGCCTTTTCGACGGCGTTCGCCTGTGAGGCGTCATAAGGAGTGACCGCCAGAGTACGCGGCTCTGGAACGCCGATGGTGGCGACGGCCTTGATTGGCGTAGGCACGCCGTAATACTCGACGGTCAGGCCGTTGAGCAGCGCCGGGTTCGCGCGCCCGGTACGGATGCCGGTGAAGTTCTCCTTGGTGGCTTCGACGGACTTGCTCATCTGTTCCTTGGCTTGTTCGATGACTGTGGCCATGCTATCTCCTTTGGCGGATTCGTCGTTGAACGACTGGTTGTTCTTATTGTATCGTCATGCGGCGTCGAATCGGCGCACGACCCTTGATGTTCAGTCGACGAGCGTCGATTGGGCGGTTGACACGAGCGTGCCGAGCTGTTCGCCGAGCAGGGCCTTGGTGACATTGCCCGGCTCCTCGAGCCCGAATACGCGGATCGGCTTGCGGTTGTCGCGTGCCATGGACAATGCGGACGCGTCCATGACAGCGAGGTTATCGACAAGGGCGCGATTGTAGCTGAGCGTGGCGAAACGCTGCGCTTTTTCGACTTTGCGCGGGTCGGCGGTATAGACACCGTCGACGCCGTTCTTGCCCATCAGCACCTCGTCGCAATGGATTTCCAAGGAACGCTGGATGGAAACCGTGTCAGTTGAGAAATACGGCATGCCGGCGCCGGCGCCGAAAATCACCACGCGGCCCTTTTCCAGATGCCTGATGGCCTTGAGCGGGATATACGGCTCGGCGACCTGCCCCATGGCGATGGCCGTCTGCACACGGGTGGCTTGGCCTTCCTGCTCGAGGAAGTCCTGCAATGCGAGGCAGTTCATAACGGTGCCGAGCATGCCCATGTAATCGCCGCGGCTGCGGTCGATGCCGGCCTGTTGAAGTTCTGCTCCGCGGAAGAAGTTGCCGCCGCCGGTGACGATGGCTACCTGAACACCCTGACGTACTGCGGGAACGATTTCCTGGGCGATGCGCCGCACCACTTTCGTATCAATGCCGACTGCTCCCCCGCCGAACGCTTCGCCTGAGAGCTTGAGCAACACCCTGCGTGGCTTATCCGTGCCAGTCATATTTGGGCCTTTCTGTGCCTGTCTTATCATTGCCGCCTAACCACTGTAGCGTCGATGAACGACAGGCGTACATCGACTCGCACGCGGGTGTTGCATCACCGCATTGGGGATATCGCAAACCGCCAAAGATAGGAAAACCCGCCGCGGCCAGTTGCTTGAAACTGACTACGACGGGTATCGGTTCGCGTCCGTAGCCCTGACCCTCAGGTGATGGCACGGGGCGGACTGTCAGAGGCTCAGTCCTCTTCGTCGCCCTTGCCGACTTCGATACGGGCGAAAGCGATTGCCTTCGCACCGGCTTCGTCGAACAGCTTGCCGACGGTCTTGGACGGATCCTTGACGTAATCCTGATCCAGAAGCACCGCTTCCTTGTAGAAAGCGTTGAGACGGCCTTCGACGATCTTCGGCGCGATCTTGTCGATGACTGCCTGCGGCTTGCCCTTGGCGGCGAGCTCATCCGAAGTCTTCTCGGTCGCGATACGACGCTCGGACTCGAGAACGGTCGGATCGACGTCCTCACGGGTGAGCCAGCGCGGGCTCATCGCAGAAATCTGCAGCGCAGCCTCGTGAGCGACCTTTTCGCCGGCTTCGTCAGTGGCGATGAGGGCCACGATGGACGGCGGCATTTCGGCGGACTTGCGATGCGCGTAGATCTCGACATGAGGTCCGGCGATCTTGGCGAACTGGCCGACCTTGACATGCTCGCCGAAGAGCGCAGCGGCCTGTTCGATGTCCAGCTTGACATCGCCGTCAGCGGTCTTGGCTGCAAGCACGTCGTCCACGTTGTTCGCGTCGGCGGCGATGGCTGCGTCCAGCACGGAGTCGGCGAACTCGACGAACTTCGGGGTCTTTGCCACGAAATCGGTCTCGGAATTGATCTCAACAGCGTAGCCGACCTCGCCGTCCGCGGTCTTGACGACCTTAGACGCGATGGTGCCTTCCTGAGCCTTGCGGCCTTCGCGCTTACCTGCTGCCGCGATGCCCTTGGCGCGGATGATTTCCTTGGCGCGGGCGACATCGCCTTCGGCTTCGGTAAGAGCCTTCTTCACATCCATCATGCCGGCGCCGGTTTCTTCACGCACCTGCTTGATCAGAGCTGCAGTGATAGCTGCCATGTGTTGTCTCCTCTTGATTTTGAAGTGATACCCAGCGGCGGGAGATGGTTGGTCTCCCGCCGCCTAGGATAACAAATGCCGCGAATCAGGCCTTGGGCTCTTCGCTCTTGGTTTCTTCGGCCTCGGCAGTCGGGGCGTCCTTGGTCAGGAGCTCCTTCTCCCAAGCAGCCATCGGCTGCTCGGACTTGTCATCGGCCTTGGCCGCCTTGCCGGAACGCTCGAGCAGACCGTCGGCTACGGCGTCAGCCATCAGGCTGGTGAGCAGTTCGATGCCGCGGATCGCGTCATCGTTCGCCGGGATCGGGTAATCAACCAGATCCGGGTCGGTGTTAGTGTCAACGATGGCGACCACCGGAATGCCCAGCTTGTGGGCTTCGGAGACGGCCAGCGCTTCCTTGTTGATGTCCACGACGAACAGCACCGAAGGAGTGCGGTTCATGTTGCGGATACCGCCAAGCTGCTTCTCCAGCTTGTCCTTCTCGCGCTCAAGCAGCAGCAGTTCCTTCTTGGTCAGGCCGGAACCATGCACGTCGGTGAAGTCCATCTCTTCGAGTTCCTTGAGACGGGCGACGCGCTTGGACACGGTCTGGAAGTTGGTAAGCATACCGCCGAGCCAGCGCTCGGAGACATACGGCATACCGACGCGGATCGCCTGGTTCTTGATGGCTTCCTGCGCCTGCTTCTTGGTGCCCACGAAGAGAACCGTGCCGTTGTGGGCAACGGTTTCCTTGATGAAGTCGTAGGCGACGTCAATCAGATCAAGGGACTTGAACAGATTGATGATGTGGATGCCGTTGCGCTCCATGAGGATGTACTGCTTCATCTTCGGATTCCAACGGCGGGTCTGATGGCCGAAATGGAGACCGGCCTTCAGCATGTCGCTCATAGTGATCTGAGCCATGGTACTGCTACCTTTCATTGTCGGTTATTGCCTGGCCATGTGCCTCCGCGTGCAACCTGATACCAGGCCGACCGACACGGGGCGTCGCGGACATGACGCGAATTATGCGCCGGTTGGACAATGGGTGCTTCCTAGCTGCGCGACTTGCACGGAAGCGATGCGGCGCACGGGGCAAGATAATAGCACGGACCGGGGATTTCCCGATCCGTGCCATCACACAACCAACCGCCAGATCAGCGTTCGCCGCGCAACTGCCTCATTGCGGCCCTGCGCTCGCTTTTCTCCAGCCGGTCCAGATAGATATGGCCGTCGAGGTGGTCTGTCTCATGCTGCAGCATTCTTCCCATGATGCCTTTGCCTTCGAGCACGACGGTTTTTCCGTCGAGGTCGATGCCGCGCACCCGGGCGTAATCGGCGCGACGGGTCTTGTACCACAAGCCGGGTACGGAGAGGCAGCCTTCATCGGCGTATTGTTCGCCCTGCTTATCCTCGATTACCGGGTTGAGGACATAGCCGACCTTGCCTTCGATGTTGTATGAGAAGGCGCGCAGACTCACGCCGATCTGGTTTGCTGAAAGTCCGGCGCGACCGGGATCGTCGACGGTGTCGAGCAGATCCTGCACCAAACGGCGGATTGCCGGCGTGATTGTGGTGATCTCATCGCACGGGGTGCGCAGGATGGGATCGGGAATTACTCGAATCTCTCGGATTGCCAATTGTCACTTCTCCTCTGTCTCATTGGTGCTCTCAGTGCCGTTGTCTTGGGTCTCGGCATCCGTGCCCCGAGCGAGTTCCTCGTCGGAGTTTTCGCCCTGCCGCTTGGCGCGGAGTTCGGCCATATTCGACTTGGCCTGGTCAATCGCTTGCTTAACCTTCGGGCTGACGGTCTCAGAGACCTGCGACACCGTCTCCGCGGTCTTGTCAAACAGTTTCACGGTCGCGGGAATCGGTACGGACGGGCCTTTCGGCGTGTAGATGACATGCTCGATGATATCGTCGTAACGCTCGATGACCTTCTTGCGCACCATTTTCATGCTTGGGGTAAGCGTGCCGGCGTCCTGGCTGAAATCATCGGGAAGAATGGCGAACTTGCGCACCGATTCCGCACGGGAGACGGAGCTGTTCGCCTGATCGATGTACTGCTGCACGAACGCCCTGACAGCATCGTTGTTCGCGATTTGTTCCATTGGCATCTCGGCATCCATACCCTGGTTCTTCAGCCAATCACGGGTCATCTCTTCGTCGAGCGCGATGAGTGCCGCCACGAACGGCCGTCCATCGCCGATCACTACGGTGTGCGAGACGATCGGGCAGGTGTTGATCGTGTCTTCCGACGGTGCCGGACTGATGTTCTTGCCGCCCGCAGTGATAATGATATCCTTCTTGCGGCCGGTGATGAACAGGAATCCGCGGTCGTCGATATATCCGATATCGCCGCTGTGCAGCCAGCCGTCGGGCTCAAGGACTTCAGCGGTGAGTTCAGGCTGCTTGAAATAGCCTTTGAACACATTCGGGCCTTTTATTTCGACTTCTCCGTCGTCCAGCGTCCTGATGGCGATGCCGGGGCCGGGGCGACCGACCGAACCTACTTCGTTCGCGTCTTCGAAGTTGACCACGCACGGAGCTGCGGTTTCCGTCATGCCGTACCCCTGGATGAAGGTAATGCCGTCCATACCGTTGAAGAAATGGGCGAGGTCGGCGTTGATGGGCGCGCCGCCGCAGGCAAGATACTTAAGGTTCGGGCCGAGTGCGGAGCGCATCGATTTGCCGACCGTGACCATGTAGAAACGATGGTGGATCCGCTCCCCCAAAGTATGACGGCCTTGGTGCTCGTCCTCATCCTTCGACCATTGGGCGAAATGCTTGAACGCCTTGGCGAACACGCGGCCCTGGAAGCCTGCGCCGGCCTTCTGCGAAGCCGCGTTGTAAACCTTCTCGAACACGCGCGGCACGCCGAGCAGATACGTTGGCTTGAAACTGCGCAGATCGGCGAGCAGATGCTTGGCTGTAGAGATATACCCAACCACGCCCTGGGCGCCGATCGCGGTGTACTGGATGTACCTGGCGAAGCAGTGTGCCAGCGGCAGAAACAGCAGCAGGCGGCTGGGCTGGTACAGCATCTCGTCGAGCACGTCGTAGCCAGCATAGACGATGTGGGTGAAGTTGCGGCTGGTGAGCATGGCGCCTTTGGGCTTGCCCGTCGAACCTGAGGTGTACACAATGGTCGACACGTCGTCGGCCTTGACCTTGCTCATGGCGAGGGCGAGCTCGTCATCGGTGACGGATTCCCCGAAATCAACGACGGCGTTAAGCCCATCGGTCTGGAAATTGAACACGTAGGTCAGGTCAGGGCTGTCACGCCGGATGGCGTCAAGCGTATGGGCATGCGATTCATCGCCGGCGAATGCGATGATTGGCTTGACATCCTGGACAATGCCTGCCGCCTGCTTGGCGGAATCCGTCTCGTAAATCGGTACGGTGACCGCACCGATCGCCGAGCATGCGAAGTCCACGATCGCCCAGTCGTAGCAGGTGGCGGAGTAGATGACCACCATGCTGCCGTGCTTGACGCCAATACCCAACAGACCGCGGGCGACCGCGCGGACACGGTCATCCATCTCCTGTGCGCTGACCGTATGCCATACACGGTCGCGTTCACTCTGCCATTCGGCTATCGCTCCTTGCGGATCGCGTTGTGCACGCTTCGCGAGGAGCGAGTAGACCGTATCGTCATCCGTGGTCTGATAGACCGGATCAACAGAAAATTCTTTCAGCATGTGTTCAACTATAGTCCTATGGCTTGCTTGGAACATGGATGTTCGCTGGGATTGGTCAGCCAATGTCCGCGAGGTCGCAAATCCACCGGCTTGCTTTGCGGCGGAAGACAAGCATCGAATGGAACACAATGGTGCCGATGTTGACGTTGACCGTGCATTCCATGAGCTCACTGGTCACCAGCGCGAAATGGATCCATTGCGGCATAGGTGGAACCATTTTGATCATCGCGTTTTTCTTATCTTCGAGATTGAGGATGTCATAGCAACCAACCAGCTGCCACATGAATTCAAGACGTTCGATACATTGAGGCGCCAGATGTTTGCGTAATAAGGGTGTTACGCCGCGGCCGCGATAGGTGTCGGCGAGCATGCACGCCATGTTGTAGACGAGGAATGCGTATTCCTGGCAGAATTTCACACTGTACGTGTCGGGGGCTTCGGGAAAGAAGCCGACGATGCGCACGGGGACCGTGACCCCGAAGGAGCCCACGGTGATATTGCCCTCCATTCTGGGCAGATTGCGTTCGTACCGGTATGTCCACAGTTCGGTGCTGTCATTCATATGGTGTTCCCCCTTACGGGCTTCATTGCTCGCCGGCCTGTTGCCGGATGACTATTCAAGGGGAACAGAAAAATCCCGCCATGTCAACCGGCATGACGGGATTTGTGGATATGTGGATAACTTGCCTCGGTCAACGACCGGAGGAGGTAACGACCACCGAGCAACGCTGGAAATTCTTCACGTCCACATAACCCGTGGACGCCATGGCACGGCGAAGCGCACCGATGAAATTGGTCGTACCATCAGCCTGATGGCTGGGCCCATACAGAATCTCCTTGAGCGGGGCGACGGTACCGACATTGGTGCGTTTGCCTCGCGGAAGCGTCTGATGCCGCGCCTCGGAACCCCAATGCATGCCATGACCGGGGGCCTCGGTCGCACGGGCGAGCGGCGAACCCAGCATCACCGCGTCGGCGCCGAGTGCAAGAGCCTTGATGAAGTTGCCCGACGAGCCCATGCCGCCGTCGGCGATGAGCTGGACATACCGTCCGCCGGATTCATCCATGTAGTCGCGCCTTGCTTCGGCGATATCCGCGATGGCCGTGGCCATAGGGGCTTGAAGACCAATGGTGTTGAGCGTTCCCGAGACAGCGCCGCCGCCGAAGCCGACGAGCACACCCGCGGCGCCAGTGCGCATCAGATGCAGTGCCGCGGTGTAATTCGTGGCGCCTCCCACGATGACGGGGACATCAAGGTCGTAAATGAACTTCTTGAGATTGAGCGGCTCATGATCAGTGGACACATGTTCCGCCGACACTGCGGTGCCGCGGATCACGAACAGATCCACACCCGCTTCGATCACGGTGGAATACAGTTCCTGCGTACGCTGCGGGCTCAACGCTCCGGCGACGGTCACGCCCGCCTTGCGGATCTCGTGAAGGCGTTGCGTGATCAGCTCAGGCTTGATCGGCTCGGCATAAATTTCCTGCATGCGACGGGTCGCCTGCTCTTCCGGCAACGTGGCGATTTCGTCGAGAAGCGGCTTGGGATCTTCATACCGCGTCCACATGCCTTCGAGGTCAAGGACACCGAGTCCGCCGAGACGACCCATTTCGATGGCCGTTTCCGGGCTCGTTACCGAATCCATCGGCGCGGCGATGACCGGTATGTCGAACTCGTAGGCGTCAATCTGCCATGCCGTGCTGACGTCCTGCGGATCGCGCGTACGGCGGGACGGGACGATGGCGACATCATCCAGAGAGTATGCGAGCCGGGCCTTCTTGCCCAGACCGATTTCAATTTCCTGAGACATGGTTTCAAGGCTAATGCGAACTCGTGACGAACGCCATCAAGTTTCCACCAGCTGAAGCCTGATGTAGCATCGGGGCGTTCGAAGCGGCTCAAGCGGCGGAAGTGTCCAACATCGTGGACGCGGTCACACATTCGTTATGGGTTTGCGGTATGAATAAGATATCGCATAACCTTCACAACCCCGTGAGGAGGGCAATTCATGGCCAAGATTAAGGTCGAAGGCAAGGTCGTCGAGCTCGACGGAGACGAAATGACCCGCGTGATCTGGAAGGATATCAAGGATCGTCTGATCCTCCCCTATCTCGACATCGACTTGGAATACTACGATCTGGGCATCAAGAACAGGGACGCCACCGACGACCAGGTGACCATCGACGCGGCCAACGCCATCAAGCGCGAACATGTCGGCGTCAAATGCGCAACCATCACCCCGGACGAGGCCAGGGTCAAGGAATTCGGTCTGAAGAAGATGTGGAAGTCTCCCAACGGCACCATCCGCAACATCCTCGGCGGCACCATCTTCCGCGAGCCGATTGTGATTTCCAATATCCCGAGGCTCGTCCCTGGTTGGACCAAGCCGATTGTTGTCGCGCGTCATGCGTTCGGCGACCAGTACAAGGCGACCGATTTCAAGGTCGATCGCCCGGGCCGCTTGATGGTCACCTTCACCCCGGACGACGGCAGCGAGCCGATTGAGCATGTGGTCTTCGATTACCCGGGTGCCGGCGTTGCGCAGGTGCAGTACAACGTGGCTGAATCCATCCGCGGGTTCGCACGGGCATGCTTCCGCTACGGCCTGCAGCGTCACCTGCCGGTGTATCTGTCCACCAAGAACACGATTCTCAAGGCGTACGACGGCGAATTCAAAGACATCTTCGCCGAGGTCTTCGAAACCGAGTTCAAGGACCAGTATGCCGCGGAAGGCCTGACCTACGAGCATCGCCTCATCGATGACATGGTGGCGAGCTCGCTGAAGTGGCACGGCGGGTACATCTGGGCGTGCAAGAACTATGACGGCGATGTCCAGTCCGACAGCGTCGCCCAGGGCTTCGGTTCGCTCGGTCTCATGACGTCTGTGCTCATGACACCGGACGGCCAGACCGTCGAAGCCGAAGCGGCACACGGCACCGTCACCCGGCATTACCGTCGTTGGCTCAAGGGAGAGAAGACCTCGACCAACCCGATTGCCTCCATCTTCGCCTGGACCGGTGGCCTCAAGCACCGCGCCAAGCTGGACAACACGCCTGAAGTGGCGCATTTCGCCGAAACCCTAGAGCATGTGATCGTCCACACCGTGGAGTCCGGCCGTATGACCAAGGATCTCGCCATGCTCGTCGGTCCTGACCAGCCATGGCTTGACACCCAAGGCTTCATGGACGCTCTCGACGAGGAGCTGTCTCGGGCGCTCGCTCAGTAACGCTGAGCCGTTCGTGGAGGTATTGCCCGGGAACATCTTGTTCCCGGGCATTGCTGTATCCGGTAAGGTATATCATACGTGGGCACGTTCGGACGGAAAGGTTGATATGGGATCGCATCGCATCGGCACGTTGAAGGCTTTGGTCGCGTCTGTCGCGTGCATCGGCATGCTGTCCATGGCGGGCGCATGCGGCACGGGAAGCGATGGTCAGCCGACAAGTACCGCGACCTCCGGCTTGGGATTGGTGGCCATCTTCACCCCGTCCGACGGCATCACCATCTCGCAGCACACGCCACTGAACAAGTGGGCGAAACTTGTGCCTAGCATCAAAAGCGAGCTGGTGGAACAAGGGTTCGCTGCCAAGCAGATAAGCACGCATACGGACGGTAGTCTCGACAAGCAGAGCCAAGACATCCAGGATTATGTCGTGTCCCGCGCCGCCGAGACCTCGTCGAAGCATTCCTCGGCCAGCGGCTCGACCACCTTGATTGTCGCGCCTTGCACGTCAACGGACAGTACCACGACACAATATGGTGATTATGTCACCAATCCCCTGGATTCCGAATCATCATCAAACAACGCCAATGCCGCAGCGGATCAGCGGATGACCAGCGCATTGACGCTCGCCCGGAAATCCGGCATGCATGTTATCGTGTTGTCCAACGACATCGGCGGGTTCTCGCCCGATGCTTTCGTTGAGATGTCAACTGCACGGAAGATCGGTGAGATCCAGGCAAAGCAGCTGGTCAGCAAACTGCAACTCGATTCGGCGTCCACCGCGAATCCGAAAACCATTGAGGTCTTTCTGCCTGTCGGTTCAGCCAAAGACAAAGACCAGTCGGTATCCATGGCCTTCGCCAAAGAGGCATTCAAAGGCATCTGGAAGGTGCTCGGCCCGTATTTCAAGTCGGGAGCCGTGGTCAGCGCCTCCGGCACACTCAATGCATCCACGTCGGCGACAAGTTGGAGTTCCGTGGCATTCACGGCCTCAAGCGATGACGACGTCAAGCAGGAGCTCGATTCCAGGCTCAAAACCGATGGAGCCAAGCAGCCGGCCTATATCGACGGCATCATCGCGATGAATGACTACATCGCATCGGTGATTGTGCAGGAACTCGACGCGCTCGGATATGAAGGGTCTTCGGCTGAGATCAACCCATCGATATCGATTCTTGGCATCGTTGGCAATCTCGCCGGCCACAAGGATCTCACCAAGTCGGCCGTACCATCCCCCGCTGGCTTGGGGCAGGACGATACGTCCTCGGAAGCCTCCCTTCAATGGCCGATTGTGACCGGATACGGGGCATATACCGACATGCTTCCCGATATCGTGAACGGCAAGTTATGGATGACCGCCCTCGAAAACCGTGCGGAGCTGGCGACAGGCATCGCGAAAGTGAGTCGGCAGCTGGCGTCCGGTGGGGATGTGACCGCATTGCAATCGGTGAGCAAGACTACGGTCAATGGCAAGTCCGTGCCTACGTTCACGCAATCGCTGATCGCGGTGAGTGCGTCGAATCTCAAGAGCGAACTCATCGATACGGGGTATGTCACTTTGGCCGATGCAGGGTTGTGATTGTTTAGGCATGGTTTTTTCGCCCGGGTGGGTATGGCTGTAAGTCTGCTGTCACGGCTGTGATGTCTGCGATGTCTGATCCGATGTTCCTCGCGAGGGCTTCAATCGCCGACCTGCACAGGTTTGAGTGCGATGGTTCTGGGCAGAATCAACGTTGACGGGTCAAGATAGTCGTCGGACGCATCCATGACGCCCCAATGGACACAGAGATCAAGACAATGGTCGGACAACCCATCGGCGACACCAAAAGGTTTACCCCTGAAAACCGGAGCGCCGGTTTCCAAGTCGCTGTGCGCCGGTTCGAATGTGGATGTCAGCCCGTCGGCGTGCTTGATGCTGATCACGTCTTTGCCGGCGACCGTTCCGTTGAAGGAGATGACGCCATCATCGGGTGCGATGAGGGCAGTGCCAGTGCCGGCCGTGATATCTACTCCCCTGTGTCCCGTGGCCCAGCGCGTGGACGGACGGTCGAAGGACTTGGAAATGTGAGCGTCGGCGACCGGCAACACCATCCGTGCACGGCATTGGCGGGCGGCGCCGGAGTTTGACGTATTGCTGTTGCGGATATCGGACATTTGCACTGACGATGTTGTCGGTGACGATGCCGCTGGGGATCGACTTGGGTTCCTGCCGGTTTCGGCGGATGCCGATATATCGGCAGTAATGGGTTGATGTGATGCGATGCGGGTCGATACCGTGCTCTGGTTCACTGCTTCGGTGATGCTCCTGCATGATGCGAGTCCGGTCGCCGACACAATGGCCGGATTTTGCGGTGTGGAATCGCTTGGGATTGAAGTTTCGGAAATCCCCGAATACGAACCTTGCGCCAGGAAAGCAATGACATTGCACGTGATGAGGATACAAACGATTCGGGCGAACGTCGAGATGAACTGCGAAGTGAGTTTAGGAATAGGCTTCGATATGAACATAAGACCCCCGTTCTCTGTGATGATGCGTTGTGCTGTCACGTTGTGCTGAAGTATATGAGTGCATCGTGCCATGATTGCCGCAATCGGGACAAGCCGCAACAGTTCATGTGGTCAAAAGTTACGGGGCATACGCAGGGGTATACAACACGGCCCGGCGTATACAACATACGCCGGGCCGGAACCTTGATCGGCCGCGGATTGGCCAATCACACATGGCGATCTATCAGATCGCGCATCCATTCGCGTCGAGATTGGGATTGTCCTTGGAGTTGCCCGCGACGAAGAACAGACTGATGACTGCGACGGCGAAGACCGAGGCGATGGTGATGATCAGCCACATCGGCACGGACGGAATCCACATGATGACGAGGAATGAGATTGCGCACAGCAGAATCAGCGTCCACGTGATGATGCGCAATACCTGGCGCACTGAATGCGGGGTATGGCTCACTTTGGGGTTGTTGAGCGTGATATCCTCGTCTTCATGGCGCTCTTTCTGTACGCTGGAAGAGGGCTTCCACTCGCCCTCCTGCTCATGCTCTTCGAGACGGCGAGAACGTTCCTGCAGGGCGTACTCGTCGACGAGTCCGCTACTACGATTGCCACCTTGTGCTTCGTTGGCCTGCTGAGGCACTCCCTTGTTCTGCTTGCTGCGCTTCGCTGCTGCGCGACGCTCTGCTCGGTTCGGCATTTCGCTCCCTTCGCGTTGTTGGGTTATCGGTCACTAGTGTACTCGCCTGCCAAGGTACCGTTTGCGACTCTGTTGAGCCGGTTATGCCAGGTGACTTGTACTGACTGTGAAGAACCTGATGGCGGATGGAATTAGGCAATATCCCGATTCCATCCGCCATCAGTGAGTGGGCTCCCCGTTTCAGCGGGGCAGCATCATCGGGCGTTGAGTCGGCACGATGGGTGCCGGCAGCTCGGTTGATCCGGTGAGATACCGGTCAACGGCGGCCGCGCAGCTGCGGCCTTCAGAAATCGCCCAGACGACGAGGCTCTGGCCACGGCCGGCGTCGCCACACACGAAGACGCCATCCTGCGAAGTGGCGAAATCGTCATTGCGGGCGACATTTCCACGCTTGTCCAGTTCGACCGGCATCTGTTCCATGATTGAAGAGGTGTCCGGATGCAGGAACCCGACGGAAATCAGAACCAGATCTGCTGGGATGACACGCTCGGTTCCGGGCTGGCGAGTGAACGGCCCGTTCTCGCCTGGAGCCACGTCCACGATCTTCAGACCGGTGACATGGCCGCGCTCGTCCGCGAGGAACGCGGATGTGGTCGCGGAGTTCTCGACGGTCACCTTGTCGGCGTCCGCATCTTCGAATTCCACGGAATCCACGTTGTACAGGTACGTGCCGCCCTCTTCCATCGACGAGGTCTTCTGGTAGGTGCGTGCATACGTCGGCCACGGGGAATTGTCCGGCCTGGAGGACGGTTCCTTCGGCATAATCTGTAGAACGGTGACGTCCTTCGCACCTTGGCGTATTGCGGTTCCCAAGCAGTCGGAACCGGTATCGCCGCCGCCGATGACCACGACATGCTTGTCTTTCGCGGTGATGTCGTGCACCGGCTCCACGCCGTAGACGCGTCGAGTCGCATCAGGCAGGAATTCCATAGCGAAATGGATGCCGTCAAGCTCACGGCCCGGCAACTTCATATCGCGAGGGACCGTCGAACCGATAGCTACCACGACAGCATCGTAACGGTCACGAAGCTCGTCCCAGCTGATATCCTTGCCGATTTCGATGTTGGTGCGGAATCGGGTGCCTTCGGCCTCCATCTGCTTGACTCTGCGGTCTAGCAGACGCTTGTCGAGCTTGAAATTCGGGATGCCGTAGCGCATAAGTCCGCCGATTGCGTCGTCACGCTCGTAGACGACAACCGTATGGCCTGCACGGGTCAGCTGTTGGGCGCAAGCCAACCCCGAAGGGCCGGATCCGACGACCGCGACGGTCATATCGGTCAGACGTTCAGGTGGCATGGGCTTGACATAATCGAGCGCCCACGCCTGATCGATGATTGTTTCCTCATCGTTCTTGATCATGGTCGGCGGCTGATGGATGCCGAGCACGCATGCCTGCTCGCACGGCGCCGGGCAGATTCTGCCGGTCACTTCGGGGAAGTTGTTGGTCATAGACAACCGGTTGTAGGCGTCCTCCCACTTCTCCTGACGAACCAGATCGTTGAACTCCGGGATGAGGTTGCCCAGCGGGCATCCACTCATGCAGAACGGCGTGCCACAATCCATGCACCGTGCAGCCTGCTGTGTGGTCCAAGGCTGCAAACCGATTTCCGCGTGAACGTCAAGCCAATCCTTGATGCGTTCTTCGACCGGGCGCTCAGCAAGCTCGCGACGGGTGCGGACCTTCAGGAATCCTCTTGGATCTCCCATGTCAGTGTGCTCCTTCCATGACCTGCTCGTACACGTGCTCCCACGCACCGGGGGCGTTGAAGTCGACGTGGTTCTTTTCGGCTTGTTCCATCGCCTTGGTCATGGCGACGTAGTGCTTGGGCGTCACATGTGTGATGCGTGTGCGGGTGTGCTCCCAGTCGTCCAGCAGGCTCTGGGCGAACGCAGAGCCGGTTTCCTCGGAATGCCGCTTGACCAAGCTGTGGACGAGCTCCTCGTCGGCGCCTTCCAACGATTCGAACAGCAATGCGCCGTTCTTGCGTGCATCCGGGTTGATCTGGTCCATGTCCAGATCGAGCACGTATGTGTCGCCGCCGGAGAAGCCGGCGCCAAAGTTGCGGCCCGTGGAACCGAGCACCACGACGACACCGCCGGTCATATACTCGCAGCCATGGTCGCCGACGCCTTCGACCACGAAGGTGGCACCGCCGTTACGTACGGCGAATCGTTCGCCTGCACGTCCGGCAACAAACATCTCGCCTGAGGTCGCGCCGAAACCGGTCACATTCCCGGCAATCACGTTGGTGTGCGGATTGAAGGTGATGTCATGCTCCGGACGGATGATCATGCGACCGCCGGACAGGCCCTTGCCCGCATAATCGTTGACCTCACCATAGACGCGGATAGTCTCGCCGCGCGGGATGAACGCGCCGATGGACTGGCCGCCCGAACCGTGGAAGGTCATGTCGATGGTGTCGTCGGGCAAGCCTTCGGCACCGTAACGGCGGGTGATTTCGTAGCCGACCATGGTGCCGAGCGTACGGTTCACGTTGCGGATGGGCATATCGATACGAACCGGTTCCTTGTGTTCAAGGGCAGGTTGCGCAAGCTCGATGAGCTTGTTGTCCAGCGCCTTGTCCAATTCGTGGTTCTGCTCGATGGTCTGATGAAGGATCGTTCCGGGAACAGGGCCGGGCTGCATGAGCACATTGCTCAGATCGATGCCGTCGGACTTCCAGCGCGCGACTGCTTCGTTCTGATCCAGGCACTCGACATGGCCGACGGCCTCTTCAAGCGTCCGGAAACCGAGCTGTGCCAGGATTTCGCGGACCTCCTGTGCGATGTACATGAAGAAGTTAATCACGTATTCAGGCTTGCCGCGGAAGCGCGCGCGCAATTCCGGATCCTGGGTCGCGATGCCTTGCGGGCAGGTGTTCTTATGGCATGCTCGCATCATCACGCAGCCTTCGGTCATGAGGGCGGCTGTTGCGAAGCCGAATTCCTCGGCTCCAAGCAGCGCTGCGATCACCACATCACGGCCGGTCTTGAGCTCACCGTCGCACTGGACGACGATGCGGGAGCGCAAACCGTTGAGTACCAGCGTTTGCTGGGTTTCAGCCAGACCAATCTCCCACGGCGTACCGGCGTGCTTGATGGCGTTGAGCGGAGCCGCGCCCGTGCCGCCGTCGTTGCCGGAGATGAGCACCACATCGGCATGGCACTTGGCCACACCAGCGGCGATGGTGCCGACGCCGAATTCGGAGACGAGCTTGACATGGATACGCGCCTTCGGATTCGCCATCTTCGCATCGTTGATCAGCTGCTTGAGATCCTCGATGGAATAGATGTCGTGGTGCGGCGGCGGGGAGATCAGCTCGACACCAGGTGTCGCATGACGGACCTTCGCAATCCACGGCGGCACCTTGGCACCCGGCAGATGGCCGCCCTCGCCCGGCTTGGCACCTTGCGCGAGCTTGATCTGCAGATCAGTGGCGTGTACCAGATAATCGCTGGTCACGCCGAAGCGCGCGGAAGCGATCTGCTTGATGCGGCTGTACCGGAGCGGATCGTTGATACGGTCGTCGGATTCGCCACCCTCACCGGAGTTCGACCTCGCCCCAATGGTGTTCATCGCGATGGCAAGCGTCTCATGCGCCTCCTGCGAGATGGAGCCGTAGCTCATTGCGCCTGTGGAGAAGCGTTTGACGATTTCGCTTGCGGGTTCGACCTCGGAGATGTCAATCGGTTTGCGGGTCTGCTTGAACTTCATGAGTCCGCGCAGGGTCATGAGACGGTTCGAAGTGTCGTTGATATGCGCGGAGTACCTCTTGAACAGGTTGTAATCACCACGTTTGGTGGACTGCTGAAGCAGGAAAATCGCCTCGGGGTCGTTGAGGTGGTCCTCACCGGTGCGACGCCACTTGTAATCGCCGCCGGTGCGCAGATTGCGGTGGGGACGGCTCGTCCACTGGTTCGGGTACGCCACACGGTGCCTGATCGCCACTTCTTCGGCGATTTCGTCAAGTCCCGCTCCCCCGACACGCGAAGTGGTGCCGGTGAAGTATTCGTCGATGACTTCCTTGTTCAGGCCGACGGCTTCGAACAGCTGCGCGCCTCGGTAGCTCATGATCGTGGAGACACCCATCTTGCTCATGATCTTGAGCACGCCGGTGGACAGCGCATGCATGAGGTTCTTGACGGCCGTCTGGGCATCGACCTTGAGATAGCCGTTGCGTGCCAGCTCCTCGACCGATTCGAAGGCGAGGTACGGGTTCACGCATGCGGCGCCGTATGCGATAAGGAGCGCGACATGGTGGATTTCACGGACATCGCCGGCTTCCACGGCAAGCGAGACCTGGGTACGCGTGTGCTTGCGCAGCAAGTGGTGTTGTACGGCGCTCGTCAGCAGAAGTGACGGGATAGGACCCCACGTGTGGTCGGATTCGCGGTCGGACAGCACGATGAAGTTCTTGCCCTGCTCGATGGCGTCATCGACTTCCTGGAAGATTTCGTCGAGACGCTCCTTCAGCGCCTTGCCGCCGCCTGCAACCTGATACAGGCCACGGACGACGAAGGGCTTGTAGAACCCGCCGAGGATTTTGGCTTTGTCAAGGCGCTTAAGCTGGGCCATCTGGTCCGAATCGATGACCGGCAGCGGGATGAGAATCTTCTTGGCATGCAGTTCGGTGTCCTGCAGAAGATTCGCTTCAGGGCCAATCGCCGATTCGAGGCTGGTGACGATACGCTCACGCTCCCAATCCAACGGAGGATTGGTAACCTGGGCGAATTTCTGGGTGAAGTAGTCGAACAGCATGCGGCTGCGCTTGGACAGGACAGCAGGCGGCGTGTCTGAGCCCATGGATCCGAGTGGTTCCTTGCCGGTGTTCGCCATAGGGGCGAGCAGCAGCTTCAAATCCTCTTCGGTGTAGCCGAAGGCGCGTTGACGACGCTGGACGGACTGGCCGAAGTGGCTGACGTGCTCGCGCACCGGCAGCTGACTCATCTCGACGGAGTTGCCTTCGATCCATTTACGGTACGGATGCTGAGAGGCAAGCTCATGTTTGATTTCGTCATCAGGGATGATGCGGCCTGCCTTGGTGTCGACGAGGAACATCTTTCCAGGCTCGAGTCGGCCCTTGGCAACGATATGGTCCTGGCTGATTTCCGGGAGCACACCAGCCTCGGATGCAAGAACCAGATAGCCGTCGTCGGTGACTTGCCAGCGGCCGGGGCGGAATCCGTTGCGATCGAGCTGGGCTCCGACCAGTGTGCCGTCCGTGAAGACGATATCCGCCGGGCCATCCCAAGGCTCAATCAGTGTGTTGTTGTATTCGTAGAACGCCTTGACGTCAGGGTCGAGCGTGTCGTCGTTCTCCCAAGCCGGAGGGAGCATCATGAGCAGAGCGTGCGGGAGGCTGCGTCCGGCGAGATGCAGCAGTTCCAAGCACTCGTCGAAGGTGCCTGAATCCGAATATCCGGGGGTCGCGATCGGAAGCAACGGCTTGAATTCGCCGAGCAGCTCGGAGCTCAGCCTGCCTTCGCGGGCGGACAACCAGTTACGGTTGCCCTGGATGGTGTTGATTTCGCCGTTGTGTGCAATCAGGCGGAACGGCTGGGCCAACGGCCAGCTCGGGAAGGTGTTCGTCGAGAAGCGTGAATGCACAATCGCGATAGTCGTCTTCATGCGCTCGTCAAGCAGATCTGGGAAGAACCCGGTCAGCTGCATGGTGGTGAGCATGCCCTTGTAGGTGATGGTGCGCGCCGACAGGGAAGCGAAGTAAATGCCGACTTCATGCTCGACGCGTTTGCGGATGCGGAAGGTCTTGCGATCGAGGTCGATTCCCGCAAGCTTGCCTTCCGGATCGGCCACGACCAGGGTCTTGAATGAAGGCATCGAGGCGAGGGCCTGCAACCCAAGACCGTCAGGGTTGGTCGGCACGATTCGCCATGCGAGGACTTCGAGGCCTTCTTCGTTGACGATCTTGGCGATGGCTTGCTCCTGCTGACCCGAGGTTGCAATGTCACGGTCCAGGAATGCGATGCCAGCGGCATAATGCCCGGCTTCGGGCAATTCCACACCGACAGTCGCACGCATGAACTCATCCGGCATCGCCATGAGGATACCAGCGCCGTCACCGGTGTTCTCCTCGGCGCCGACGGCTCCACGGTGATTGAGGTTGACCAGCACCTCAATGGCGTCGTCGACGATCTTGCGCTCGGGTTGTTTGTTCAACGTGGTGACCATGCCGACACCGCAGGCATCATGCTCTTGGGAAGGATCATACATGCCTTCCGGGCGATGAACCGTCAAATCTAGCGGGGCTTTGAACGTCACCGAAATCACCTCTCTTAAGGCAGGCGAATGCCTGCGGCCCAATACAGTGCTCTCATAGGGTACAGCCCGGACGCCCCGAAGGAGGTCCGATGTCCATATAACGAGTACGGGAAATTGTCAAGACCGGTTCGAGCACCGGCACGATATATCGTCAAATGGCAAGCGGCTTGACGGATCAGAAATCGGTCACGTCGAACTTGCGGTGTTTGAAGTAATAGTTGCGGTCCTCGGCGGTGATCTGCCTGATGACGCGGCAGGGGTTACCGGCGGCGATCACATTTGACGGGATGTCCTTGGTCACGACGCTGCCCGCACCAATCACCACGTTGTCCCCGATAGTTATACCCGGCAGCACCACGGTGTTTCCGCCAAGCCACACATTGTTTCCAATGGTGACCGGGATGCCGTATTCGTACCCGGAGTTCCGGCTTTCAGGATGCACCGGATGGCCTGCCGTGTAGATCGAGACATTCGGGGCGATGAAGGCATGCGATCCGATGGTCACCTTGCCCACATCGAGGATGGTGAGATTGAAATTAGCGTAGAAATCGTCCCCGACCGTGATATTGCTGCCATAATCGCAATGGAACGGCGGCTCAAGCCACGGCCGCTCCCCGACGCCGCCGAACAGCTCTCCCAACAGCTTCGGGATACCCGCCGGCTGATCGTCAGGTTCCATGGTGTTGAGTTCGAACAGTTTGCGCTTGCACGCCTGATGTTCCTCAGGCAACCCGTCAAGCCACGCCTTGTACGGCAAACCGGCCAACATTCGCTGCTTCTGATCCATATCGTCTCCATTCCACTGGCGGCACCCGCCGCCGCATCTGTAGGTATTGCCATACTAACAGCGCAACACGCCGGGGCGTCGGCAGGTCATGACCGGCTTACGGACGGAAAACATTAGGGCAAATTGTCGAACAGATGTTCGATGATGATGTCGTTGAGCAATCGCCCACGCAAGGTGGGAACGGCACGCACCGTTGCGGCACGGCGGTCCTTCGTATGTGAGCGATGCAAGGTGATCAGACCCTCATCGCGCAGCCCATGCCAAACATCATTCGCAATCAACCCGTTGAAGCGTGAGATGTCAAGCCCCGCCCTGAGCCTCAACCCCAGCATCAGCGTCTCTTCGAGGTTCTCGCGCGGGGAAATTCCCTCGGCACCCTGCCATGGGACGAAACCGGCGCCCACGCAACGCGCCCACGCCTTGGGGTGCGCGATATCCCATGAACGCAAACCCACGATGCCGCTGTCCGCGGCACAAGCATCGTCGGAAGTCGACCATGCGGCCCCCAGCAGCCTTTCCGCCGCGAGCTGGCCGGGTGCCGGGTTCGATTCAGCGTTCTCGGGTACAACGGTGCGGCGGAATCCGCCATAGATGTTGTCGCTGTCCGACGGTCCGAAACAATTGTCTCCGCCTGTGCCAGCCGTATGCCGCGCATAATGAGAATGCGCACCGGGGCCGATCCCCGCCCAATCCAGGTTATGCCAGTACCCGAGATTATGTCTGGATTCATAGCCAGGACGCGACCAGTTGCTGATTTCATACCATTGCAATCCCGCCGCAGACAGCCGTTCCTGCGCCATCTCGTATTTGGTGGCTTCATCATCGTCATCGGGGCGCTGCAGCCTTCCTGAGGCGATGAGACGGCCCATTTTTGTGCGTGGTGCGATGGTCAACGCGTATGCGGAGACATGATTGACGCCGAGCGATACCGCCGTGTCAAGCGATGTCTTCCAATCGGCGAGGCTCTCCCCCGGTGCCCCGTAAATCAGGTCAACGCTGGAACGCATGCCGTTATCGTCTGCGGCACGCACTCCGGCCTCCACATTCGCCGGGGTGTGACGGCGGTCCAAGGTGCGCAGCACATGCCCGACCGCGGATTGCATACCGAAGGAAATGCGGTTGAATCCGCCTTGTGCAAGCTCGGCTACGTAGTCGGCGTCGACGGTGTCCGGATTCGCCTCAGTGGTGATTTCAGCATCGTCGGCAAGCCCCCAAATGCGTTGTACGGCGTGAAGCATGGACACCAGATCGCGTGCAGGCAGCACGGTGGGGGTCCCGCCTCCAAAGAAGACCGAACCCGCGGCAGGTTCATCGATGCCATGAGCCTGTTGCCACTCGGCGACGCGCTCCATCTCTTCGATCGCCATCCGTGCATACCCGTCCTGTGAAGCCCCACCGCCCAAGTCCTGCGCGGTGTACGTGTTGAAATCGCAATACCCACACCGCCTCAGGCAGAACGGGACATGGATATATACCTCAAACGTCATTGGGATACCTTCCGTCCCCGGCAAGTTTCCACTCAACTATCCGCCTTCTGAGCGGCGCGAATCTTGTCCTTCGTGTCCCGGTCCGTTCCAGCTTCGCCTGTCGAAAGCGCCGCGATGAACGCCTCCTGCGGCACCTCGACATGGCCGAGCATCTTCATGCGCTTCTTGCCGGCCTTCTGCTTTTCAAGCAACTTGCGTTTACGCGTGATATCGCCGCCATAGCATTTGGCGAGCACATCCTTGCGCAGGGCGCGGATATTCTCGCGTGCAATAATCCTGGAGCCGATAGCCGCCTGGATCGGGATTTCGAACTGTTGCCGAGGTATGAGCTCGCGCAGTTTCTTGGTCATCATTACGCCATAGGAATACGCCTTGTCTCGGTGCACGATTGCGCTGAAGGCATCCACCTTCTCACCCTGGATCAGGATATCGACCTTCACCAAATCGGCAGCCTGCTCGCCGTCCTCGTGATAATCGAGCGAAGCGTACCCTTTGGTCCGACTCTTGAGCTGGTCGAAGAAATCGAACACAATCTCCGCGAGCGGAATACGATAATGCATCTCGACACGCTCAGGACTCAGATATTCCATATCGCCCATCTCGCCGCGATGCTCCTGACACAAGTCCATCACCGATCCGATGAACTCCTTCGGCGTGATGATATCTGCGGCAACCATCGGCTCGACGATTTTCTTGATCTTGCCTTCGGGGAATTCGCTTGGATTGGTGACATGATGCACGGTGCCGTCCTCCGCCGTGACCTCGTACGGTACGCTCGGCGCGGTGGAGATGAGATCGAGTCCGAATTCGCGTTCCAAGCGCTCGCAGACAATTTCCATATGAAGCAGGCCGAGGAACCCGCAACGGAAGCCGAATCCCAAGGCGACCGAGGTCTCGGGCTCATAAACGAGTGCGGCGTCGTTGAGTTTTAGTTTGTCGAGTGCGTCACGCAATTCCGGGAATTGTGCGTTGTCGATTGGGAACAGGCCGGCGTACACCATCGGTTTGGGGTCCCGGTAGCCCGGCAATGGTTCGCTCGCCGGTTTGAGAGCGGACGTAATTGTGTCGCCGACCTTCGATTGGCTGACGTCCTTGGCTCCGGTGATGACGTATCCGACCTCGCCTGCCCCCAGCGCCTTGGTGGGCGTCATGTCTGGGCTGATGACGCCGATTTCGACGGGGTCGTGCGTCATACCGATGCCCATCATGTGAAGCTTCTCGCGTGATTTCAGCTCGCCGTCCACCATACGGATGTACGTGATGATGCCGCGGTAGGAGTCGTAGACGGAATCGAAGATGAGTGCTCGGGCTGGCGCCTTGGGGTCGCCATGTGGTGCGGGCACGTCCATGACGATGGTGTCGAGCAGATCGGCGACGCCCTCGCCGGTCTTGCCAGACACCCTGAGCACATCCTGGGGCTTGCACCCGATGAGGCCGGCGATTTCCTCGGCGTGTTTGTCGGGTTCCGCGCTGGGCAAGTCAATCTTGTTGAGCACGGGGATGATGGTTAAGTCGTGGTCAATCGCCATATAAAGGTTGGACAAGGTCTGCGCTTCGATGCCCTGCGTGGCATCCACCAGCAGCACCGCGCCCTCACAAGCCGCCAGAGCGCGCGAAACCTCATAGGTGAAATCCACATGGCCGGGCGTGTCGATCATGCCGAGGGTGTATTCCGTGCCGTCGACGGTCCACGGCACGCGGACGGCCTGTGACTTGATGGTGATGCCGCGTTCCTGCTCGATATCCATGTGGTCGAGGAAACGGTCGTGCATTTCACGTTGCGGGACGATGCCGGACAGTTGGAGAATCCGGTCGGCGACGGTGGATTTGCCGTGGTCGATATGCGCGATGATGCAGAAGTTGCGGATCAGCGACTGATCGGTATAGCCGGGTTTGTTCTTCGGTTCAATCACTGAGCGTTCTCCTTTTCCCGTACGTTGTGCGCCGGTTGGTTGTCGGTCGTGGGCGGTTGCCGCCCGTCTCCGCATGTCGGGGACATTCCAATTGTTCTAGTCTACCGGCTCCACACGGCAAAAGATTCCGCCGCGTTGCGCTATCGCGCGTCATTGTCGGCGCGTTATCCCGGTCCCGTGGTATCATAAACGCCTGTATGTCCTTATAGCAACCGTCGTTTGGAGTTACATTGGCAAACATCAAGTCGCAGAAGAAGCGCGTCCTGACTAATGAGAAGGCGCACAAGCGCAACGTGTCGGTGAAGTCCGGCCTGAAGACCGTCGTTCGTCGCACCCGTGAAGCCATCGCCGCTGGCGACAAGGCTCAGGCTGAAGAAGCGTACAAGCTCGCAGCTCAGAAGCTCGACAAGGCTGCCGGCGCAGGCGTGATTCACAAGAACCAGGCCGCGAACCGCAAGTCCGGTCTCGCTCGCGCTATCAACGCACTGTGTGACCTTTAAGCGCTTGCATCTTGTGAGCGCTGACGAGGTTTCCGAAACACGGATTCCGAACTGAGGGGTGTCCCGCATCGATTGCGGGGCACCCCTCATGTTTTCTTTCTCATCAGCAGCCATCAGGGTATCATCATGCGACTGGAACTATGCAACGGCGATGTCTCTGCATAGAAACTACTTTTTGTTGCGCGGCTGATATTCGCTGTGTTGAGTCTATGTTATTGCTGCTGCGCGTCATCGCCATGATGATATGGGTGACGCATCGCTTCGGGTATGGAGACCGGGTGTTCCCTGGGTACTGCACCCGGAAGCTTGATATCGAACTTCACGGACAAGACACGCATGAGCACGACCAACACGACAATGGCCACATCGAACGCAATCTCACCGCCGTAGGTGATAATCGCATGCATTTCTAGACGATATGACAACACCGTCAACAGGCATCCAACCAACGAAGGGAAGGCATACCAGTGGCGGTCGCAGACGACCATCGGCACTTCGTTGAGCAGCGTGTCACGAATCAGTCCGCCGGCCAAAGCAGTGAACATGCCGAGGAATACCGCTGTCATCCCGCTTGTACCGTACATCAGCGCCTTTTGCGTACCATTGACGGCGAAGAGCCCCAAGGCCAACGCGTCAAGGACCAGCATCGGCCATTTGAGTCGGTCCACCTCTGGATGGATGACGGTGACAATCAGCCCTGCGGCAAGCGTGGTGAGTACCATGCCCTTATCCGAGATGCCGACCGGGGGAAGCGCTCCCAGCACCACATCGCGCACCAGTCCCCCGCCCAACGCTGTCAACCATGTCGTCAGCACGATGGCGAACAGGTCGTAATGTTTGCGAACTGCGGCCAGCCCGCCCAGCAACCCGCAACAGAACACGGCGACATATTCGATACCGAGGAAGAAACCGTTGCTTTCAAGCGTGACGGTGACGGTCATGGTCATGCCTCCTGGTTGCACGGTGTTGTCGCAGCGGTGGGACACTGGGTGATTCGCGGGTGCTAACAAGCACGGGTTTCTTTCTATATACCGCAACAGGGCGACTCCCCCGAGGGGAATCGCCCTGTTGCTAGACTGCCGAAGCGGTATGGGTTTCGGGCAATGCGTTTGGTCTCAGCAGACCTTCCACATCCAGTTGTGCGGATCTTCAATCTCGCCAAGCTGAATGCCCAGCAGCTGGTTGCGCAGCTTCATGGTCAGTTCGCCGGAACCGCCGTCGGCGACGGTCACGTCGATGTCGTTGGACTTGAAGCGCCCAATCGGCGTGATGATCGCCGCGGTACCGCATGCGAACACCTCGGTGACTTCGCCGGACTTGATGTCCTCGACCAGCTGATCGAACTTGATCATGCCCTCGACCACATCGTGGCCGTCATCCTGCGCGAGCTGGATGATCGAACGACGGGTCACACCCGGCAGAATGTTGCCGGTGAGCGACGGGGTCTCGAGGTGGCCGTCCTTGTGCACGATGAACATGTTCATGCCACCGAGCTCCTCAAGGTAGGTCTTGGTTGCGGCATCCACGAAGCACACCTGCTCGCAGCCGTTCTTGATACCAGTGTATTCGCCGAGCAGCGAAGCGGCGTAGTTGCCGCCGCACTTGGCGAAACCGGTGCCGCCGGGGCCGACGCGGAACCACTTGTCTTCGATCCAGATGCTGACCGGCTTCACACCGCCCGGGAAGTACGGGCCCGACGGGGAGGCAATCACGCAATAATCGACTTCCTTCGGAGCACGCACGCCGAGGAATGGCTCAGAAGCGAACATGAACGGACGCATGTACAGAGTGTACTCACGGCGGGTAGGCACCCAGCTGGCGTCACGACGGACCAGCGCGGCTACGGAGCCGAGGAAATCGTCAATCGGCAGCTCGGGCAGGTACAGACGCTTGGCGGAGTTCTGGAAACGCTCGGCGTTCGCATCCGGACGGAACAGCCAGATCGAGCCATCGGCGTGATGATACGCCTTGAGACCTTCGAAGCATTCCTGGGCGTAATGCAGCACCGAAGCGCCTGGATCCATCTTCAACGGGCCGTACGGTTCGATACGGCGATCGGACCAGCCTTCGCCGTCGGTCCACGTCATATGAGCCATGTTGTCAGAGAAAATCTGACCGAAAGCCGGCTTGTCGATCAGCTCCTGACGCTTGGCGTCCGAAGCCGGGTGATCGTTCGGCAGGACGGTGAATTCGTCGGCGAGCTTGTTGAGTTGCGCGGGATCATGATGTGATTGTTCAGTCATAATAACTTCTTCTTGAATCAACCGTTATCACGGTATTGCGTATGTTGCGCTGGTACTTGTGGCACCGGCTCTGAGATTACTCTCGCACAGGTCTGGGACGAATGTGTGAAGAGGTTCACATTATGAAAGAGCCGGAAAATGCGGAACCCCGCCGTGAAGGCGGGGTCCTTGGACGGTACCGTCGCGGGCCGGGCATATGAGCTAAAAGCCCCGACGGGTTCAATCACTTGTTGTCTGCGGCGGCGTCAGCGGCAGGAGCGGCGGCGTCAGCGGCAGGAGCGGCGGCTGCGGTGTCGGCGGTAGACTCGGTGGCGTCCTCAGGCACCTCGACGGTGACCACGGACTCTTCCGGATCGTCGATGTCGAGCTCGGCGCCTTCCGGCAGCTCGACATCCTTGGCGAAGACCTTGCTACCGTCGGTCATGCCGTCAACGTTGATGACGATGCGCTCAGGCAGGTTGGACACATCGGCGCGAACCTTGAGCTCCTGGATGTCGACGAATGCGACTGCGGCGCCCTTCGGGGTGCCTTCGATGAAGACCGGGACCTCGACGTCGATCTTCTCGCCGGCCTTGACCTCGTAGAAGTCGACATGCTCGACGATGCGCTTGACAGGGTTGCGCTGCACGTCCTTGACGACTGCGATCTTGGAGTCGCCGCCGTAGTTGATGGTGAACAGCGCGTTGGTGTGACGCAGCGCCAAGGTGGTCTCCTTCATCGGGAGGGTGACGAACACCGGCTGGTTGCCACCGGCATAGATGGTGGCCGGGATCTTGTTGGCCACACGCAGACGGCGGGCGACGCCCTTGCCAAACTGGTCGCGGACTTCGCCTTCGAGGGTGATGGTGTTGGTTGCCATATGGCTCTCCTTCATAGTGGTCTTCCGGAGCAAGGATTGTTCCAAGTCCGGTGTTGTTTCGGCGCGCCGACGCGCCGATTCCCGGACACCGAAAGATGCCGTGCCATCAGCCGAGTCGATAACGGAGACGTGCGCCTCCCTCGCCAAAGCGTGGCGAACAAGTCCGCCAAAGCAACTCTTCTTTTATACATATGGGTATGGACGTACTCGGCCACGATGCGACGCGCCATGGATGATTGACCCGCGGTTCGCATATATCGATTCCAGGCCGTCACCATCATTAGAATAGGAGACAGTACATCGGCAAGGAACGGAGTGGACATGTCCGCGACTGAGAAGACTCACAAGTTAGCAATCAAGCATATCGGCATCGGTGCCGCTGCCACGTCGGCGGCCATAGACGCTGGGATGTTCGCGCTTGGCGATGCGGCGTTCCGCACCGCTTGCGATGTGCGTTCGCCTTTGTTCATCAAAAGCAACAAGCACGCGATTGAAGAGATTGGCGAGCAGCTCAAGCAGCAGGACAATGATGAACAGCGTGACGCGGTTCAGTGGTTCCAGGCGACCCGTCAGTCCCTGACTACATACAGCGAAGACGGATTGCGTCTGCACGCATGGGTGTTGGATCCCGACAGGCTTGCTCCGAAGCCGCATCTGTACGCGATATGCTGCCATGGTTTTTGCGGGGAACCACAGGAAATGGCGAGATACGCGTTGCGGTACGCACGTATGGGATGCACGGTGCTGCTACCCGCTTTGCGGGCACATGAGCGCAGCCAAGGAAGATATGTCGGCATGGGGTATCTTGACCGGCGTGATGTGATGCGTTGGATCAATCTTGTGATCAGAGGCGATCCAGATGCGCAGATCATTCTGCATGGCAACTCGATGGGTGCCGTGGCAGTGATGCTTGCCGCGGGCGAGCCTGATCTTCCCGCACAGGTGAAGGCGGTAATCGAGGACAGTGGGTACTCAGGCATCAGCGACGAGATGCGGTATGTGACCAAGTCGATGCTCAGGTTGCCGCGGATTGTCGGACTACCCATGCTTGGCGCCATGAGCGTCATCTGCCGTATGCATGCGGGATTTGGGCTGACTGACGGCGACTGCGTGCGTGCAACGTCGCGTATCCACGTGCCGATGCTGTGCGTGCACGGGACAGCCGACCAATTGGTGCCGCATGAATTCATGGACAGGATCGTCAGCGCCTATCACGGGCGGCATTGTCTCACGCTCAGCGTAACGGGCGCCGGACACACATTGTCGTCGGTGAAAGACCCGGACACCTACTGGCGTATGGTGCAGTCCATCGTCGAAGAAGGGTTGCGGATGGCCTGACCCTTTGCGGCGTCGAACTTTGCGACGAAAAGAAAAGGCGGCGCGCCATGCCCGCCGTTTGAACGGACTTGCCGACACCGCCAAATCACACACACGAACCGGCTTTTGGCCAGCAGTGCTCTGGTACGCCGTCACGCTGTCGAGTTGGACATGAAACCTGCCCGGAAGCCCAAGAACCGGAGGGCTTTCCCGCAGCGGACGATAACCTTGATGTTGTAATTGAGATGCTACCAACCAACGAGAAAGCACTATTCAGAATGTCCACATCATGGTCGCGATTTTGGACACTCGTCCAATGCGGAAAGCAATCGGGCCAGGATACGCCGCTATGAGCAGGCGTATCCAGGCCCGTTTTCCGAGTCGCGGTACACGCGCAACCCGGTCCACTGGAGTTTTCCCTGTCAGTGTTCCAAGGCGCGGACACACATCAGGCCAACAGCTCCTTGACGGCCGCGATCACGGCTTGCAGCCCGGCCTTCGCATCGCCGAACAGCATCTGCGTGTTGTCTTCGAAATACAGTTCGTTCTCAATGCCGGCGTACCCGCGTCCTCGTCCGCGCTTCATGACCACCACATGCTGTGCCTGGTCAACGTCGAGGATCGGCATGCCCGAAACCGGTGTCCCGGGGCGGCGGGCCGCAGGATTGGTCACGTCGTTCGCGCCGACAACCAGAGCCACATTGGCGGATGGGAATTGCGGATTGATGTCATCAAGGTCCACCAGTTCGTCATACGGGACGTTCGCCTCGGCGAGCAGCACGTTCATATGTCCCGGCATACGGCCGGCGACCGGGTGAATAGCGTAAGCCACTTCCACGCCATGCTCCTTAAGCAGCTCCCCAAGGTCGGCGAGCTCGCGTTGGGCCTGCGCCTGAGCGAGGCCGAAGCCGGGGACGAAGATGACCTTCTGCGCATACACGAGCTGGACGGCGACATCGTCTGCCGTGGTCTCTTTCATGGTGCCTTCGGGGCCGTCGTCGTTGGCGGAGGCGTTCGAGGTGCCGCCGAATCCGCCGGCGAGCACGCTGTGCAGCGGCCTGTTCATCGCCTGGGCCATGAGAATCGACAGGGTCACGCCGGCGGCACCCACGAGGGCGCCGGCGACGATGAGCGCGACATTGTCAATGGCCAAGCCACTCATCGCTACAGCGGTACCCGTGCACGCGTTGAGCACGGAGATGACCACCGGCATGTCGGCGCCACCGATCGGGATGACGAAGACCAGACCGTACACCAGTGCGAACACCGTAGTGAGCACCGCCCACAGCAGGCGTTGCCCGGGCTGCACGCACAGCATCACGAAGGACGCGATGGTCAGCACGATGAACAGCACGTTGAGGAAGCCTTTGCCGGGCAATGTCAGCTTGCGCAGGAACTTCACGCCTTGCAACTTGCCTGCCGCGACCAACGAACCTGTGAAGGTGACCGAGCCGATGACCACGCCGAGCCCGGCGGTGATCAGCACCACCAGCCCTGGCGCCTTGGCGGGGGTGAGAATGTCGTTGAGCGCGACCAGTGCGGCTGCTCCGCCACCGACGGTATTGAAAATCGACACCAGCTGCGGCATGTCGGTCATTTTCACCTTTTTCGCGCTGACGACACCGGCGACCGCGCCGATCGCAATACCCAGCAGCAACAGGATGATCGCGACATTAGAACGGTATCCGGTGGCGAACAAGTGTACGAAAGCCATGATTACGGCGATCACCATGCCGACGGCGGAGATCTGGTTGCCGCGACGGGCGGTTTTCGGTGAATTCATGAAGTGCAGGCCGATGACGAACATCACGGCCGAGAGCAGATATACGAACCAGGCTACGGTATCGATGGCGTTCACTTGCCGGCCTCCTCGTCAGCGTCGGAATCATCTGCGGATTTCGTGGGTTTGGAGCTCTTGAACATCTCGAGCATGCGATCGGTGACCACATATCCGCCGACGACGTTCATCGTGCCAAGTACCGCGGCGAGGAACACGAACACGTATGCAAGCGGCGAATTTGCCTGCGCGGCGACGATGACCACGCCGACGATCACGATGCCATGAATCGAATTCGCGCCTGACATCAGCGGCGTGTGCAGCGTCGCCGGCACTTTGCCGATGACCTCGACGCCGATGAGCAACGCCAGGACGAACAACGTGATGGATACAACAAGTGGATCCATGGGTTATTCCCCTTTCTTTCCGGATTCTTCGGTTTTGGGCGCTTCGAGCCCGGCGACCACGAGGGCGTCGTCCAACTCGTCCCCGGCGACGGTTCTCAGACGGCCGTCGCGCACGAAGTGGGACAGCACGTCAGCAACATTGCGCGACAGCAGGTTCGAAGCTGTGTTCGCGACATCAGATGCCAGATATGGTGCTCCGATGATGGTGACACCGCCTTCGGTGACTTGCGTGCCGACCACAGAGCCTTCGACATTGCCGCCGAGGTCGCTCGCTGCGCAATCGACGATAACCGCTCCGCGATGCAACGCCTTGACGCCGGCCGCTGTGAGCAGCATCGGCGGCTTGCGGCCAGGAACTTTCGCGGTGGTGATCACGATATCGAACTGGGTTGCCTTCTCGTCAACCGCAGCCTGCTGCGCCGCCTGTTCCTCCTTGGTAAGCTGACGTGCGTAGCCGCCTTGCCCTTGGCCGGCTGAGAAATCAAGACCGAGATCGAGGAATTTCGCGCCCAGGGACTCGACTTCGCCTTTGGATGCCGGACGGACATCATACGCAGTGACGACCGCGCCGAGTCGACGGGCGGTGCCGATTGCCTGGAGTCCGGCGATGCCAGCGCCCAACACCAGCACTTTCGCAGGACGGATGGTGCCCGCCGCAGTGGTCATCATGGGAAGGAAGGCCTGGTAAGCGTTTGCCGCGACGAGTGCCGCCTTGTAGCCCATGACGGAATTCTGCGAGGTCATCTCGTCCATGGATTGCGCCGCGCTCAGCTGCCTGGGCAGGCGTTCTATGGCGACGGCGGTCAGTCCGGCCTGCGCAAGAGACGCGATATACGCGTCATCGGTGAAGGATCCGAGCATGCCGATAACCCATTGCCCCGGACGCATCGCGGTAACCAGCGTGGCATCCGGCCGGGATACAAATCCGAAGGCGTCACACGCGGCAAGCACCGTTTGCCGGTCGCACACGCGAGCGCCGGCACGTTCGTAATCGGCATCCGTATATTGCGCGGCAAGTCCCGCTCCCTGTTCGATCAGACATCCGACGCCTTTTTTGCGCAGCCTTGCGACAATGTCAGGCGTCAGTGCCACACGCCGTTCATGCTCGGTCGTCTCGTTGAAGACGCCGAACTGCACGCCGGCTTCTGGTTGTTCAGCCATAGCAGCCCTTTCTAGCTTCATTACTATTGCGTACGTGGGGTACGGGCACAGTCTACCCTATTTCTCCGGTGGCGATGCCGGGCCTTCCGTCTGCCGGTCCTGCGGCCGCTTCAGCTACGCAACCGTAAGGTGACGGAGGGGATTTTTTCGACTATCATGACAAGGTTGATAGCTGAAGTGAATGCCAAGGAGCGAGACGTGTCCCTACTCAATTCCATCAAGGACCAAACGATGAGAGTCACCCGTAAGGCGCTGCGCCTTGGCGGGGATTTCACCCATCCGGTCAGCGACGACCAGCCGGGCGATCCTGACTACATCGATCCGCAGGACATCGAAGTCGCGGATATGCCGGTCAATCTGCCAAATAGCGCAGAATGGGGGCCCGGGTATCCCACAACCACGTTCATCGACCAGAAGACGGGTTGCCTGACAGCCTCCACCGCCGGCAATCCCCCGCTGGACGACGGTTGGAGCATCTACGATATCTATGCCGACCGCGCCAGGCGCATGGGCGACAAGCCGCTGTACACATTCAAGGTCAACGGCGAATGGACGACGAAAACCGCCAACGAATTCCTTCACGAGGTGCGTGTGACGGCCAAGGGCCTCATGCATTATGGGCTGAAGAAGGGCGACGGCGTCGCGTTCATGTGCCGCACCTCTTATGAGTGGGATGTGTTCGACGCGGCAGTGATGGCGTGCGGCGGCGTGTTGGCAACCATCTATGACACTGATTCTGCGGAGCAGATTCGCAATATCGTGGATAATTCTGATGCGCGCTTCTTGGTCGTGCAGACCACTGACATGCGTGACAAGGCTGACGGCGCGATGGAGGAATGCCCCACGCTCGAGCAGATCTTCTGCTTCGAAACCGGCGGCCTGTACGAGCTGCAGGCGTATGCGGACGCGGTCAGCGACCAGGATCTTGACGCCCGCATCGATTCGGTGAAGAAAACCGACCTGTGCTCAATCGTGTATACGTCCGGTTCGACCGCCGCGCCGAAGGGCGTGGAGATGACGCATGAGGATTATTGTGCGACCGTGCTCAACCTGCCGGACTACATGCCTGACCTGTTGCACGACGAAAAGAACACGATTCTGTTGTTCCTTCCGCAGGCGCATTCTTTCGCCCGTGCAATCAACTACATCTGCGTGGCGAGCCGGCTGCATATCTACATCGCCGAAGGCATCAAGACCATGATCGGCGATTTGCAGGTTTCCCGTCCGTCGGTGATGATCGTGGTGCCGCGTGTCCTCGAGAAGATTTACAACGCCGCTTCGCAGAAGGCTGGTCATGGCGCTAAGGGTGTCATGTTCGCCGCTTCGGTGGTCACCGCGCAGAAGTTCATGAAGGAGATCAGCGATCAAGGCAAGGCTTCGACGCTCACGCGTGTGGAGCGTGCTGCCTACGACCCGCTGGTGTACAAGTCCTTGCGAGAGGTGCTCGGCGGCCGCGCCAAGTGGATTGTCACCGGCGGCGCCCCGCTGGATCCGGATTTGCTCGCCTTCTTTCGCGGCGCTGGTATCCCGGTGTATGAAGGCTACGGCCTGACCGAAACCACCGCCCCCTGCGCATTCAATCCGTTGGGTGTTCCGTTCCATGAAGGTTCCGTTGGTATCCCGTTCCCAGGCTTCTCAATTCGTCTCGCTGACGACAATGAGATTCAGGTTAAGGGCGCGTCGGTGTTCCACGCCTATCACAAGAACGAGGAAGCGACGGAAACGTCCTTCACCCAGGATGGTTGGTATGCGACCGGCGATTTGGGTCATCTCGACGACAATGGATTCCTGTACATCATCGGCCGCAAGAAGGACCTGATTATCACCGCCGGTGGCAAGAACGTCTCCCCCGGCCCAATCGAGGAAACCATCCAGCGGTGCGAATTTGTTTCTCAGGCCCTGGTGCTCGGCGACAAGCGTCCGTTCATTTCGGCGCTTATCACGCTTGACGAGGATTCCCTGCGTCCTTGGCTCAAATCCAAGGGGCTCAACGCCGACATGTCGATGCAGGAGGCAGCCGGAAACGCCGTGGTCCGCGCCGAAGTCCAGAAATATGTCGATCTGGCCAACGAAGGCGTCTCCCGCGCTGAATCCGTACGCAAGTTCATTATCCTGCCCGAGGAATTCACCCAGGAGAACGGCCTGCTCACCGCTTCGATGAAGGTGATCCGCCCGAAGGTCATCAAGCGGTATGCGACCCTGCTCAACACGCAGATGTACACTAAGCGCAAGCAGCAGTAAGTAAGAGCAGCCTCGCGACGGTTATGATGATGGCCCGGTCCCCACTATTGGGGCCGGGCCGTCATCGTTGTTGTACGCGTTCGGCGCTTGACTTCGTGCTCACGGCAGGATCTTTAAGACCTCTTGCCGTGAGCACGTGCAGACGGATTCGGGACTCGACTGGGAGTCCGGATCAGAATCCAAGTCGTTCAAGCTTCTTCGGGTCGGACTGCCAGTCCTTGGCGACCTTGACATGCAGGTCGAGTTTCGCCTTCTGCCCGACGATACGATTGACTGGCGTACGCAGTTTCTTGCGCACCTTGACCAGATGCTCGGCCTTATGACCAATGATTATCGGCTTCTGCGAGTCGCGTTCGACATAAATCGAAACCAGAACATGGGCTTTGCCGTCGCCCTCGGGGTCATCGGGGTCGGGGTACTCGATGCTGTCCACGACGACCGCGAGCGAATGGGGCAGTTCGTCGTCAAGCTCCTCAAGGAAAGCCCAACGCACAAGTTCGGCGATGGTTGATTCGGGCTTTTCCTCAGTCAGCTGTTCCGGCGGGTACATTTGCGGGCCTTCGGGCATGTTCTCGATCAAGACGTCCCGCACTTCAGACACATTGTCGTGCTCAAGGGCGCTGACGGGGACGATATCCGTGAAATCGGCGAATTCATTGACCTGGATGAGTTTCTCGATCAGCTCCTGACGATTGAGCTCATCGATTTTCGTGACGATCGCAATCAGCGGAATCTTCCATGCGAAGCTGCCGTCATCGCGTTGCTTGGCGAATTGAGAGCGCAACCGGCTGAGGATACGTTTGTCGCCGGGACCGATTTCCTGGTCGGCGGGAAGCAGAAACGCGATTTCGTCGACATCGGCGAGGGATTCCTCAACGACATCATTGAGCCGCTGACCGAGCAAGGTCCGCGGGCGGTGAATACCAGGCGTATCGACCAACACCAGCTGGGCATTATCGGTTGTGACGATGCCTCGAATTGCTTTTCGGGTCGTTTCCGGCCTCGATGAGGCAATGGCAATCTGCGTGCCGACTAACGCGTTCATCAACGTGGATTTGCCGACATTCGGCCGTCCTACGACCGCGACGAATCCCGACCGGTAGACGTCGTGACCCTTGACGGGCTCGTGTTGGGCCGGTTCGTGTCCAGTACTGGTATCGCTTTCGCTCATGCTGCTCCTTGCTCGTGGCGGTTGGCGGTGTTGTCCTGCCCGTCTTGGGATGGATGGCCGTCCTGCGCCGTGTCATGTCGGTCATTGACGTGCTGACCGCCGATTTGCTGTTGTCCACCAGTGTCCTCGCCGGGCTCGACGTGTGCCGGTTCGACGACGATTGTCGAGACCTTTTTGCGCCTGCCAGCCGAATCCACTGCGGTCAGGCGCAGTCCACGGGTGACCGCCGAAGCGCCGACGATTGGGACACGACCAAGCAGTTTGGTGAGCAACCCGTAGACCGTATCGACATCGTCCTCGTCGATATCGACCTCGAAAATATCCTCCAGATCGGCGATTGGCGTCCTCGCTGGCATACGCCAGGTATGTTCGCCGATTTGCTCAGGTTCGCTGTGCTGGGTGCGGTCGTGCTCATCCTCAAGTTCGCCGACGATCTGCTCGATGGTGTCCTCGATGGTGACCATGCCGGCGATGCCGCCGTATTCGTCCACCACGATTGCGACATGCTGCCGGGTACGTTGCATTTCGTGGAACAGGTCATCGACCGGCTTGGATTCCGGAACAAGCATAGGATTGCGGATGATGCTTTCCACATCGCGGGTCATCGCATCAGGATTAAAGGCCGTGGCGCGTACGGCATCCTTGAGGTAGGCCATACCGACCAGATCGTCAACGTCGTCGCCGATGACCGGGACCCGGGAGAACCCGGATCTGGAGCACAATTGCAGGAAATTCTGAAGATTATGGCCGCGTTCGATGCAGATCATATCGGTGCGCGGCACCATGATTTCGCGGGTCAGCGTCTCAGACAAGGTCAGCACATTGCGCAGCATCTCGGAGACCTCCGGGTCGAAATCATTGGCTTCGACCAGCCGATCGATGGTTGCGCGCCCCTGTTCGAGCTGCAACTTCTCCAGTTCCTCGTCGTCGGACAGTTCGGATTGCTCATGATGATGCCGTTTGTTGACTTCGTCGTCGCCAACCTTGGCGAACGGGGTCAACGCTACAGCCAGTCCCACGACACGTACGTGCCTGAGCATGATATCGACCGGTTTGACAGCACCCGCGGAACGAGGACGGACAAGGATGGAGACCACGCCGATGAGCACGCCCGCCACGATGCCGCTGACCAGCTGCACCCACAGCACACCTCCGTACAGGGACACGATGCTCGCCACCAGCACGCCGTCGAACACGTTGCACACGATCCGGAAAAAGGCACATGATCCCGATGTGGCGAACCGGTCGGCGATAAGCCTCTGCACCTTGTGGATCTTGTCGATTTTCTTCATGCGCGAGAACTGCGTGAGTTCCTGGTCGGTCTGGACTTCCAAAATCCGATTGTTCAGACTGGCTCGGGTGACGCGTGACACCGCGCCTTCTGCCGCCGCCATCGACAAGGACAGCCATACCAGAAGCGCCGCTACCACGGCGAGCAACGCAATCAAGACAATCGTAGTCATATCAGTCATTTCATTCCCCACTGAACCAAGCTGGCCATCGGCGTCACACCAACAGTCTTACTGCAATACATATCAGCTATACAGTCACTGATGATGCGCATCATCCGCTCCGCCTGCAGCCCCAGAGCGGGCATGTCCGGCATCATATTCCGCAAGCATGTCACGTGCCCCGGAAGGCAGGGTCGCCGGCGGGACGTCCACTTGACGAACCGCCATATAGGTGAGCAGCAACTGGCGCTGCAAGCCGAACATCTGACGTTCCTGTTCAGGGGTCACATGGTCGTATCCAAGAAGGTGGAGGATGCCATGGATGGTCAGCAGCATCATTTCCTGCATGGTGCTATGGCCGGCGGCAAGGGCCTGTTGCCTCGCTACCCACGGGCAGATGACGATGTCGCCGAGCACGCCCTCCATTTCGGTTGATCCGTCGCCCGGACGCAATTCGTCCATCGGGAAGCTCATCACATCAGTCGGACCTTGCAGATTCATCCAGCGTTCATGCAACTGTGCGATGGGATCGGGATCGACGAACAGGATCGTCAGATCCGATTGGATGCTCACTCGCATCTGGCTCATCACCCACACACCGAGCTGGGAGAAGACCTCCGGGTCGATGTTCCACACAGTTTCATTGGTTACATCAACGCTCATACGTTGTTATGCTCCTCATGATCGGAAAGGTTGTGGGGGTCTTGCTCTCGGCTGTGCCGAGATTCTCATCGCCGTCGTGGGCGTTCTGTCCGGCGATTTCGCCGTTGTGCTCTTCCGTACGTCCAGCCGGGCTGTGCGGCGCTTCGTTCCTACGATGCCTGCGTCTGCCATGATCCCCGGCGATGGCGGCATGCCGATCATACGCCTGGACGATTTTGGCGACAAGCGCGTGACGTACCACGTCTTCGGAAGCCAAGTGTGCGAAGGCGATACCGTTGATGCCATGCAGAATGTCTTCGATTGTTGCGAGGCCGGAACGCGGCACGGTCAAATCGACCTGCGTAATATCGCCCGTGATGATCATCTTGGTGTTGAACCCCAGACGGGTCAGGAACATCTTCATCTGCTGTTCGGTCGTGTTCTGTGCCTCGTCGAGGATGACGAAAGCGTCGTTGAGCGTACGACCGCGCATATATGCAAGCGGGGCCACCTCGATCGTGCCGTCATCCATAAGCCGGTGCAACTGTTCTGCGCCGAGCATATCGGAGAGCGCATCATACAACGGCCGCAGGTAAGGATCGACCTTCTCGCTCAACGTGCCGGGCAGGAAGCCGAGATTCTCCCCCGCCTCGACCGCAGGACGCGTGAGGATGATTCGACGGACTTCACCGTCCTGGAAGGCCCGGACGGCCTTCGCCACGGCAAGATACGTCTTGCCTGTGCCGGCAGGGCCGATGGCGAAGGTGATCGTATTGGATTCAATCGTATTGACATAGGCGATCTGCCCCGGGGTTTTGGGACGGACCGGAACACCGGCGGCGAAAGTGATGACACCCGGCACATGGGCACGGCGGCGGTCCTGGTCGATTCGGCTATCCGACTCGACCATGGCATTGCGAGGCACCGCGGCAGCGGCTCCGAATTTACGGACATCATCCATACGCTGCGATCGTGCTCCATTGCGTAGCACGCGGCGGTCAAGCAGACGGCGAACCGTGTCAGCATCCATAGGCGCGGTATACGCCTCGTCGATCAAGGTGTGCATGACCTCTTCGGCTTGTGCGGCCTGGGCTTCGGTCTGCTTCGATCTGGATACGATTGCGACCCGATTGCCGCGCACGAGAATGGTCAGCTCCGGAAACGCCTGCTCAACTACGCGAATGACTTCGTCAATCGGGCCGAACACGGCGACGGGATCGAGCTCGGGGGGAACCGTAACAACGCGGGTAGTGGTAGCCACTTGCCGAAACCTACTCCTCGAACTTCTGGCCGGTCAGGACATGAGCATGGACGTGGAAGACCGATTGGCCAGCATCTTTACCGGTATTGAACACCAAGCGATAGGCGCCGTGGAAAGCATCATCGGCGATATGCTGGGCGACTTCGACAATATGGGCGAGTGCCTTGGGGTCAGCCTTGGCAAGTTCAGCGGCATTCGCGTAATGCTTGCGCGGCACGATCAGAACATGCACCTTGGCTTTCGGCGCGATGTCCTTGAACGCGTACACCGTGTCGTCCTCGTACACCTTGGTGCTCGGAATTTCCCCCGCAATGATCTTGCAGAACAGGCAATCATCGGACTGGCTCATACACACTCCTTACCGAATGGGTCGTTGTACATGCTGTACACCGTCAGCTCCCATACTATTGAACCGTTCGGATAAGAGATGACATTCACGCCGATAACAAAAAAGGCTTCCTTTCGGAAGCCTTGCTTGTGTCCGGAGCGGGACTTGAACCCGCACGCCCGTTTAAAATAGGCACTAGCACCTCAAGCTAGCGCGTCTACCATTCCGCCACCCGGACATGTGCCTTGAAGCAACAGAAAGAAACTATAGCACGACGCGAGCCTGACGCAAATCAGCTTCCTCTTGGGCGTGTCGTTTTCCTGGGCGGCGGCGATACACCCTGCCGTAATTGCACAATCCAAAGGGATGACCTGCACGGCAACACCGCACACAAGCCACGGAACCTGACCCAGTGATAGCCTTGCAACCATGACTGATCCGCTGTTTCTGCTGCACCCCGAATCCGACGACGCGCCGGTGAACACCGACTCGCTGCGTGAAGGATGGAACATCACGCTACCCAAGTCCATCAGACGCCACGCCATCCAAGCCATGCGCCTGCACGACGGCGACACACTCCAGCTGTCTGACGGCCATGGACTGCGCATCCACACCACGCTGGTCGACGCCGAACAGGGACAGGCGCAAGTCAGCGCGTTCAGCAAAGAGGAACCGCCTGTCACCCGACTTGCGCTCATCCAGGCGCTCGCAAAAACCGGCCATGACGAGCAGGCCATCGATATGGCCACCCAGATCGGGGTCGATACGGTTATCCCTTGGCAGGCGGACCGCTCCATCGCCAAATGGAAACGCGGACGGAGCGATCGCAAATGGTCGCAGACCATCGACGCCGCAACAGAACAGTCACGCCGGGCATGGCGGCCGCAGCTTGACGATTGCATCTCGAGCAAGCAGCTCGTGGCCGTCTGCCGCCGGGCGATGGTATTCGGTGATATCGTCATCGTCCTGCACCAGGATGCGACCGCGAACTGGGAGCAGATTGAACAGGCGGTCGCGCATATGGAACAACGCTGCCTCGAAGACGGTCGTACCCGCACGGTAAATGTCGTCGTCGGGCCAGAAGGTGGAATCAGTGAGCAGGAAGCGCGTCAATTCGCAGATGCAGGGGCCATGTGCACGTTGCTCGGGCATAATATCCTGCGCGCGTCCACCGCAGGGCCGGTCGCGTTGTCGCTGCTGTCACGGGCCATGGGACGATACGCCTGACATCGCAGGGCCAAGGCGCCCGCATACTATGATGCAATAAAGGAACCGGCGCGCCACGCCTTCGGAACACACCACGATACACAGGCGAACCGGCACGCCATCACTATCCAGACAAGGGAGATCCTGTTTTCATGCGGCTGATTCATGTGGACAACATCGACGACGAGCGCATCGCCGCCTACACCAATCTCACCGAACTCCAGCTCCGCAACCGCCTTGAACCCGCAAAGGGACTGTTCATCGCAGAATCCCCCAAAGTCATCGACCGTGCCCTCGCCGCAGGCCGTGAACCGATCTCCCTGCTGGTGGAAGAGCCATGGATCGCCGGCATGAGCGACGAGTTCGAATACATCGACCAGCATTGGGGGCCGGATACCCCCGTGTATGTAGCCAGCCCCGAGCAACTCAAACGGCTGACCGGATACCGTCTGCACCGCGGTGCGCTGTCGGCGATGAAACGTTGGCCACTGCCGAGCGTCGAAGAGGTCTGCCGTGGCGCTCGCCGCATCGCCGTCATGGAAAACATCGTCGATCACACCAATGTCGGGGCTCTGATGCGTTCAGCCGCTGCGCTTGACGTGGATGCGGTGCTCGTGACGCCCTCGTGCGGCGATCCGCTCTACCGCAGGGCGGCCCGCGTGTCCATGGGCACGGTGTTCCAGGTGCCGTGGACGCGCATCGGCGGCGATGACACGCATTTCTGGCCGGTCCAAGGTCTCGCCCAGCTCCATGAGCTGGGGTTCGCCACGGCGGCAATGGCTTTGGATGACGATTCCATCAGTCTCGATGAGCTTGTCCGTCGGCTCGACAATGATCCAGCGTCCCCCGACCATATCGACAAACTCGCCTTGATTTTCGGCACAGAAGGCGACGGGTTATCCCATCGCACAATCTCCCATGCGGATCTCACCGTGAAAATCCCGATGAGCCACGGCGTGGACAGCCTCAATGTGGCAGCTTCCAGTGCGGTTGCGTTCTATGCGACACGGGTCAAGCACTGACGTACGCGATACAGAATACAGCGCTGCAAACAGTAATGCTTCCCGCTGCCTGATGAAAGGCGGCAAGGAAGCATATCAGCACCGGGTTTGTATACGACGTGCGCCTTGTGATGATCAATATTGCGGCATGGCATCGAGATTGAACCCGATGGCCGCAAGCTGTTCACGCCCCTCAGGGGTGATTTTGTCCACGGTCCAGCGCGGCTGCCAGGTCCAGTCAATGCGGAATTCCTCGACGAGCCCGGCGAGCGTGCTCGCGCATTCGTCCTCGATGAGTTCTGTCAGCGGGCACGCCGGCGTGGTAAGGGTCATCGTGATGATTGCGCGTCCAAGATTATCGATTTCGATGCCGTACACCAAGCCGAGGTCGATGACATCAATGCCGAGTTCTGGGTCGATGACTTGGTGCAGTGCTTCTTTCACGTCCGCGGCAGTTGCACGGCCAATATCGTCCACAGCGACCAGCGGGATATCATCCTCGTTGTCCGTCTCGTCCTCGTGCTTGCATTCCTGCTTGCTGTGCTTGCCACACGCGCAACGGTCGCCTTCGGATGCGGTGTCATCCCCCGGCTTGGTATCGGACGTGCTGTCGGCCTGGGCACCCAACGCGCCTAGCAGCTGCGGATTGGCCATGACCTTGCGCGCGGCGTTGTCATTGCCCAAAGCTTGGGAAACGGTATCGAAAATCGTGGATTGTGGTTCGGGGACCAGATTGCCCTGATCTGTCATCTTGCTCCTTATCGCCTCAGTCGGCTTCGCCGGCGGGTGTCTTGTCTTGCGAGGCCAAGGCCTTGGCGACGGCATCTTTCATGCCTTCCCAGCCGAGCAACGCACATTTGATACGCATAGGATACTTCGAAACGCCTTGGAACACCACAGCATCCTCAAGCTGTTCGTTCTCGGCGTCATCGGCAAGCCCCTTGCCTCGGGATTCCATGAGTTTGTGGAATGTGGCGCCCAGGTTCATGGCCTCATCGACGGTTTTGCCTTCGACCAGATCGGTCATCACCGACAGGCTCGCCTGGGAAATCGAACAGCCGTGGCCATCCCACTCGAGCTGTTCGATGCGATGCGGCTCGTCCTGCGAGACTTCGACACGGATGGTCGCCTCATCCCCACACGTCGGGTTGAATTGGTGGGATTGCCCTGTTTCGCAGTATTCGTGGTTCTGGCGTACGCTCGCCTCACCTTGGTCAAGCGAGGACTGGCCGGTCGCGGCGTCGTTCTCTTGGGCCAAATCCGGCGCGAAATGCGCTTTCCCGTGCGGATCGCGAGCCGCTTCGAGAATGACCTCCTGATACATCTGCTCCAGGTCATCGCCGCTCATGCCGAAATCATCACTCATGCCTGTTCCCTACTCTCGCTTACATGCTTGCGGGGGCATATCATACCCCCGCAGAGGCGTTACCACCATAGCCGATAAAGGATACGCCCAAAGCGCATTCATCGACTGCGGATTGGGCGTATCCGTCAGACCGGTCGGGCACGCATGTAACATGCTTCGAATGTCCACCAGCCTTGGCATCAGACCTTGAAGAACGGCCTGACCTTAGAAACCGCTTCGACTAGGGCCTGCGCATCCTCAACGCTGTTGTACACACCGGTAGATGCACGGTTGGAGGCATACAGCCCGAAGTGACGGTGCACCGGCTGGGCACAATGATGGCCGACGCGGATTGCGATACCCAACGAATCGATGAACTGGCCGACATCATGCGGGTGGACGCCCCGGACATCAAATGCCACGGTACCGATACGATCGACATTTTCACGCGGTCCCAAGATCCGGACCCCATCAATATCGCCGAGTTTCAGCAGTTCGCCGGCGATGGCCTTCTCATGCGCTTCGATGTTCTCCATGCCAATAGCACGCATCCAGTCGGCGGCAACTCCGGCTGCCACCATCTGGGCGACGGGCTGGGTCCCGGCTTCAAAACGTGCAGGCGGGGCCATATATTCTGCCGGCTTGTCCATCCACGCCAATTCGACCATGGACCCACCGAAATTCGCAGGCGGCAGGGCCTCCAGCAACTCACGCTTGCCATAGAGGAAGCCCACGCCGGTCGGACCGTACATCTTGTGGGCGCTCCACGCAGCGAAATCGACATCCATCGCATGGAAATCAACCTTGAGGTGCGGCACAGACTGGCAGGCATCGAGGATGAAGACCGCCCCCACCTCATGGGCGCGGCGGACAATCGGCGCGATATCCGTAATGGCGCCCGTGGTGTTGCCCACATGGGTGATTGCGACGACCTTCGTGCGTTCGGTGATGACCTGATTGGCGGTGTCAGAACGGATGCGTCCGTCCTCGGTCAGATCGAACCATTTGAGGGTTGCTCCGGTACGGTAGGCGAGCTCCTGGAACGGCAGCAGCACCGAATGGTGTTCTGCTTTGGAGACCACAATCTCATCGCCGGGCTTCAAAGCGAATCGTTGGGCCGCCTTGCCGCCGCGGCCGAGGCTCGCATTGCCGAACGCGGTCGCCAGTAGGTTCAATCCCGCGGTCGCGCCTGCGGTGACAACGATTTCCTCCTCGCCTTCCTCGCTGTTGGCACCGACCAAGCGCGCGACCTTGGCACGCGCCTCTTCGAACGCCATCGTGCTGCGGGCAGCCAACTCGTGGGCACCGCGGTGGACACCTGCGTTGATGGTGCGGTAGAACTCGCTTTCGGTGTCAATCACGCACTGCGGCTTCTGCGAGGTCGCGGCGGAGTCCAGATAGACCAGCGGATGACCGTGGATCTCTTGGTCAAGAATCGGGAACTGCTGCCTGATTGCAGCGAAATCAACATCTGCCATTGTGATTCTTGTCTTTCAGATTGTTCAGGCCAACGCCGATTCCGTGCTGCCTTCCGGCAGATATTCGTCGTAGCCGTTCTCCTCCAGCTCGTCGGCAAGCTCCGGGCCTCCGGTCTTGACAAAATGACCGTCGGCGAAGACATGGACGATGTCAGGCTTGATGTACTTGAGGATACGCGTGTAGTGGGTGACCATGAGGATGCCCAGATCGGTGTTCTCCTTGGCGCGGTTGACGCCTTCGGACACGATGCGCAGAGCGTCGACGTCGAGGCCGGAATCGGTTTCGTCGAGGATGGCGAACTTCGGCTTGAGCAGTTCGAGCTGCAACACCTCAGCACGCTTCTTCTCACCGCCGGAGAATCCTTCGTTGACGGAGCGCATCGCGAACTTCGGGTCCATGCGCAGCCGCTTCATCGCCTCGTTGAGTTCCTTGGTCCACGTGCGAATCGAGGGAGCCTTGCCATCAACCTCAGTCTTCGCGGTGCGCAGGAAGTTGGTCATGGATACGCCGGGCACCTCGACCGGGTACTGCATGGCGAGGAACAGGCCTTCCTTGGCTCGCTCATCCGGCGTCTGCTTGAGGATATCCACGCCGTCGAGCAACACCTGGCCGGAATCGACCTCGTACTTCGGGTGACCTGCCAGCGTGTAGGCGAGGGTGGACTTGCCGGAGCCGTTGGGGCCCATGATCGCATGGGTCTCCCCCGAATGGACAGTCAGATTGACCCCCTTGAGGATCTGCTTGCGTCCCTCCTTGGTTTCCACAGAGGCGTAGAGGTCCTTGATTTCGAGAGTATGCTGCATGTTATTTTTCCTCCAATACGGCTTGCATGGCCGCGTTCTCGCCTCGTGCCAGGCGACGGTCGATCACATTCATCAGGTGCTGTGCGATGGCGGGAACGCCGATTTCCTCGACGAGTTCCTCGAAGAATCCTTGGACCACCAGTTTGCGCGCCTCGGTTTCGCTGATGCCCCTGGATTCGAGATAGAACAGTTCCTCGTCGTCGAAACGGCCGACCGAGCTGGCATGGCCTGCACCGACGATATTGCCGTTCTCGATTTCCAGGTTCGGTTCGGAATCCGCGATGGCACCCGGGGTAAGCACCAGATTCCTGTTGAGCTCGTAGGAGTCCGTGCCCGGGGCGGTCGGCTCAATCAGCGCGTTGCCAACCCATGTGGAATGCGCGCCCTTGCCGCTCAACGCACCCTTGTACACGACGCGAGACTTGCACTCAGGATAGTTGTGCACGACCATCGTCCGATGCTCGATATGCTCGCCCGGGTCGGCGAAATAGATGCCGAGCATGTTGAGATCGCCTTGGGCGCCGCCGAAATCCTGATCCATGCGGATACGCACGACGTCACCGCCGAGCGTCACCACGGAATGCCGCAACGAGGCTCCCGCCCCGACACGGATGCGGTGGTTGCCCACATGTTTGGAGCCTTTATCCCATTCCTGCACGAAGGTCGTGGAGATATGAGAATCCGCGCCCGTGGAGATTTCCACGCCTTCAGCGATACGGGCGAGACCGTCATGTTCGACGATGACATCGCCATGCGCACGATCCTCTGCGACGATGACCAGATGGACCGCATCAAGGTCATTGCCGCCGCCATGGATATGCACGAGCACCGGAGTGTCGATTTCGCCGCGCAAGCGTATTACGGTAGCCGCCTTGCCGCTGGCCCATTCAACCGCGGAAACCCGGTCGTTCGGCATCATCACGGTTCCTGAGGGCTGCTCCCCCATCGCGACCTGCGTCACGTCAACATGCCCGGCATCGACGGGACGTCCCTCGGTGTCGGTGACCGAGATGCTTGTTTTACCGCTCGGCTCGAACACGTCGAAGAATTCCTCGATGCGTTCAATCGGCGTGTATCGCCAATCCTCCTGCTTGCGGGTCGGCTGCTTGAAGTCATCCACCTCGAAGGAACGCGGTTCACGGTCTGCACTCGACGGCATGGCCGCGGGGAACGCATACGGGTCATACGGGTCGGCTTGCGGGACCTTGATTTCCGTATCTTTCGGCTGGGTTTGCGATTGTACGTCCTGTACGTTCTGCATTGTGTTCTGCTCTTGTTCTGCCATGGATCAGCCTACCGATCCTTCCATCTGCAATTCGACGAGCCTGTTGAGCTCAAGCGCGTATTCCATCGGCAGCTCGCGGCTGATCGGCTCGACGAAGCCGCGGACAATCATGCCCATGGCCTCCTTCTCTTCGAGACCACGGCTCATGAGATAGAACAGCTGGTCTTCGGAAACCTTGGAAACAGTCGCCTCATGGGCCATGGATACGTCATCCTCGCGCACATCGACATGCGGATACGTGTCGGAGCGGGAGAAATCATCAACCAGCAGGGCATCGCACACGACCGACGAACTCGAGCCTTCAGCTCCGTCGACGATTTTCACGAGTCCACGATAAGCAGAACGACCGCCGCCGCGTGAAATGGACTTCGCCACGATCGTGGAGCTGGTGTGGGGTGCGAGATGAATCATCTTCGCGCCCGTATCCTGATACTGCCCCTTGCCGGCGAAACCGAGGGACATGGTGGATGCCTTGGCATACGGCTCGGCGAGGATACATGCCGGGTACTTCATGGTTGCCTTGGATCCGATGTTGCCATCGACCCATTCCATTGTGCCGCCTTCACGCACGTATGCGCGCTGAGTGACGAGGTTGTACACATTATTCGACCAGTTCTGCACTGTCGTGTAGCGTACGCGGGCATGCTTTTCGACGACTATTTCGACGATGGCGGCGTGCAGCGAGTCCGTTGAGTATATCGGCGCGGTGCACCCTTCGACGTAATGCACGTAGGAGCCTTCGTCAGCGATGATGAGCGTGCGCTCGAACTGACCCATATTCGGCGTGTTGATGCGGAAATAGGCCTGGAGTGGAATATCGACGTGTACGCCCTTCGGCACGTAGACGAAGGAACCGCCCGACCATGCCGCGGTGTTCAGTGCGCCGAACTTGTTGTCTTCCGGCGGCACGACCTTGCCGAAATACTTGCGGACCAAATCAGGGTATTCGCGGACCGCGGTATCGGTGTCAACGAAAATCACGCCCTGTTTCTTCAGATCATCGCGAATCGAATTGTAGATGACCTCGGATTCGTACTGCGCCGCGACGCCGGAGACCAGACGCTTCTTCTCCGCTTCCGGGATGCCGAGCTTGTCGTAGGTATTGCGGATATCGTCGGGAAGATCCTCCCAACGCTTCGCCTGCTCTTTGATCGGCTTGACATAGTACTTGAAATCGTCGGCGTTGAAGCCGCTCAAATCAACGCCCCACGAGGGCATCGGCTTGTCGACGAAAGCCTTGTAGCCGCGCAGACGCATGTCAAGCATCCATTGCGGCTCGTGCTTGTCGGCGGAGATGGCCCTTACGACGTTCTCGTCAATGCCTTTCTTCGCTGCTTCGCCGGCTGCGTCGGAATCATGCCAGCCGTAGTTGTAGTCACCGAACTGGCTGATGATCTCGTCATCCTGCTTAATCTTGTCCTCGTTGACGCGGGAACGGTCAGCCACATACTGGCTCATCTCCACGTCTTCCGCGGCGTTTGGTGTGTGTTCGCTCGCCACCGTACGCTGCCTCCATTCATTCGTTGTTCCATCGCTAACCTAACAGACCGGGGCGGAAAACACTAGGGGTTGTCCGAACTACGCCTCATGCGAAATCGGATGGTGATACGTGTAGGCGTGTCGAAATGAATGCGCCTGCACAACTTGGGATGTGCAGGCGCATTCGTGGTTCCGGTCAATGATGCCGGCTGTTTCGCACGTCAGTCACAGTCAGTCTTGGTCGGCCGCCTGATGATCCAAGGCCGCCTTGACCAGACCCGCGAACAGCGGATGCGGGCGGGTCGGGCGGGACTTGAACTCCGGGTGAGCCTGGGTGCCCACGTAGAACGGGTGGACATCCTGCGGGAGCTCCACGAACTCGGTGAGTTCGCCGTCCGGGCTTTCGCCGGAAATCCGCAGGCCGCCGTCACGCAGCTGCTGCTTGTAGTTGACGTTGACTTCGTAACGGTGACGATGACGCTCGGTCACGTGGGTGCTGCCATAGAGCTGGGCGACCAAGGAATCCTCTTCGAGGTTCGCCGGGTAGGAGCCCAGGCGCATGGTGTGGCCCATATCGCCGTGGCCGGCGACAATGTCCTTCTGCTCTTCCATTGTGGCGATGACCGGGTTCTTGCAATCAGGCTCGAATTCAGTGGAGTTCGCATCCTCAAGGCCGAGCACGTCGCGCGCATACTCGATGACCATGGACTGGAGTCCAAGGCACAGGCCGAGCGCCGGAAGGCCAGTCTCGCGGGCGAACTTCAGCGCGCCAATCTTGCCGTCGATGCCGCGAATACCGAAACCGCCAGGGATCACGATGCCATCGACGTTGTTGAGCGCCGCCTTCGCACCTTCCCAGGTCTCGCACAGGTCGGCAGCGACCCACTTGACGTTGACCTTGGCGTAGTTGGCGAAACCGCCGGCCTTGATTGCCTCGGTGACGGACAGGTAGGCGTCCGGCAAATCGATGTACTTGCCGACGATTGCGACGTTCACCTCATGCTTGGGGTGGTGCACACGCTCGAGCAGATCCTCCCACTCGGCCCAATCCACATCGTGGAACGGCAGTCCGAGTTCGCGCACGACGTATGCGTCCAGTCCCTCGTCGAACAGAATCTTCGGCACATCGTAGATGCTCGGGGCGTCCACGCAGTTGACCACGCCTTCAGGATCGACATCGCACATGAGCGAAATCTTGTCCTTGATGGACTGGTTGAGCGTGCGGTCGGAACGCAGCACGAGCGCGTCCGGGGTGATGCCCAGCTGGCGCAGCATCATCACGGAATGCTGAGTCGGCTTGGTTTTCAGTTCATGCGCGGCGGAGATGTACGGCACCAGAGAGACGTGCACGAACATGCAGTTCTCCGGACCGAGTTCGCGGCGCACCTGGCGTGCGGCCTCCAGGAACGGCTGGGATTCGATGTCACCGACCGTGCCGCCGATTTCGGTGATGATCACATCGACGTCGTCCGCGGCCTGGGCGCGCATACGGCTCTTGATTTCGTTGGTGATATGCGGAATCACCTGCACGCACTGGCCGAGATACTCGCCAGCGCGCTCCTTGCGCAGCACGGACTGGTAGATCTGACCAGTGGTGACGTTCGCCTTCTGGCTGAGGAAGACATCGAGGAAACGCTCATAGTGGCCGATGTCGAGATCGGTTTCGGCGCCGTCCTCGGTGACATAGACCTCACCGTGCTGGAACGGGTTCATCGTGCCAGGATCGACGTTGATGTAGGGATCGAGTTTCTGCTGAAGGACGCGGATGCCGCGGCTACGCAGCAGGCGTCCGAGGGATGAGGCGGTCAGCCCCTTACCGAGGGAGGAAACCACGCCTCCGGTGACGAAAATATGCTTGGTGACGTGTTCCGATGCATTGCCATGTTGTCTTCTTGCCATGGAACTCCAATCTATCATCTCGCCATGACCCGGCGTGTTACGTTGCTGCGAGGAGAAAGGCCGCTCAGTGAAAATCTCAATTTCTCGACCATAAGCCGATATTATGCGAGATTTTGAGAAGAAAGTCCTGAAATCTCGCGTCAACAGGCGTTTCACAAGAGAAATTGAGATTCCGCTGTGTTTGTGACGAAACGCACCGGTGCCGAAACGCTTGTAATATCAATGATTCTCAGCTTCGTGGGATTCCAGATATCGCCCCAGGAATCCAACAATCTGCCGAAATATACCTTGGGACGGAGATATTGAGACATTTCTCTCAATTTCTCGATGAATTCGGCACATCGACGAGATATTCAGAACATTACAGTGGCATGGCCGGTACCATCGCCAACATGCGTTGACCGACTGACCAGATCCGCGAAAGCAAACAGATCAGTTTCCGTACCAATCTGGGTCGGAGGCGTCGCGAGCGTCGGTGCCGTGCCAGGTGGAGGGCGTGGCGGCCACGTGGATGGCGACTGCCGAACCGGCGGGTACGGTCGCATTGAGTTTGCCGTCGATGCCGATATGCACTTTCGACGAGCAGTCGCCGCTGGCGTAGACATTGCAGTAGTCACCGGCGGGCATCGACGTGGAATACGACACGGTGGCGTCGCTCTCGCCGTTGTTGATCACGATGTAGGCCCGGGCGCCACGGCCGAAGCCGATTACGTTATCGCCGTCGTCATGCCAGTCGGTCATACGCGCGGACCCGGCAACATTGTGCCAGCCGATCATGCCGCGAATCGCCGTCCACCGCTGCGTGCATGTCCAATCCGAGCCTGTGCCGCATGTGGTGTCGGGAACGGATGTCTTGGTCGCCCCTGGGGCTCCGTCGTCAGATTGCTCGTATTCGTAGCCGGAGAAGATGTTCGGCGTGCTGTACGGGTAAGCAAGCATGAAGGCGTTGGCCAGCAGATAGGAGTTTTCGTCGCGGTATGTCAGGGTCATGCCGTTGCGCTCGGTATCCCAATTGGTGACGAATATCGCGGCGTCATCGCTCGGTACCAGATTGCTGGTGATGTCTTTGATCGATTTGGTGCCCCCGACCAGCGAATTCGAGAAGAAGGTCTTGAGCTGGTAGGCGTACTGGAATTCCGAGACCTGGCCGGACTTGGTATAGTTCTTCGGCTGGATGGCGGCGGCTTCATTCACGTTGCCGATGACCTCCTGCATCCACCAGATGTCGTTTAGGGAACGTCCGGTCTTCTGCGCCACGAGTTTCTTGATGGCGAGAACGTCCGTATTGGAGATGTGCTTGACGGCGTCCACCCTGAAACCGGCGACGCCGTATTTCAAGAGTTTGGCGAAATACGAAGCAAGCGTGTCACGCACATGGGCGGATGACGTGTCAAGGTCCTGCAATCCGGTGACACGGCAATCCTGCACGTTCTCTTGATCGGAATAGTTGATGACATCCTTGTCGCAGGTGTGGAAGTCCTTCGCGGTGTATCCGATGGCGGGGAAATCGCCCTTCGCGTCGAAGGAGCTGCCGCCGGTACCGGTGCCGCTACCCTGATTGACGCCGGTGGTGTGGTTGATAACGGCGTCGGCGATGACGCCGACCCCTGCGGCCTTGCAGGTGGCGACCATGGATTTGAACTCCTGTTCGGTTCCTTCCTTGGAGTTCAAGTTGTAGCTCACCGGCTGATAGGACGTCCACCATTGAGTGCCTTTGATGGATTCCTGCGGCGGAGAGACCTGAACGTACGCCACGCCTTCAGGTCCGAGGGTATCCGTACATTCCTTGGCGACCGACTTCCAGTTGGCCTGGAACATAGTCACGATGACATCGCTGCGGTAGCTTGCCGGATCGAAATCAGTGGGGACACCGGTCGGCGTGCGGAATGTCGCTACGGTGAGGCCTGCGCTGACGGCGATGCACAGCACGGCGACCACAATGGTTCTGATGCGTTGTTTCATGGTTCCTCCGTTGGATGGGCTGACAGCATTCTATGACGGGCAGCTTCGCCATGCAAACGTTCGCAGACGGTGGTGGACGCTCAAGCATATTAGGACACAAACCAGCGCAAACCGGCGCAAACAATGACAACGGGTGACGAACGCTGTCATACGTTCGTCACCCGTTGGTGGACCAGCCTGACACGAAGTCAGACTAGGCGTTGTGAGGCAGCAGGCTAGTCACGATGTGAGCCGTTCCTTGCCTTGCGCTCCCCCGCCAGCGACATTGCACCGGCCAGAGCCAGTGCCATGCACACGAGGATGGCACCTGCGACGGAAGCGCCAGTCTTCGCAAGGTCGGCAGGCTTGTTTGCGGCCTGTGCGGCGGACTTGTTGTCCTGGGGCTTCTGTGCCGGCTTCTGCGTGGGCTGTTGAGCCGCCTTGTTGCCCGTGTTGTCGCCAGGCGTATCCGTCGCACCCTTGGGCGCGAAGGCGAGCACCGCGGCGGACAGCGCCGGGACGGTGTATCCGGCGTCGGAGACCGTGGTGGTCTTCGCCGCGGACGGATCAGCCGTGACCGTGCCGTCGGAAACCAGCAGCTTGTAGTCGCCGGCAGTCAGGCCGGATACCGTGGCATCCGTGTCATTGGCGTTGAGCACTACCACGTACGTGCCGTCGTCGTCCTTGAGCTGGTAGGCGACCACACCGTCCTTGGCCTCAAGGACCTTGGTGTTCTGCGCAATCTGGTCGTAGCTGGACATACGGAACGCCGCGATCTTCTTGCGCAGGGCGATCAGGCCCTTGACATACTCGGCGTTCGCGCCATAGTTGGCATCGTTGAGACGATCCCAATCAATGGCGTTAACCGAGTCGCCGGACTTGTAGCTGTTGCCGTCGCCGTTCTTGGTGCGCAGGAACTCCTGTCCGAGCTGGATCTCGGAGATGCCCTGCGCCAGGAACACCGCGGAGTCGGCGAGTTCGGCGCGCTTGGTGCGTGTCGCCTCGTCGTCGTTCGGCACCGACTTGACGAGCTTGTCGTACAGGGTCGGGTTGTCGTGGATTTCCGCATACTGGACCACCTGGGAGGCGGTCTGGTAGTGATCCTGCGCATTGCCGTTCCAGCACGTGGTGGCACATTCGCTCGTGTCATACGGGCAGCCGAGCATATTGTGCAGGATCAGCTTCTCCTGGCCCGCCTTGCCGGACACGAAGCCGGTGTCGGTGTCGGAGAACACGGAGCCCCTAAGACCGTCACGGATCGAATCGTTGAAGAACGAGACGGTCGAACCGGTCTTGGTGCCGTTGAATCCGGTGTTGTCCAGCTCGTAGGCGTTAGGCTGGATGGACATCTTGGACTTGTCCATCGTGGAGTTCATATCCCAGCCTTCGCCGACGATGATGATACCCGGATCGATCTTGTCGAGGGCCGCGCGCACCGCTTTCATGGTTTCGAGATCCTCGAGACCCATGAGGTCGAAGCGGAAGCCGTCGACGTTGTAGTTCTTTGCCCAATACGTGACCGAATCGACGATGTACTTGCGCATCATCGCCCGTTCGGAGGCGGTGTCGTTGCCGCAGCCGGAGTTGTTGACCATGGAGCCGTCCGCATTGTACCGGAAGTAGTATCCCGGGACAGTGAGGTTGAACGGGTTCGTCGAGGCGTCGGCGACATGGTTGTAGACCACATCCATGATGACCCGCAGGCCGTTGTTGTGCAGCCCGTTGACCATTTCCTTGGCTTCAACGATTCGCGTCGCAGGATCGCTCGCGTTCGACGAGTACGAGCCTTCCGGCACGTTGTAGTTCTCCGGATCGTACCCCCAGTTGTAGTTGGAATCATCCAGTGCCTTGGTCTCGTCGACGCTCGCATAGTCGAACATCGGCTGGATCTGCACGTGGGTAATGCCCAGCTGCTTGAGGTAGTCAAGACCGGTCGCCTTGCCTTGAGAATTCTTGGTACCCGCTTCGACAACACCGAGGTACTTGCCGCGATTGGCTTCTGACACACCGGAGTTGGCGTTCTTGGTCAGATCGCGGATGTGGGTCTCGGCGATCACCGCGTTGGACGACGAACCGAAGGACGGCATACGGTTGAAGTCCTTGATGGACTTCTCCGCGTCGGACAGCACCACGGAACGCTTGCCGTTGACTACGGCCGCGGTCGCATACGGATCCGGCGAATAGTTCACCGTGCCGTCGGCGAAGGTGAGGCGGTACTGGTAGGCGGTATCCTTCAGGTCGCCGTCGATGGCGACGCTCCAGACGCCCTTGTCACCCTTGGTCATCGGCGAGGTGTACGCTTGGTCGGCGTCTGCGCTCGTGTCGGACTTGTAGACGACCAGGTCCACGCCCTTGGCGGTCGGGGCCCACACCTTGAAGGTGGTCTTGCTCTTGGTCCACGTGGCGCCAAGATCATCACCGTCGTATGCGTAGGTCTTGTCGAAGGCGTCGGTACGCACGATGGCACCGGCAACCGCGGTAGCGGAACCGATCTTGTCGCCCTTGTCGTTGGTCACGGTCACGGTGTACGCGCCATCGACGGCGAGATCGTCCTTCGTAGTGACGGTCACGGTCGCATTGTCGACTTTCACATCAGCGACGTCAACGGTCTTGCCGTTTTCGTCTGTGACGGTCGCGGTCACGTCGCCGGAAGGCTCGCCGCTGAGATTGACGGTAATCTTCTTGGCATCGGCAATTTCCGCGCTGCGCACCGAAACGGTCAGGGACGGTTGTGCGGTGTAGACGGTTGGGTCGCCGGCGACCAGCCAGACCTCAGCCTTGCCTGTCTTGGTGGCGGAGTCGAACACCATAGAGTCGGCCGGGATGAAGTGGTTGGCGTGATCGGGGTCCTTGGCTGCCCAGGTGTCCCCGCCGTAGCGGCGCAGCAGGCCGATATCGCCGGCTGCGGACGTCGATGCGGCGGCGTAGTTATACCCCTTGAGCGTCCATGTGCTGACTTCGCCCCAGTCATCATGGCTGGTGAAGGTCTGGTGCGAATCAGCCGATCCGCTGCCCGACCACGTCCACAGATCCCACTGCGGGGTCTTGTTCGTGGTGTCGCCAGCGTTGAAGTACAAACCGTCATCGCGGTAGTAATGGACGGTGACGTCCACGTCATAGCCGGTGCAGGAGCTGATGTAGTCGGCCGGTGCGGCGGTGAGCGTCTGCTCGAGGTCCGAGGCGGTGCCGTCCACCCAGATCTCTGCGGTGCCGTCGGCAGCGACCTTCACATTACGGTTGTTCTGGCCGACCTTGTCCCAGTCATCCTTGCCCTTGACGATGACACCCAAATCGGTGTACGTGCCGTCGAAGGTGACAGTGGCGACTTCGCCCCAGCAATCGGTGCCGGAGAACTCGATCTGCTGTCCGTCAAGGCTCGCTGAGGTGTTGGAATTCGATCCCCACACCCACAGGGCGCGTGCCTTGTCACCCGCAGGCGCCTTGTAATGGACGACGAGACGGGTCTTGCCGTTCTGGTGGTATGTTTTCGGCGAGCCAACCGTGCTGGCATGATCGGTGACGGTCTGCTGGATGATGCCCTTGGCGGCTTTGTAATTGCCACCGCCGTTCGGGTTGTCCCAGCTGTTGCTGCCGTCGTTGAACACGTATTGCACGGCATTGCCGCCGGTTTCGATGGTGTACTTCCAGTAGCCGCTCGTCTTGTCGTAGGTCATCGCCTTGCCGGGAACGTCGGTCCAGGTTTCGCCGACACCGTAGTGGATGTACGGCTGCTTGTATCCGTTGTCGTTCTTGTAGTACACGGTGAGCGTGGTGTCCGTGGGCTTGACGGCCTCGTCCTTGATTTCGACCTTCGGGTCGGACGGGTCGGTGGTCGCGGAGGCCGCCGGATGGCTGGTCTTGGTGGCGCCGCCGTACAGGGCGATTGCCGAACGGGCCGGGATGGTGGTCTTGACCTTGCCGCCGGAGACGGTCACGGTCTGGGAGCAATCCTGGGTGGAGAACACATTGCAGTATTCGCCGTCCGGAAGCGTCGTGTCGTAAGTGACGTCAAGCACCTTGGTGCCGTTGTTGAGCGCCAGGAAGCCCTTGGTGCCGCGCGAGAAGGCTATGCTGTCGTTGCCGTTGGACTGCCAGTCCTTGACCGGTGAGGTCGCGATATCGCCAACGTAGTTGTGGAAGGCGATCATGCCGCGCGTGGAGGTCCACCGCTGCTCGCAGTTCCAGTCGCCCGTGTTGGTGGAGCAGGCCTTGTTCATATCAACATCCGGGACCGTCGTGTCGGTGGCTCCTGGCGCACCGGCATCCTTGTTGTCAAACTTGTACCCGGACATCAGGCGCGGTGTACCGTAGCCGTAGGCCAGCATGAACGCGTTGGCGAGCTGGTACTTGCCGCTGTCCTTGTACGTGATGGTGCCGTTGTCACGCTCGGTGTCCCAGTTGGTGACGAATACGTTCGCGTCCGCGCTGGACAGGTCGCCGCTCAGGCGGGTGGCCAGATCCTTCAGGGAGGTGACGTTGCCGTTGAACGCCTGGCTCATCTCGCTCTTGAAGCCGAACTCGGTGACGGAACCATTCTGCGTATAATGCGGCGGCTGGATGCCGGCTGCCTCGGCGCTGTTACCGATAACCTCTTGGATCCAATAGATGTCGGCGGCGTTCTTGCGGACCTTTTGCGCGAGCTTGGCTTTCAGCGCGTGGAGGCTGTCGGTGTTGATGTGCTTGGCCGCGTCGATACGAAATCCGATTACGCCGTAGTTGTACATGCGGGCCATATAGTCGGCTTCGATGTCCTGCACCTTATCGGATTCGGAATCAAAGTCGAGCATGCCGAGCAGACGGCACTGCTGAACTTCTTCCTGATTGGTGTAATCCTTGATCTGCTTGGTGCAGGAATGGAAATCAGACGCGGTCAGACCCTCAGGATACGTGGCCGTAGCAAAGCCGGGGAACGAGCCGGTATCCGGCGTGTATTCGCTACCGTTCGTACCCGTATAGGTCTTCTTGGTGCCATCCGGGGCAGCGGTGTTGTTCATGACCACATCGGCGATGATGCCGACATGTTGCGCCTTGCAGACGGTGATCATGTTCTTGAATTCAGCTTCGGTGCCCAGCTTTGAATCAAGCTTGTAACTCACCGGCTGGTAGGAAGTCCACCAGGAGCTTCCCTTGATGGATTCCTGGGGCGGGGACACTTCGACGTAGCCTACGCCTTCGGGGCCGTAGGTGTCCTTACATTCCTTGGCGATGGTGTTCCAGGTTTGCTGAAACGCAATGACCTGGACATCGCTGTTGACCCAGCTTGCCGCGGTTGAGGCGGTGACACCGGATGTGGACGAGCCTGAGCTCGTCGAGGTTTGATCCTCTGCCTGCGCGTTGACAGGAAGCGTCAACGCCCCGGCACCAAGGACCATCGCAGTGCACACGGCGACGCCAAGCGTCTTGCATGCCGCTGTTTTGAATCGTTGAATGGCCATATATCCTTCCAATTCTCAACTGTGAGATGCCCGTACAGGAAATCGCGCCGGATTGCGCGTACCCTGCCGTGGCTGTATCGCATGCCCTCCGGCCGTGTGACCAGGACCACCTGGGGAGGCCCGTCATCGGATTGCATACGTTTGTATCAGGTGTTTTCATGATATCAGGATTGTTCCGCAATACCAATGCAACGGTGCGATTGCTGAAAGACCGCCATTCTTCAACACTGTTTGACACTGTTTCATGAGACGACGGTCAGTGTTTTCTGAATCGCTCCCACAAACGTTGTCATGCCGGTTGTCAACCTATTGCCGTGCCGGTTCGTGGTGACTCGCACGCGCGTAATCCTCTGCTGCTACGCGCATGAAAAACAGCAAGCCCCGACGATCCAACAATCGTCGGGGCTGAGCTGATAGTCCGGGGTGGAATTCAGGCTTCTTGGCCGATGATGTGGGCCACCGCCTCGAGGGCGAGACGATACCCGAAGAATCCCATGCCGGTGATGGTTCCCGTAGCCACCGGTGAAATAACACTGCGCTTACGGAACTCGTCGCGTGCAGCGGGATTCGAGATATGCACCTCCATCAGAGGCACACCGGCATCACCAACCATATGCGCCGCGTCGGCGAGGCCGTAACTGTAATGTGTGAACGCCGCCGGGTTCATGACGACCGGAATGGCGCCATCCGCGGCCTCATGCATCCAGTGGATCATCTCCGCCTCGTCATCGGTCTGCCGAACTTCCACATCCAGACCAAGTTCGTGCCCCCACTGCGTGCAATCCTTGCGCAGCGTTTCAAGGTTCTGATGCCCATACACATCGGGCTGGCGGACGCCAAGACGCCCGAGATTGGGTCCATTGACCACAAGAACATGTCGTGCCATTGCTGTCCTTTCGCCTGTTACCGAATCCTTGGCAATCGCAGGAGGCGTTCAGTGCACAGAACGGATCCGCTCGAACGCCTCATGCACTGCCTCGATAGGCGGATCGTCTAGATGGATCGGGTGGCCGACACCTTCGAGCACCACGAAACGCAGGGTGTTGCCGCGCGCCTTCTTGTCGCGGTGCATGAGTGCGAGCACGCTGTCCCAATCGCCGCCCGACCATGAAATCGGCAGACCGAGCGAACCGAGCAGCTGACGATGATAGTCGACGAGATCCTGATCGATATACCCGAGGATATTGGACAGTTCCGCCGCGAACACGCATCCGACAGCAACCGCATTGCCATGCCGCCACTTGAAATGCTCGATCTGTTCGATGGCGTGACCGAGCGTGTGCCCATAGTTGAGGAATTCACGTAGCCCGGCTTCGCGCAGGTCGTTGGACACGTGATAGGCTTTGACCTTCACCGTACGCTCAATCAGTTCTGCGACAACATCCTCGAGCGGAGAGCCGAGGAAGGTGGAACCGTTGAATTCACGCAATTGCTGTGCATGATTCTCCAGAATGCTGAGAATCTCAGGGTCGCGGATGAATCCGGATTTGGCGACTTCACCCAGGCCTTCGATGAAGATATCGTTGGGCAGAGTCTCCAGGGTTCGCATATCGGCGAGCACTCCCGCAGGCGTGTAGAACGAGCCGACGAGATTCTTGCCTTGCGGCGTGTTGATACCGGTTTTCCCGCCGGTTGAAGCATCCACCATCGCCAGCAGGGATGTCGGGCAGTTCACGTAGCGGATGCCGCGCATCCAAGTCGCCGCGACGAATCCGGCAAGATCGGTCGCCGCGCCACCACCCAAGCCGACCACGGCGTCCGAACGGGTGAATCCCTCGTTACCGAGCCGCTGCCAGATGCCGTTAGCGACCTCGATGGTCTTGCCGGCCTCGGCGTCCGGAATCAGCACATCGCTGACCTCGTACCCGGCCTGGCGCAACAGCGCGCGCGCACGATCCGAATGCCGCTGTACGGGCGCCGTATGGATCAGGGCGATTCTCACCGGCCGGTCGCCCAGCACTTCGGCGAGATGATTCGATGTCCCGACCCCGATGCGCACATCGTACGGCGTGATTGACGCGCCTGTGACATGTACGTCATGTTCCATGACCATATCCATCACCTTCCTTGCCGCATGTTGCGGCGATGATCCGCGGGTATGCACATGCACATTCGCGACGTCGTCGAATACTGGGTCGCGCTCCTCGTACAAGGCACGCCAACGGGCGTCGGCATCACCGGCGAGCATCGGCCTGTTGCCGCCCCGGCGCGCCCGCTCCATCGCTTCCTGCGGATCGGCCTGCAAATAGACGACTTTGCCGCCTTGCGAGATATACTTCTGCAGATTGCGCCGGACGGACTCGGTCATGGGCGCTCCCCCGCCGAGCGAGACGATACCACCGGCCGTGTGCAACAAATCGGCGATGACCTGCGATTCCAGCTCGCGGAACTTCGGCTCGCCGTATTCGCTGAAATACTCGGTGATACGCATACCAGCACGCTGCTCGATCACCTCGTCCGAATCAGTGAACCGAACTCCCAGCATCTGCGCGACTTCGCCGCCAACACGTGTTTTTCCGGCTCCAGGCATACCGATGAGCACTGCCACCGGCGGCTCAGCTATACGAGGCGTGTTCCGTGATTTGCCTGACCGACGAGGTACCCGACGATTGCGATTGCCGTGGCCGCCATGACGATGCTCAGTCATACTATCCTCACTCTGTAATCAGTGAAATCCCTACCGATGTATGCGAACTTGCCGCTGGGCGACGCTCAGCGCAGATGCTCGGGCCAGGAGGCGAGATAGTTCTCGGCGTTTCTACGCGTTTCGGCGATATTGTCACCGCCGAATTTCTCAAGGACGAACTGCGCCAAGGTCAGCCGCACCATCGCTTCGGCAACGATCGACGCTGCCGGGACTGCCGTGTTGTCGGACCGCTGATTGATAGCCTGTGCCGGCTCGCCCGTCAGCACGTCGATGGTGCGCAAGGCCTTCGGAATCGACGGGATCGGCTTCATCGCAGCTCTCACTCGGATGGGCTCGCCGTTGGACATGCCGCCTTCAATACCACCGGCACGATTGCTCAGACGACTGATACGGCCGTCATCATTCACCACAATCTCATCATGGGCAAGAGAACCGGGACGGTCCGCTTCCTTGAATCCATCGCCGATTTCGACGCCCTTAATCGCTTGGATTCCCATCAGGGCACCGGCCAGCGCCGCGTCGAGACGGCGGTCTGATTCGACGTACGTACCCAGTCCTGCGGGAACACCGTACGCGATGACCTCGATGACACCACCGAGTGTATCGGCAGACGCCTTCGCCTCGTCGATGCGCTCCATCATGCGCTGTTCGGCGTCTTTATCCAAGGTTCTGACCGGTGACGCGTCGAGGGCGTCGAGGTCATCCGGGACCGGCAACGGGGCATCCTCGTCTATGCCGACACCACCGATGGAGATGACGTGTGCAACCGTGCGGATGGACAGCGCCTGTTCGAGGAAATTCGCGGCCACCGCGCCCAAAGCCACGCGGGAGGCTGTTTCGCGGGCGCTGGACCTTTCCAGAATGGGGCGGGCATCGGTGAAACCGTATTTGCGCATGCCGGTCAGGTCCGCGTGTCCAGGGCGGGGACGGCTCAGCGGAGCATTGCGGCCGGTGTCGGGCAATTCGTGGTCAAGCGGGTCGGCGCTCATGACTTCGGTCCATTTGGGCCATTCGGTGTTGCCGATTTCGATGGAGATCGGCGAGCCCAAGGTGGAGCCGTGGCGGACGCCGGTCAGCAGGCGCACCTGATCCTGCTCGAATTTCATTCGCGCGCCACGCCCGTAGCCGAGACGACGCCGGGCAAGAGCCGCAGAGATATCCTTCGTGCAGACCCGCACGCCGGCAGGCAGCCCTTCCATCATCGCAACGAGCGCTTCACCATGCGACTCCCCTGCGGTCTGCCAACGCAACATGTCGTCTCCTTTGCTCAAATGCCGGCTTGTCTGTCGTTTTTCGGTATGTCCGTCTGCCGCATGGCATGAATGCGTGATTCCGCTCGTGCCATGCAGCTGGCGCAACTTCTCGAATGATAGCGTCAACCCGCCCCACGTGTGCATCTGCGTCTTCTATATGGACACGAAAGACGCGGATGCACACGTGCCGTCTGCTCAGTTCGCGTTGCTGTTCGAACTCTTGTATTCGTCGCGCAGTTTCCAGAACTCATCCTCGGTGGTGGCGAATTTCGTCTCGCCGGTGGTGAGATTCACTGTGACGAAGTACAACCAATCCCCCTCGGGAGGATTCATGGCGGCTTTGATCGCCGATTCGCCCGGATTGCTGATCGGCGTGGGCGGCAAGCCGGTATTCACACGCGTGTTATACGGGTTTGACGCATCCTGAAGCATGGCGTCGGTGAGTTTGTCGGCAGTGGTTCCCAAACCGTAGGCGACGGTGGAGTCCATGCCGAGCGGCATGTTCTTGGCCAGCCGGTTGAGGATGACGCGTACCACTTTGCCGTAGTATTCGTCAGCATTGACTTCAGATTCGGCGATTGAAGCGATGATCAGCATCTTCTCACGGTCCGCCCCCGTGGGCGCGCCCAGCGAATCCAGCGTTTCAACGCGCTTGTCAACCATCTCTTTAATGATGTCACTGGCTGAATTGCGGTTTTTCACGTTGTAGGTGCCCGGCTGTAACCAGCCTTCGAATTTGCCGCCTGCTTCCGCAGGCAGGATTCCGGCGCCGCCGCCGTTGATGACCGCATTGAAGTCGTCGGCGCTGATGCCCGACAGTTGGGCGGCGTCGGCGATGACCTGGGAAACCCGCTCACCTGCCTTGACTTGTAGGAATCCGGTGGCCTTGGACTGGTCGGAGAGAATCGCGATGACGTCGGCGCAGGCCATGTGTTTCTTCAGTTCGTACGTGCCGGGATACAACGTGCTGTTGTTGGCGGCCACGGCGCTGGTGAATGCGGCCTGGGATTTGACGACATCGGCCTTGACCAGATTGTTCCCGATTTCTGCCGGCCCTTCGCCGCTTTCCACCGTGAATTCCACTTTGCCGGTACCTGGCCCGGGATAATCGGCGGTCAACGCCTGGGATGCGCGTTCACGGGCATCACGCCAAGACTTGAGTTTGGAATAGCCGAATACCAGCAGTCCGACAACCATGGCCACGACGACCACAATCGCCACGACACGAATGATCTGCTGGTTGCGACGCTTCTCGTGCGATTTGCGCAATTGGCGCCGTGACAGAGGCACTTCATCGTTGGCATCGCTGTGCTCGGTGGTACCTTGAGGATGCGTATGGTCTCCAGCGCCATCGGTATCGGTCCATTGCGTACGCTCCTCGAAGAACTCGCGGAAATCATCTGGCATGGTCTCTTCTCTTCCTTTCGCCGGCCTACTCAGCCTCGTTGCTGGGTATGGCATCGGCATGTCGGGCGTCCAATGCTGATTGAAGGATCAGCACCGCCGATTGCTGATCGACCATCGGACGGTGGTCACGTGTTGAAATCTGGGTATCGCTCAGCTGGCGGTGGGCTGTGACGGTAGTCAGCCGTTCGTCTTGCAGCTCTACAATCGGCACGTCGTTGAGCTGGATTTGCCCGGTGTTACGGTACTCCAGCAGCCGCGACATGAGTTCGCGCGTCCAGCCTTGCGCTTTGCGCGCGCTTTCTCCCCGTTTGCCGCTGAGCAGTAGGGGAACGCCCACGATGACGAGTCCCACCTGCTCTCGTTCGATGATGTCGATGACATCCTCGATGGCGTCCATGGCATTGCCGTGGACTTTGATATTGCCTATCGGGTGTGCGAAGGTGAGCTCAGGGTCGGACAATGCGAGTCCGACCCTGGCTTCACCGAGATCGACACCAAGCCACACCATCGTGTGGTCAGCCTCTCATCGCCTCGTCGGCGAGAGAGCTCAACGCGGCATCGATCTTGCTCGCGTCGGCGCCGCCGCCTTGGGCAAAATCGGGCTTGCCACCACCGCCGCCACCAAGGATCTTGGACGCACCGCGCACGAGGTCGCCCGCCTTGATGCCGAGTTTGCGCGCGGATTCATTGGTTGCCACGGCGACCATCGGCTTGTCGTCGCCGCTGATGCCGGCAAGGGCCACCACAACCGGCTTGTCGTCACCAAGCCGGCCACGAATATCGAGGACGGTCTTGCGCAGCGCGTCGAAGGAACCGAAATGACCCACATTCTTCGAGGCTACCGTAACAGGCGTGCTCGAAGCCTGGGCGTTCTTCACAAGCTCAGGGACGGCAGCAGCAAGCTGGGTCTCGTACATGGAGGACAGACGACGATCGGATTCCTTGAGCTTGGCAAGCAGCGTATTGACACGATCTGCGAGCTCGTCCGGACGCGCGTTGAGCTTGTCGGACAGCTGCGAGACCAACGCATGCTCACGGGCGTTGAATTCGTAAGCGTCTTGCCCGACAACCGCATCGACACGGCGGACGCCGGAACCGATGGAGGCTTCGGACATGATGCTGATCTGGCCGATCTTGCCGACATGGTCGACGTGGGTACCACCGCACAGCTCGCGGCTCCAGCCGTCCTCGCCGATGGACACGACACGCACGATATCGCCGTACTTCTCACCGAACAGATGCATCGCGCCGAGCGCAATTGCGTCGTCGAACTTCATTTCCTTGGTGGTGACGACAAGGTTGTCGCGCAGACGGTCGTTGACTCGCGCCTCCACAGCGTCCATGACGGTCTTGCTCGGGGCCTTGGACCACTGGAAATCGAAGCGCAGACGGTTCGGGGCATCTTCGGAGCCACGCTGGGTAGCCTGCGGGCCGAGTTCCTCACGCAGAGCCTTATGCACCATGTGGGTCGCGGTGTGGGCGCGAGCGATGGCGCCACGACGCTGCAGGTCGATATTCGCGTTGACCGCGGCACCGACCACGAGCGTGCCCTCGGTCAGACGGCACTGATGGACGATCAGATCCTTGATGGGCTTCTGCACGTCGTCGACTTCAAGCACCGCGCCATCATCGGAGATGATCTCGCCCTGGTCAGCGAGCTGACCGCCAGCCTGGGCGTAGAAGGGGGTGCGGTCGAGGATGACCTCGACGTTCGCCGGGCCGGTCACCGCAGGCACCGAACCCTTGCCTTCCTGCATGATGCCGAGCACGGTGGAACGGCTCGAAAAATCGGTGTATCCGAGGAAGTCGATCGGCTTGGCGAGCGTCTTCTTGAAATCGTCGTAGACGCTCAGATCAACGTTGTGGCGCTTCTTGAGCGCGTCGGCGCGTGCACGGGACTTCTGTTCGTGCATGAGCTCACGGAACTTCGCTTCGTCGACCTTAACGCCCTGCTCCTGGGCCATCTCGAGGGTGAGCTCAATCGGGAAGCCGTAGGTGTCGTGGAGCTTGAAGGCGTCCTCACCGGAGACTTCGCCGTGATTACGCTTGGCTTGATCGACCGCGACGTCAAGAATCGTGGTGCCGCTTTCCAGCGTCCTCAGGAAGGCGTCTTCCTCACCGTATGCGGATTCCGAAACCTCATGGAAGGTGTCCTTGAGTTCCGGATAATTCGGTTCCATTGCCGCTTCGGAGACCGGGAAGAGTGTGGGCAGCACGTGGTCGCGTACACCGAGCATACGCATGGAGCGCACGGTTCGGCGCAGCAGACGACGCAGCACGTAGCCACGACCGACGTTGCTCGGACGCACGCCGTCGGACATGATCATGAGGGCGGAACGCACATGATCGGCCACGACGCGGAAGCGCACATCCGCGTCAGCGTCTTCGCCGTAGGTACGGCCGGAGAGCTTCTCCGCGGCCTCGATGACCGGGAAGACCTCATCGGTCTCGTAGATGTTCTGCTTACCCTGCATGAGGTACGCGAGACGTTCCAGACCGGCGCCGGTATCGATGTTCTTGTGCTCCAGCTCGCCGACGATATGCAGGTCGGTCTTGGACTTGACGTTGTCGACTTCGTAGTTTTCGAAGACGAGATCCCAGATTTCGATGAACCTGTTCTCGTCAGCCGCGGGGCCGCCGTCACGGCCGTATTCCGGGCCGCGGTCAACGTAAATCTCGGAGCAGGGGCCGCCAGGGCCGGGGCCGCCGGTGGTCCAGAAGTTGTCTTCCATGCCGAACACCTGCATATGTTCGGGGTCGAAGCCTTCGTTCTTCCAGATCGAACGCGCTTCCTCATCGTCGGTGAAGGTGGTGACCCAGAGCTTTTCGGGGTCGAAACCGTAGCCGCCTTGGTCCTGCGGGGTGGTCAGCAGCTCCCACGCGTAGTGGATGGCCTCCTCCTTGAAGTAATCACCGAAGGAGAAGTTGCCCAGCATCTGGAAGAAGGTGCCGTGGCGGGTGGTTTTTCCGACCTCGTCGATATCGAGCGTACGCACGCACTTCTGGTTCGAGGTCACGCGCGTGGCGGGCGGCGTCTGCTCACCGAGCAGGTACGGGATGAACGGTACCATGCCTGCAATGGTGAACAGGGTTGTCGGGTTCGGTGAGATGAGCGAAGCCGACGGCATGACCAAATGGCCATGCTTCTGGAAATACGTGAGGTAACGCTTTGCGATGTCTGCTGTGCGCATAAGCGGGATGACTCCTTGTGTTGTGTGCGGCTCGCGGTTGCGGCGTGGGCCTGCGTTATTGATGTCAGACTGGTGCGGCACCTGTTACTTTGAAATACCTGAATACTGTGCGTTTAACTCCGCTTCGCGCGCTTTGCGGGTCGTGTTGAAATCCTCGATGAGACCGGCGAGCGTGCGTTGCAGGACGTTGTCCTGATCGGGGCCGAGCAGGAACTGCCTTGCGTTATCAGGGGTGTTGGCCTTGACATAAGCCTGGGCTTTGGCGACGGCCACCACACCGATGACCACACCTACTGCCACCCAGAACGTTCTTTTCATGATGCTCCTTGTCTGCCTGCCCGGTTACTTCGTTGGGGCCTTCGCCCGCGTCTTGGCGTCAGCCGGCTTGGTGGGCACGACCTGCTTGCGTGCGGTTTTCTTGGTGAAGAATTGCTGTGCCGTCGACTTGAGCGCATACACCGTAGATGCAGCTTTGATGACCGGCTTGCCGAGGAATGAACCGTACAAATCAGTCAGCGCGGTGATGTTGTTTACCGTGGTGGATGCGGAATCGGAGATGCGATTGACATCAGCCAGGGACTTGTTGACCTGCTTGACTGTGGTGACCCCCTCGTCAATGGCGGGGATGGCGTGGTCACCCGACTCCTTGACGGTGATGGCGATCTGGTCGAACAGCTTGCCCAGCCGAATCAGCGGGTAGATAAGGAAGCCGACAAGAATCGCGAATGCGATTGCCGCAATCAGCCCGGCGATGTCTCCAACACCCATGCGAACCTCTTTCTGCTCACGCGCGTACAGCGCTACGATACCGGGTCAAGCCTAGTAGGCGGGCGAGACGCGCGCCTTGTTGACGAATCTATCGCCCCCGGGCGCGCAGGTCAATTGTTGTAGGAAATTACGCTCAGCGCCGTATCGAATGGGGCTTCGGTGTCAAAGTCAAGCTGTGTCACACTGCCGTTGCCCGGTCGTTCGGACAGGTCATAGCCGTCCGGGGCGAAACGGTGCATGAGGCTGAGCAGGGTGTTGCCGTGAGAGATCTGCAACACGCGGTCACCGTCATGGAGCATGTGATTGGACGCGATGAGCCGGTACCCGCCTTCGATCCGGTTCCAGTATTCCTCGTCTGATTCCGCATCATGGAAGGGATCGGCCTGTTTGAGGAAATCACGGGTCGCGGAGAGTCCATACTGCGAGACAATCTTCTGATAGGTTCCGGCGCCATGAGGAGCCCCCGCCGCCCACCAGGAGGCGGACATATCCTGTCCTTCGAAATACCCGTAGTATTGTTCGCGGAAATGCATGTCAGCGATCAGTCTCGGGCGCTTATGACCGTGGCTTTCGTTCACGTCGAGAATCATGTGTGCCGTCTGTTCCGCGCGCGTGGTGTCAGAGCAGTATGCGGCGGCGAACTGGATTCCTTCGAGCTTGTGGGCGGCGCGTTCAGCGTCGGCGAGCCCCTGTTCAGTCAGCGGGGAATTTGACCAGCCTTGCAGCCGGTTGTAGCGGTTGAAATAGGTCTGGCCATGGCGGACCAGATACAGATGCAACTTCATGACACCCATGCTATAGCCGCGTGTCCGTAGGTGCGCATGTCGCACCGGCGTGTCGTTTTTGGATACGTCTGTGGCGGTTTGTACAAATGTCTAACGCATCGAACGCGAGGAAGGGAACCATGGCAAGTCAAGCCGGTATCAGCGAACACCAGTCGCACGAAGACATGTCTGTGCATGCCGGCGGTCGATACTGTGGCATCGATGGGTTGCGCGCCCTTGCGATTGTGTCAGTCGTGCTGTTCCATACGCGTCCGTCCATACTCTCCGGCGGTTTCCTCGGCGTGACGGTCTTCTTCGTCATCACCGGTTTCTTGAGTACCCGTAGCATTGAGCGCGCAATCGGACGCGGTGGCTTCCGGTACGGTTCGTACGTGCTCAAACGGCTCAAACGGCTGTGGCCGATGGGCTTGGCATCCATCGCGCTGACCATTCCGCTCGTGTACCTGTTCTCCCCTTCGCTGTTGCTCAAGGCGCGGGCGGACGCGTTGCCTGCGGCGGCATTCGTGGTCAACTGGGTGTATATCTTCCGCAAACTGCCGTATTTCGCCGCGGCTGGCCTGCCTTCTCCCCTGACCCCGCTGTGGTTTGTGGCGATTGTCATGCAGTTCGCTGTGCTGTGGCCGGCGATCCTGCTGCTGCTGCACCGCATCTGCCGTTCCCGCTGGATGATGCACGCGGCGGTGCTGTTCCTGATGCTTGGTTCATCCATCGCCATGGGGGCGCTTTCCTTCAACGGGGGCGATACCGCACACCTGTATTACGGTCTTGATACGCGCGCGGCCGAGCTGCTGGTCGGCGCCGAGCTCGCGCTGCTGCTTGCGGACCGTGCCGCGGCGCCTGTGTCAAAAGATACTAAGCCAGGGCTTCGTGCGGCCACCGACGACTCCGCGAACGACGGAACCGGACAGCGGGTTCCGGACCGAGTGTGGGTGAACCGTTTGGCCAAGCGCATGACTTATCGCACTACCGTAGGAGGCGTGACCATTGGCATGTCCGACATACTTGCATTGATCGCGCTGCTCGCCCTGGCAGTCGGCGTCGCAGTTGTCGACGGTGAGGCCATATGGATGTACCGCGGCGGCTATCTGGCGGCGGCCATCTTGGCGGCGTTGCTGGTCGCCGCCTGCACAGTACGCGGGTCTGTCACAGCAGCGATTCTGGGGTGCCAGCCGTTGGTCGTCGCGGGGTCTCGGGCGTTCGCGGTGTACATCATCCATTTCCCGCTGCTGGAGATCATGAATCCGGCGACACGCACGACCACGATGCCGTGGTGGGGCTGGCTGTTGCAGTTCGCGGTGATTGCAGGCGCGGCGGAACTCATCCACCGATTCATCGAAGTTCCGGTGCATCGGGGCATCGCGGCCGGAACCGCTTCCGAGGCGACAGAAAAAGGCGCAAAGTCAGCTGCCAGCGACAACGATGGTCGCGCGGGTCAGCCCAACGATAACAGCGCGAAGCCGAAGGCCATGACAGGTCTGCGGCTGGTGGTGACAGGCGCCGGACGTACCGTGCGCGCATATCTAGCGGATGTGCAGCCGGCGGCGAAGGTGATGGCTGCGGCTGGTTTGGTCGCTGTCATCATCGTCGGGTGCCTGCCGTTCGACTGGGACGGCATCGTTGAACAGCGTTCGATCGAGCTGCGGCCGGAAATCGCAGACGAAGCCAGCCTCGCGGGGAAGAGAGCCCTCGCTGGTGTCCCCGGTTCGTCACCGTCCACGGGAGCGTCCAAGGCACCAGATTCCGCTGGACACGCCGCTTCCCCATCGTCCAAGCCCTCGGCTTCAGGCTCGTCCAAGAACGCCCAGCAAACTCCTTCGAAGGCCCCCGCCACGCCGAAGATGAACGCGCATGCCGAAAAGGTGCCGGCAGGCGTCCCGCTGTCGTCGTGGACTTTCGATGCGGCGACCGGCGTGTGTAGCGCCGACCCATTGATCATCGGGGATTCCGTGGCTTTGGGAGCCGCGGATATCATCCAGCAGATCATGCCCAAAGCCGTCATTGATACGCAAGTCAGCCGGCAGATCACCACAGCCCCGGGAATCTACGCCCAACATGCCGGGGCCGGGCAAGGCGGCAGCGTGGTCGTGGTCGCGCTCGGCGACAACGGCCCGATTCGCGACGAGGCCGAATTGCAAAGCATCGTCGATGCGATGGATGGCAAGCCGGTGTACTTCCTCACCTTGCGCGTTCCGGTCTCGTGGCAGGACCAGAACAACGCGATTCTGCGTTCCTTCGCAGCGAGCCACCGCAATGTCGGCATCATCGACTGGAACGGCACCAGCGAAGGGCACAGCGAATACCTGTACGACGACGGCACGCATCTGACACCGCAAGGCCGCCCGGTGTACGCCACCATGCTCCGCCAAGCATTCTGCGGCCAGTGACGCCCGGATTCCTTCTGATATCTGATCGTGTGCTGTAGACTGACGGCATGAAACGCTTTCTCATCAACTGGCTGATCATGACCATCGCCGTCGGCGTCATGGTTGCGTTATTGCCCGGCATGCAGGCGAAAGGCGAACCGCCGATTCTCGGTATCGCCGCGTTCTCTCTGTTCATGGCTTTGATTAACGCGTCGATCAAACCGGTCGTGCACCTTCTGGCACTCCCCTTCTCGCTGCTGAGTTTCGGGTTTGTCGCGTTGGTGATCAACTGGCTGTTCATGGAACTCGCCTCGTGGCTCGCCTTCTCGTTCTTCGACGTGGGCGTGGTCATCGACGGGTTTTGGTGGTCGGTACTCGGCTCGCTCATCATGTCCATCGTGTCGTCAATCGTCGGGGGCGTGCTGGGCGAATAACGGCTGCACAGATAGCAGCGGCCGATGCAGGCGCGGTTACTGCGGCATGCGTCAGATTACAGGTATCTGCCGGTAACGCTGATAGGGGTGGTGGCAACCTGTTCGGCAGTCCCCGCGCACACGATACGGCCGCCGTATGAGCCGCCTCCCGGCCCCATGTCGATAATCCAATCGGCGTTCGCAATCATATCCAGATCATGTTCGATGACGATGATGGTCGCCCCGCAGTCAAGCAGGTTCTGCAACACGCCGATCAGCACTTCGACATCAAGCGGATGAAGGCCGATGGTCGGCTCGTCGAATACGAACAGCGCATGACGCTGGTCCTTGCCGATCTGCCCGGCGAGTTTCAACCGTTGTGCCTCGCCGCCGGACAACGCCGGTGTGGCCTCGCCCAGTGTGAGATACCCGATGCCCAGGTCATGGAGCGTTTTGAGCTTGGTCGCTATCTTGCGCTGGGAGGCAAGACATCCCACGGCGTCATCGATGGTCATGGCCATGAGCTGCGGCAGGCTCATCGTCACCGGATGCTGCTTGTCCGTGCCCGTGAACGTGCGGGTAATTTTCCACGCATCGCGCCCATATCTCGATCCCTGGCAATCGGGGCAAGTAATCTCGACATCGGGAAGGAACTGCACGTCGAGCGATATCGTGCCTGTCCCGTCGCAGGTAGGACAGCGCAACGAACCGGTGTTATACGAGAAATCGCCGGCATGCAGACCACGGGACCTGGCGGCATCGGTCGCGGCGAATACGCGCCGCAGCGGGTCCAGCACGCCGGAGTAGGTGGCGACCGTGGAGCGGATATTCGCCCCGATCGGCGTGGAATCGATAAGATGCACCTGTTCGATGCCGGCGGGATCGATGCCGCGCACATGTTCCGGCAACGTTTGACCTGCCGTATGCCGTTCAAGCGCGGGAGTCAGGCTTTCCAATACCATGGTCGTTTTTCCGGAACCCGACACTCCGGTCACGGCGATGAGCCTGCCGACCGGGATGCGCACGTCAAGCGACGAGACGGTATGGATCGGGGATGTCGACATGGCGATGGCACCGAAGGCGAACATATCGCGTTCCGATGTGCGTTGCCTTGGATGCACCGAACGCGAGCCGTCGAGGAATCCGCCGATGCGGGATTCCGCAGCCGCGGCGACCTGGGCGACAGTGCCTTGCGCGATGACCAGCCCGCCGGCGTCTCCGGACCCCGGGCCTATCTCGATGATGTGGTCGGCTTGGCGCAGGACCCGCGCATCATGGTCCACTACGACCACGGAATTGCCGTTGGCCAGCAGATCGTCGATCACGCCGAGCAAACCGTCGACATTCGCTGGGTGCAAACCAATCGACGGCTCGTCGAGCACATACAGCACGCCGGTGGTACGGTTGCGCACCGCACGCGAAAGCTGGACGCGTTGGCGTTCACCTGTGGACAGGGTCGCGCCGGGCCTGTCCAGTGACAGATACCCGAGCCCGAGCTGCTGGAGACGAGCAATGGGCTCGCGCATGGTGTCGATGATATTGGTAGCCATACCGGCGACATCACCGGGCATCACGGACGGGATATCCGCAAGCCAGACGGCGAACTCGTCCAGCGTCATCGCGCACGCCTGGGGAAGATCGATGCCTTTGATAATCGGGTCGCGTGCGGCCTCACACAGTCTGGTTCCACCGCACTGCGGGCAGGTCTGCTCTTTGAGGAAGCGCGAGACACGCTTGACGGCGGATTCGCTGGTGGCGCGCGACAACGCGTTTTCCACCGATTTGACTGCGCTGTAGTATGTGAAATCAAGTTCGGTGACGGTATCGGTGCCTTTGTTGTGCACGACGATATGATGCTTTTCGGCAGGTCCGTGGAACACGATCTGACGTTCCTGCGCGTTCAGCTCACGGAATGGAATATCCGTGCGCACGCCCATCTGGCGGACGATGTCCTTCATCAGCGACCACATGAGCGTGCCCCATGGGGCGACAGCGCCATCGTCAATGCTCAGGGATTCATCGGGCACCAATGTCGACTCGTCCACGACGCGTTGCACGCCGGTGCCGGAGCATGCGGGGCATGCGCCATCGCTGTTGAACGCCATCTCCTCGGCGCCACGGCCGTAAAACCGCGCATGGCATTGAGGGCAGACAATCGGACGCTCAAGCGCCACGTTCATGGTCGGCGGCACACGATGGCCGTTGGGGCAGGTGTACGATCCGGTCCGTGAATACAGCAGCCGTAAGCCGTTGAGCAGTTCGGTCATCGTACCGAACGTGGATCTGATGTCGGGGACCGCCGGCCGCTGGCGCAATGCCAGCGCCGAAGGGACATGCTCTACCTCGTCGACGTCGGCACGCTCCGATTGCGTGATGCGGCGGCGGGTATATGTCAACAACGCTTCCAGATACCGGCGCGACCCTTCGGCGTAGAGAACCCCGAGCGCCAGCGAGCTCTTGCCCGAGCCCGATACTCCCGCAATCCCCACGAACCTGTTGAGCGGGACCGAGACATCAATGTCCTTGAGATTATGGACCCGCGCTCCCCTGACCTCGATGCTGTCCGGAACCTGCCGTCGCCTTGTCTTCTCCGCCATGTCTCCTCCGTCACGGAATCGCCCGGCCAATGCCTTGACTGTCAAGCCCGCCTATATGCGCCGGTATGCAGATAGCATAAGACCCCGCCAAAAGCGGGGCCTTATGCTGTATGTCCTTGAAAAATGGAATGAATCCAGGTCAGCGAGCGTAGAACTCGACGACGTACTGGATGTTCACCTGCACCGGGATCTCTTCCGGAACGGGCTTGCGGGTCAGGGTCGCCTTCAGGGAAGCGAGGTTGACATCGAGATACGGCGGAACGGCCGGAAGCACGTCTCGGTGGACGCCTTCAGCCGCAGCCTGGAACGGCACCATGGTCTGGCTCTTCGGCTTGACCTGGATGGTCTGGCCGGGCTTGACGCGGTAGGACGGACGATCGACGATGTTGCCGTCAACCATGATGTGACGGTGCACCACGAACTGGCGGGCCTGGGCGGTCGTGCGGGCGAAGCCGGCACGCAGCACGAGGGCGTCAAGACGGGTTTCGAGATCGGTGAGCATAGCTGCACCGGTCTGGCCGGCGGTACGGGTGCCCTTGACGTAAGCGGCGCGAAGCTGCTTCTCGGAGATGCCGTACTGGGCGCGCAGACGCTGCTTCTCACGCAGACGCACCGCGTAATCGGATTCGGTGCGGCGACGGGTGCGGCCGTGCTCGCCAGGAGCGTACGGACGCTTTTCGAACAGGCGCTGGGCCTTCGGGGTCAGTGCAATGCCGAGGGCGCGAGAAAGACGCACCTGACGGCGGGAACGCTGAGCGTTAGTCATATTGTTCCTTTTCTGTCGTTATCTGAACGGAACGCGAAGGACATTCCCTCGCGCTGAGCCAGCCTCTCCAGTGCTTCATCGTGCCATGCACGAACGGAGGACCGCTTTGTACGGACCTCCGCCGACCCACTGACGGGCTAAGACTCCAGATAGTGCGTGCGGTTGCACACACGAGTCACTAACATACACCATGCTCACGACTGCGTGTCTCGTGCAAGCAACGCCCTGCGCACCGACACGACAAGATACCACACTATCAGCGCCGCCAGCAGCACGATGACGACGCTCTGGAACCGGTCGAGGAACGACAGGATCACCTGCCAACGCTGGCCCAACGCGAACCCAGCCATGACCAACACGGTGTTCCATACCGCAGAACCCAAGACGGTCAGCCCGATGAATCGGGCCAGCCCCATACGTGCCAGTCCGGCAGGAATCGAAATCAGGCTGCGCACGACCGGGATGACACGCCCGATGAGCACCGACGACCCGCCATACCTCGCGAACCAGGAGTCAGCGGTATCAATATCCGAAGCCTGCACCAAGGGCATGATGTCGAACAACCGACGGATGCGCTGCGATCCGATCGCAGCCGCGATCGCATACAGCACCAATGCGCCGATCAAGGAACCGGCGGTGGCCCAGACGATCGCCTCGACCAGCCCCATTTTGCCTTGTGACGCGGTCACGCCCGCGAGAGGAAGAATGACTTCCGAAGGAATAGGCGGGAACAGATTTTCGAGGAACACCGCCACAGCAACGCCGATACCGCCCATCTGCGACATGAGGGAGACCAGCCAGTCGGTCATGGAAGAGATGATGCCGCCTTGTGAAGCGGCCATGATGATTGTGTTATCCATGTCTGCCGAGCGTACCGGGCGCCCGCTTAGATAACGCTAAGCTTGCGGCTGTGCCATCGGAAAAGTCAGCAGCATGGTGGTGCCTTGAGGGCCTGTGGACTGTACGGCAAGCGTTGCGCCGTACCGGGATGCCGCGTCGCGGGCCAAGGCGAGGCCAAGCCCATAGCCTTGGTGTCCTGTTCCGGCGTCCTCGCGGGCGAACCTGCGGAACAGCCGTTCAGGATCCCCGCTGATCCCCGGGCCCTGATCGCTGATGCTGACTTGGACATTCGGGTTCATGCGCTGCCGGTGGCGCAGATGCCACATATGCCACAGATTGTCGGTACGACCCGCTGCCAGCCTATCGGTTCGCCGCACAGTCACCGAAATCCTGCTGCCTGCCGGACTGTGGGCGATGGCATTGTCAAGCACGGCGACGAAGCAACGCCCAATGCCCGTTTCATCACCCATAACAGCATACTCTTGCGTGTCAGGCTCGACTGTCAGATCCATATCCACATCGGCACGGTCCGCCAACGGCCGTATATCGTCAAGCGCCGAACGCACGATCGATGGTAACCGCACCGGGTGCGCCTGCACAGCCCCTCGGGCGGCGGCAAGCAAATCGCTGAGAATGGCGTTCATCCTGTCGACATCTAGGCTGAGTTCGTCGAGCGGCTCGCTGATATCCTCGCCACGTTGCTGACGAAAACGAATCAGTTCGACACGCGTGGTGATGACGGCGATCGGCGTTTTCAATTCGTGGCTGGCATCCGCGACGAAATCGCGCTGCATGCGCAACGCCCGCTGGATCGGGGCGATCTCCTTACGGGAGTAGTACCATCCGGTGGCCGCGACCGCCGTGATTACACCGAGCACGAACAGAACCGTGAATCCTACCGCCTTGGCGGTATCGATGACCATCAGTCCGCCGCCAAGCTCCCTGACGAGTTCCCCCATCCCGGTGCCGGCGCCACGCTCGTTGATTTCATGGCGCGAGCCGAGAATCACACCGACCACAAGAATAAGCCCACCCAATGCGGTGACGGCGGCCATGGTGATGGTCATGTCACGGACCAGCGATCCGGCGACGTCGGCATCCGGGTCGATATCCGCCGCCGTGCGGTCACGCCCGTGGCTTGGATCCTGCCCGCCGTTCAACTTGAAACTCATCGTGGTTCCTTTCCGTTCGCCCACTGCATCGATATCGGTGCCGTCATGTCATTCGGGAGTGCCGATACGGTACCCGCGGCCACGCACTGTGTCGATCATGTCTCGGGTGGTTTTGTTGCGAATATACGAGACATACACGTCGACGGCGCCTGGATTGGAGCCTTGGACGAATACTTGCGCCAACAACTCGGTGCGGGTGAACACGTGGTCCGGGTCGCGGGCGAGCGTAGCCAGGAGACGGGTCTCGGTGATTGTCAACGGTATGGTATGCCCTTGCGGGTCCTCGACATCCGATGCTTCGGGTTTCAGCAGCCAGTCCCCGATGGCGACGCTGCGCCCTTGTGCCGTGAATCCCCGGAGCAATGCGCGCAGACGGGCCTGGAGTTCGGCCATATGGAAGGGCTTCGCCAGATAATCGTTGGCGCCGCTGTCCAGTCCGCGTACCACGTCATCCGTGGATGACAGAGCGGTGAGCATAAGCACGGGGATGCCCAGTCCGGGCGTGCGCAGCAATGTCACCAGTTCGAGCCCGTCGCCGTCGGGCAGACGCCGGTCGACGATCAGGGCATCGTATCGGTTGTCCGCAATACAGCCGCGGGCTTCACCCAAGGAGTGCGCCCATGACATGCGATAGTCCACGCCGAGCATCTCCTGCAGCATACCGCCCAGCTGCCGGTCGTCTTCCACAAGCAGGACCGACGGCAGCAGTATCCTCGCAAGGTCATCAGCCGCCAATGCCATAGTGTGTCCCCTCTCCAACGACAGGTGTGTTCCACCGCCAATCCTATCGTGACTGAGGCTTGAACGCGCGTTCTGGACCCGTCATGCGCCCGTACAGCATATCCGTCTCATGCCGTCGCACAGCTCGTGTCGTCGCGGTGCGGATGACGAGCTGCTCACAGCTTCTCGATCGGGGCTGCGCGGAGCATGAGCCGCTTGACGCCGTCGGATCCGAAGTCCACGGTGATTACGGAGTTGCGGCCCTTGTCCTGGGTTTCCAAGACCGTGCCGAGACCGTATTTGTCGTGGGTGATCTTGTCGCCAACGTTGAAATCGGAGATGTTCAAGCCGTTGTCCTTGCCCACCTGCGATGTGCCGGATGCCGCGCTCTTCTTGTGTGAAACGGCTGAGGTGTGCCGAGTGGTCACTTTCCCGGAACGCCCCGAACCTGATGACGAACCATAGCCGTACGATCCGCGGGAACCATACGAAGAGCCCGAACGCGACCCGTAGCCGCGCGACGAGAACGAACCGGACCGCGATCCGTAGGATGAGCCGCCATACGAAGACCCGCCGTAGGAGGAGCCGTATGTCGAGCCGCCGGAACGCCGGGACGATGAGGAGCGTGCCGAACCATACGAACCATACGAGCTGCGTGAGCCATATGATCCGAAGGTCGAGCCGCCGAAGCTGGTCGAGCCGAAATCGTCGTCATCGCCCCAGCCGCCGAATTCATCGTCATCGAGACCACCGGACTTCCAGCCGCCACCCATGCGTTCGGTACTTGCCTCACGCCGCTCCCAGTCGATCAGCTCGTCAGGAATCTCATCAAGGAACTGGCTGGGCATCATGTCGTCGGCACGCCCCCACTGCGAGCGGACCGCGGCGCGCGTCAGGTACAGGCGCTGCTTGGCGCGGGTGATGCCCACGTAGGCGAGCCGGCGCTCCTCCGCCAGTTCGCTGGTGTCTTCGAGCGAACGGGAATGCGGAAACGTGCCCTGTTCCATGCCGGTGAGGAACACAACCGGGTATTCGAGGCCTTTGGCGGTGTGCAGGGTCATAAGCGTGACCTTGCCACTGTCCTCGTTCTCGCCTGGCAGCTGGTCGGAATCCGCAACGAGCGCAGTCGTTTCGAGGAAGCTTTCGAGGGTCGCGTCGGGCGTATTCTGCTCGAATTCGGCTGCAACCGATTGCAATTGCGAGAGGTTCTCCACACGGGAGGCGTCCTGCGGGTCCTCGGAGCGCTGCAGCTCCTCAAGCAGCCCGGACTTGTCAAGCACTTCGGCGACGATGTCCGACGGCTGGTTCGCATGGTCGCGCGCGAAGGCGGCGAGATGCTGCATGGTGTCGCGGAATGCGCCGAGCGATTTCGCCGTGCGCGTGGGCAGTCCCTCAATCTGTTCCATATCGGCAATACCTTGCCAGAACGGTGCCGCATGGGCGTCGGCATAGGCGGCGACCATCGCTTCGGCACGCGCGCCGAGACCACGCTTGGGCACATTGAGGATGCGCCGCATATTCACGCTGTCCGCCGGATTGACGATCGCCTGCAGATAGGCGATGGCGTCCTTGATTTCCTTGCGCTCATAGAACTTGGTGCCGCCGATGAGCTGATACGGGATACCCGCGTTGATCAGCGCCTCTTCAAGGGAGCGCGACTGGGCGTTCGCCCGGTACATGATGGAGACATCGGAGTACTTGTAGCCGTCCTCGGCGACGAGCCGGGCGATCTCTGTGGCGACCCACAAGGCTTCCTGCTGCGCGTTGTCCGCCGCGTAGCCGGTAATCGGTGCGCCCTTGCCTGCGGCGGTCCACAGCTTCTTGGGCTTGCGTCCCTCATTGTGGGAGATGACCGCGTTGGCCGCGTCGAGAATCGTCTGCGTCGAACGGTAGTTCTGCTCGAGCATGATGGTCTTGGCATCCGGGAAATCCTTCTCGAAATCCTGGATGTTACTGATATCCGCGCCACGGAACGCGTAAATCGACTGGTCGGAATCGCCGACGACCGTCACCCACGCCGGGCCTACTCTGCCAGCGCCAATCACCGAGGTGTCGGGCTGCTCATGGGCGTCGATGCCTGCAAGCTCACGGATCAACACGTATTGCGCATGATTGGTGTCCTGGTACTCGTCGACGAGAATATAGCGGAACTTATGCCGGTAGTAATCGGCGACATCCGGCTGGGTACGCAGCAGTTCGACGGTACGCATGATCAGGTCGTCGAAATCGACGGCATTCGCCGCGGCGAGACGATGCTGGTATTCCGCATAGACCACGGCATACAGCTGTTCCTCATTGCCATACCGGCTCAGCTGGTAGCCGCGCTGGCCGGGACGGTAATCCGGGGCGAACTGCTTGAGCTGACCCTGCCACGTCTGCAGGTTGTTCTTGTAATCCGAAATCCTGGCGAGCATCGCGCGCGGGGTGTAGCGCTTGATATCGATGTTCAAGTCGGTGGCGATGAGCTTGACCAGCCGCTGGCAGTCCTGTGTGTCGTAAATGGAGAAACCGGAGTTCAAGCCGATGGCCTGCCCGTCACGGCGAAGGATACGCACGCATGCCGAATGGAAGGTGGACACCCACATACGCTGGGCGACCGGGCCGATCAGCGTGGTCAGACGCTCACGCATTTCGGCGGCAGCCTTGTTGGTGAAGGTGATGGCGAGGATCTGGCTCGGCCAGGCGTAGAACTGGGTGAGGATCCACGCGATGCGACGTGTGAGCACACGCGTCTTGCCGGAACCGGCGCCCGCGCCAATCAGCAGTGCCGGCCCCTGATACTGGACCGCCTGCGCCTGCTGCGGATTGAGCCCGCCAAGCAGCTCCTGTGCGCTACGAGCGAGAACTGGGGAATCATTGTCGAACACTGTCACCCTCCGAATCATGCCATCGCCGACTGTACGGCGCCCATAATTTCTACCACAGCCACAGGTCAGCACGACGCGCGCCTGCTGCCGGGCGGATGTGCGGCGCTCGCGGTATGCTCGCTCCATTACACCCGTCCCGGCCAGGCTCGTCGCGCATGTCGTCATGCGCCCTCGAACCATATCAAACACATGGCCGCGAGGGTGGCCAGACAAGCCGGGGCCAAGGCTCCACAAGAGAACACGAGGCAGGTCAATGAAAGAACTCGAAGAGCGCATCCGTCGTGACGGTATCGTCAAGCCGGGGAACGTCCTCAAAGTGGACGCGTTTCTGAACCATCAATGCGATGTCAAGTTGTTCGACCAGATGGGCCGGGAATGGGCGCGGCTGTTCGCCGGCAAGCAGATCGACAAGATCTTGACCATTGAGGCTTCAGGCATCGGCATCGCCTGTGTCGCGGCGCGTCATTTCGGCGACGTGCCGGTCGTGTTCGCCAAGAAAGCGCAGTCCATCAATCTTGACGGCGACCAGTATGTCACGAAGGTGTACTCGTTCACCAAGCAGCGCGAGTTCCCGGTCATCGTGTCCAAGCGCTTCCTGAACCCCGGCGAGCATGTGCTGCTCATTGATGATTTCCTCGCCAATGGCAAGGCGATGGAGGGACTGATTGAGCTGTGCCACGAGGCAGGCGTGGTGGTCGAAGGCATCGGCATCGCCATCGAGAAGGGCTTCCAGGACGGCGGCGCGAAGCTGCGCGAGGCCGGCTATGACCTGCAATCGTTGGCAATCGTAGACTCCATGGATCCGGACACCGGTGAGATCGCATTCCACGAAGCCTGACGGGTTGCACACAGCAAATACGTGAACAGCAGAGAGATCAGGAACGACAGGCAGGAGACATATGGGCAACCCCATCGAAACGCCGTCGGAGCATGACAAGACGGCAGCCGAGGAGAACGTGACAACGACGGCACAGACAACGGCAACAACAACTCAGGACAACGGGACGCAAGGCAAACCTGTACAAGGCAACACCGTGCAAGACACCGCCACGAAGAAGAACACGCCGGAAACCACGGTCGCCGCCGCATCAACCGAAACGGCGAAAGCGGCAACATCCAACCCGCTGACCGAACTTGACGGCAAAATCTCCTTTTGGAAAGGCATCCCCTTCGGTCTGCAGCACGTGATGGCGATGTTCGTGGCGAATCTCGCCCCGATTTTCCTCGTGACCGCGGCCGCGAAGATGAGCCCGGAACAGTCCGCGATGATTATCCAGAACGGCCTGCTGGTCGCCGGCCTCGGCACGTGCCTCCAGCTGTACCCGTTGTGGCGTATCGGCAGCCGTCTGCCCATGGTCACCGGTATTTCCTTCACTTACGTGGCGGCGGCCATCGCCGTGGTCAGCGACAAAGGGTATGGCGCGGTTGTCGGCGCGGTGATGGTCGGCGGTCTGCTTGAACTCGTGCTGGGCCTGACCGCACGGTTCTGGCGCCGTTTCGTCCCGCCGATCGTCTCGGCGATCGTGGTCACCTCGATTGGTTTCTCGCTGCTCAGCGTCGGCGCGACATCATTCGGCGGCGGCTCCGGCGCCAAGGATTTCGGCAGCTGGCAGAATCTGACCCTCGGTCTGGTCTCCCTGGTTGCCTGCCTGGCGTTCCAGCTGCTGATGAAGGGCACCGCCAAGCAGCTGTCGGTGCTCTTCGGCCTCGTGGTGGGCTACGTGGTGGCCTTGTTCATGGGCAAGGTCGATTTCTCGGGGTTCCAGAACCTGGCAGTGCTCAGCGCACCGCATGTCATGCCGTTCAAGGTGCAGTTCGACGCGGGCGCGATCATCTCCTTCGCCCTGCTGTACGTGGTGTCCTCGGTCGAAGTGCTTGGCGACACCGCCGCCTTGGCGAAGGTCGGTCTCAACCGTGCGCCTTCCGAGCGTGAAACCGCCGGCGCAATCGCCGGTGACGGCCTGATTTCCAGCGTCTCCGGCCTGTTCGGCTGCCTGCCGTTGACATCGTTTGCACAGAATATCGGGCTTGTGGCAATGACCAAGGTCGTTAACCGCAAGGTGATTCTCTCCGGCGGTCTGATCCTGGTGCTCGCTAGCTTCGTCCCCAGCATCGCTGCGGTGTTCAACTCGCTGCCGCAAGCGGTGCTTGGCGGCTGCACCATCATGATGTTCGGCACGATTGTGCTCTCCGGCTTCCAGATGATCGCTGAAGCGGGCTTTACACAGCGCAATATCGCCATCGCGGCGCTCAGCTTGACTATCGGCATCGGCTTCACACAGGTGCAGGGCATCTTCTCCCAGTTTCCGTCCCTGTTCCAGTCGATTTTCGCGAGCAACTGCATCGCGCTGGCCTTCGTGGTCGCGGTCATCCTCAATGCGGTACTGCCGGGCGAGGAGCATTTCCTCGCGTCGAACGGCGAAGTCAACGAAAAGCGCTGAATCTCATAGACGTTCATAGACGTTCCAAAGCGGCGACACCGGAAGAAACTATCTCTCCCGGTGTCGCCGTTTTCGTTAGCGTATTTCCCGTCTGTAATACCGAATCACCTGGATTTGTGAGACAATGATGGTACCTGGGTACACCCGGCGGCGAAGGGAAGCCTTATGGACCGTTACACGAGCACGATGACCGAGCTCATCGGTCTGATGCGCATCATCGGCAATGACACCCAGCAGTGCGAGGTCAAGGAATGCAAGCGCAAAATGTCCTCGACCATCACCGAGACGCTGTCCGCGTTCTCCAACGGTTCCGGCGGCTGGATCATTCTCGGCTTGTCGGAGAAGAACGGGTTCACGCCGGTCGAGGGGTTCAACGCGCGCGCCATGCAGGAGGCACTCAGCCAGGCGTGCGAGCGGCTCACCCCGGTGGTGCGCCCGGTAATCGCCACCTGCCCGTTCGAGGGAACCAACCTGGTGTTCGCGCGGGTGGACGAGATGCAGCCGCGACTCAAACCGTGTTTCATCACCGCGCTCGGCCCGCATGACGGGTCGTTCATCCGCACGGGCGACGGGGACCGGCATATGACCGCCTATGAGGTCGACCGGCTTATCGAGGAGCACAACCAGCCCACGTATGATCTCGATCTGGTTTCGGGGGCGACGATCGATGATTTCGATCCCGGCCTGGTCCAAGCGGTGACCGGCAATGCGCGCGAACGGCACCCGCATGTGTTCGCCGGACGCAGCGACGAACAGGTGCTGTGCGATTTGCAGGCGTTACGCCACGACGACAGTGACGACTCCCAAGTTGGCGGCGTGCTGCGCCCCACGCTCGCCGGTTTGCTTGCGCTCGGCAGGTACCCGCAGAAATACTATCCGCGGCTCGGCGTGTCGGTCGCGGTGTTTCCCGGCACCAACGCCGATGACGTGTTTCGCGGCGACGAATCGTTGATTGCGACACAGCATGTGATCGGTTCCATTCCGGTGATGATTGAGGACACCACGGAATCGCTGATGCGCTGGATCGGCGCGCGCAAACCCGAATACCCGCCGGACGCCCTGCGCGAGGCGATTGCGAACGCGCTCATCCACCGTGACTACTCCCCCGACGCGCAAGGCACGCCCGTGCATGTCAACGTGTTCACCGACCGCATCACCATCACGAATCCCGGCGGATTGTACGGCACCGTCACGCAGGAGGTGCTTTCCAAACGTCCCCAGGACGACGGGCCTACGATGACATCCACACGTAACCAGTTCCTGTTCACGCTGCTCGAACTCACGCCGTCACCACGCGGCGGCATGGTCGTGGCCTCCGAAGGCGACGGATTCCGGCAGATCTTCTCCCAGTTGCGTGAGGCGGGTATCGAACCTGCGGCGGCACGCAACGAGCATGGCATGTTCACGATGACGTTCACGAAACGCAAACTCCACACCGTCGACTCTCCATCCGAGGTTTCCCGGGCGATACTGGATCTGTTGGAACGCCATTCGGCGATGAGCGCGAAGGAGATCATCCGCGAACTGCATCTGACGCCGCTTGCCGTGGCTTCCGGACTGCGCGAGCTCGTGCGCGCCGGGGAGGTCGCGCAGGCGCATCCGGCGGCCGAGGACGGGACCAAACGCTACCGGCTGCGCGGGCGGTGAGTCGGCATTGCCGAATTGACGAATCGACCGCAACGGGCTGGGAAAGACAGCGTTGTAAGCACGTTTGACGTCGGCTGCAACCGTGTGCAAAGCATCAAGGCTTGCGGACGAACCGCTCCCACTGACGTACGCGCGCCTGCATGCCCTCGAGGTCGAGCACGCCGCATGCGAAGCCCTTGCGCACCAGTTGCGGCGGCAGGAAGCGGTCGTACTTGTTGAAATCCGGGATCTCATCGGGGTACATGAGCGTCAGCAAATCGGTAAGTTCGCGGGCGGCCTGCGTAACCGCCGCGTAGAACGCCTGCGCGTCGGAATCCATGGTGAAGGTCATGTAGTAGGGCGAGCACGCCTCCAAGCCCTTGAGCCCAAGCCCCGGCGCGCACCGCAGAAGCAGCAGGCGTTTGAGTGCAAGGAACGCGTACGTGCCGAGCCAGGGGAATAATGCCCACATGTTGCCGCCCAGGTGGCGCAGCGGCTGGTCGGCGAGCCCTATAACCGTCGCATCGACGCGTGCCTGCTGCAGCCGGGCCGCGGCGTTGCGCATGAGATACGGGTAGGTGGTTTCCGGCGGTTCCAGAAGCACCTGCCGCATGCGTTCGAGGATCACCGTGTCGATGTCCCCAGGCACGTCGCCGAAATAGGCGGGCACTTTGCCTTTGATCATGGTGCAGTACACGATATGCCGTTTGCGGTCCACCTCGTCGACCACCCACACGTGGCCGGCGATGGCGATTTTCTCGCCGGCGGGAGGCGGAGCAACGAGCGTGCCGATCTCCTGCGATTCGCTGCGTACGCTATATTCCTCGTTCTCTTGGAATACCGCGTAGAACTTGAAGTTACTGGTGATGCGCTCCCCCGTCACGCCGACGATCAGGCCGCCGCGTTCAGTGGTCTCGATATGGTCGATCCCAATCAGGTGGCGCAGGAGGATCCGGTAATCGTCCTGCGTGACGCGTTTGAACACGGCGAGCGAAAGCACTTGGGATGCCAATTGCGCAGGTGTCATCTCACCTCCTGACGCGAGCGTGCTCATGGTCTGGTGGTACAGGAGACTGTAAGGCAGGCCATCAAGCCGGGGCGGCTCCACCCAACGGCGTTCCACATACAGTTGGATGAGCGCGATGCCCTGAATGAGTTTCCACGGGATGATATCCGGCGCCATATCACGCGATTGCGGCGGATCCTCACGCATGACGAACCACATTTCCTGCGGCTGGTCGCGTCTGCCGGTGCGTCCCATGCGTTGGAGGAACGAGGAGACGGTGAATGGCGCGTCGATTTGGAACGCGCGTTCGAGCCGGCCGATGTCGATGCCCAGTTCGAGGGTCGCCGTCGTGACGGTGGTCATGCAGCTGTTCTCGTCCTTCATCTCCTCTTCGGCACTCTGCCTGATGGGCGCCGAAAGGTTGCCGTGGTGGATGAGGAAGCGGTCCGCCTCATGCCGTACCTCGCAGTACTGGCGCAAGGTGGTGGTCACGGCTTCGGCTTCCTCGCGGGAATTGCAGAATACGAGGCATTTGCGGCCACGCGTGTGTTCGAAGATGTAGCCGATGCCAGGGTCAGCGGCCTGCGGGGCGGTGTCCGAGGCGGGTTCGGATTGGGCGAGCGGGCCGGTAAGTGGCTTGTCTTGCCGTTCAAACGGGGATTCAAACGGGGATTCCATCGAGGATTTGAGTTGGGTTTCACCGGTAAGCGTTGCTTCCGTCTGTTCCAACAATGGTCGAGTTTCGCCGTCAACCGCGTGCGGGTTGCGTGCAAATGCCGGCATGCGTAGTCCCCGCTGCGAAGCTTGCGGGCCGCTATTGAAGAAATGCTCCATGGACAGCCGCCAGGTCTGGCCACTAGCGCCGATATTCGGAACAACCGTGCCCTTGCCGGTTCCGGCGCTCAGGAATTCCGCTGCCTGCTTCGGATCCCCGATGGTGGCGGACAGTCCGATGCGGCGCGGGTTGACGCCCGCCATGCGGGACAATCGTTCAATCAGGCACAGGGTCTGCCCACCGCGATCGCCGCGCATCAACGCGTGCAGTTCGTCAATCACGATGAAACGCAGATCGCCGAACAGCGCGGGAATGGCCGCATGCCGGTGCAAGAGCATCGCCTCAAGCGATTCGGGCGTAATCTGCAAAATCCCCGAGGGGTGTTTCATGAGCTTGCGCTTGTGGGATTGCGAGACGTCACCGTGCCAATGCCATACAGGGATATCACCTTGCGCGCACACTTCGTTGAGCCGGTCGAATTGGTCGTTAATCAGGGCTTTGAGCGGAGCAATATACAACGCACCGACCGATGCCGGCGGGTCTTCAGCCATGAGGGTGAGAATCGGGTAGAACGCAGCCTCTGTTTTACCGGATGCGGTCGAGGCGCTGAGCAGCACGTTCTGGTCGGTGCCGAAAATCGCCTCACCCGCCGCGACCTGCACGCCGCGCAGGCTCTGCCATCCGTGCTCGTAAATCGTGTCCTGGATGAACGGCGCGTACCGGTTGAACACATCCATGCGCGGCTCTCCTTCGCTCATTGCTTCATCGTCTTATTGCCTTACCGACGACAACCTGCTGTATATCTGTTCTCCATATCAGTTGCACACCAGCCTTGCCAAGGTGTGAGAAGCTCAGATCGTGAACTGGGCGTACTGTCCGCCCGCCTGCGAGCTCATTCCGTCGGACGGGTCGCCCTGCGCGTAGGAGAATTCGTCGGATGCCAGCAAATCGGCGGGTTTCTTGTCGGGATGCTGGTAGAGGATATCCAACAGCTCAATGAAATCACGAATCACCTCGCGCGGCGTAATATGCGAATCCGCTCCAACCCGCTCATATTCCACGCGTATAAACATCGCGAGGTCGTCATCGCCCAATACCGGCTCATACCCGTAGAGCCGGGCGTGGATATCGGCGAGCTTGCCTGCGAGCACAAGCATCTCCTCTGGGCCCAGCGGGTCAAGGTGAATAACCGGGGCCAACAGGTCACGTGACCCTTCCTTGGAAAACCGCCCGTCGGCGAGCCGGCTACGCAGCGCCTCATAACTGTAGATGCCGCGATGCCGGTCCTCCACGCACTGCGGGGTGCCGCACATAATGATGCCCAAGTGATGCGCCTTGCCCTGCATGGTGTCGTTGTACATGGTGAGCATCTTCTCGTAGTTGTTCTGCCGACTGATGGCGTTCGGGATTTTGTAGATGTTGACCAGTTCATCGATCATGACAATCAGCCCGCGATAACCGGCCTTGACGAGGAAATCAGCGAACAACTTGAGATAGTCGTACCAGTTGTCGTCGCCGATGATGACGCCGACACCCAGCTCGCCGCGTGCCTCGGTCTTGGTCGCGTATTCGCCGCGGAACCATTTGAGGACGCGCCCCACGGTCTCGTCATCGCCTTGCTGGCTGGCATGGTAGTACATGGTCAGCAGGCGCGCGAAATCGAAGCCGTGGACCATGTCCTGCATGGATGCGATGGTCTCGGCGATGGTTTGGTCTACGCGGGCTGCGAATTCGGGGTCGTCAGGCGCGGGCATGAAACCGGTTTCGCCTGCGAGCGCCGTGGCGGTATCGGTTTGTACGGTGGCGATCCACCGGTCGAGGATAAGCGGGAGTGCCCCGCCTTCCGGCCGTGTTTTGGTGGACATGTTGCGCATGAGTTCACGGTAGGTGGCCAGGCCTTGCCCTTTGGTGCCTTGCAGGCGGCGTTCCGGGGAGAGGTCGGCGTCGACCACGACGAAGCCGCGGTCCATGACGTGGGTGCGGACGGCTTGCAGGAGGAAGCTTTTGCCGCTGCCGTATCGGCCTTCGATGAAGCGGAATGCCGCTCCCCCGCCTTCGATGATGTCGACGTCGTGGAGGATCGCTTCGATTTCGCGGCGTCGGCCGACAGTGATGTAAGGCAGGCCGATGCGGGGTACGACGCCGCCTTTGAGGGAGTTGATGATGACGCCGGCAATGCGTTTGGGAACTTGTCGGCGTGGCGTAGTCTGCCCTGCTTCCGCACTGCCAGGGGTGTTGGCTGCCGATTCGGTATGGTCCATGTGCGCGTCCTTCACGTTGGTATGGTGGCATGCGGCTAGCGTGCCAGCCATTGCCGCAGGTCGTCTTCGTAGTCTTCGATGATAACGGGCCGGTCGCCGTCGAATTCGATGACGGTGTCGCCGATCTCGTCCATCATGCGTTCGTTGATCCGGTCTACCAGCATACTCAGGCTTTCGTGCCGGTGGCACAGCTCGTCCTCGTATGGTTCGCCGTTGAGCAGTGAGCGAACAAGGAAGCGTTCGGGGTCCGTGGTGTCGTCTTTCGGTACCGGCTTGTGCACGGGTGCGGGAGCCGGTGTGGGAGCCGGGGACATTGCCGGTTCGTCTGCTGGAGTCACGGCGGGAGCCGGTGTCGGTATGGACTCGGGAACGGGCACGGGCACAGGCGTTTTCTCGGTTGCTGGATGTTCCGCCTGTTCAGCCTGCTGCATTGCGGATGCCTGTTTTTCTGGCGGTTTCATGCGGTTTTCCGGTGTCGGTTCGGTCGGTGTGTCTTGGTCGTCGACGATGAGCGCGTCCCGGGTGAGGTCGGCGTCGTGGCGGATGCTGGCGAGCGCCTGCATGTCGATGGTGATATGTGGTCGGGCGGCTTCTTCGCATTCGTGTTCGATGGTCTCGATTGTCCGGGCGATGACCGGTGTCAGGCTTGCGGCGAGGCTGCCTGGCGCAGGCGCCTTCATGGGGTGGCCGAAGTGGTGGTGCAGGCGCATTTGTCGGTCGATTTCGCGGGTGATGTCGCCGAATGTGCGATTTATGGAGCCGTTCAGGTTGTAGGCGTGCAGGTGCCAGCCGTCCTCCGGGGTCCACTGGTAGTAGCGGATGGGGTCGATGGTGACGGTTTGCGGTTCATGTCTGGTCAGGCGCATGAGCCCGTAGTCGGGTTGCGGCTGGTAGCGTTGCGTGTCAAGGTAGATCGCATCCCAAAACAGGGATGTGCTTTCTTGCGGCAGTGGGCCGAAGCAGGTGTCGGCGAGGCTGGAGGCGCGGGTTTTCAAGTGTTCGTCGATGGCGATGCAGATGCGGCGCAGGGAGTAGCGCACGATGTCGGCGTGGCGTTTGACGAATGCCGAGGTGTCCAAGTGGTATCCGGACAGGTGCATTGCCGCATTGAGGTAGTCTTCGTCGCTGGCGGACTCGGGGTGCATCACGGTGTCGATCATCTCGTCGTAGGCGATGACTGGGAAGGTGTCCTCGCTGATGTATTCGGTGAGGTTGCGGTCGATGAGGTAGTCGCGAATCCACATGTCGATGGTTTCCGCGTAGCGTCGGTCCTGCCAGGCGTAGCTGTGGGCGATGCGGGCGAGTTGGCGGAAGCCTTGGTCGGCGTCGGGTTCGATGCCGCAGATGATTTCGTAGGCGCGGACTTTGGAGAACGCCATGCACGTGTCGTACCAGTCGCGTTCGCGTGGCGTGGGGCCGGCGTCGCCGTCGATTCTGGACCGGTCAGGGTGGTCTGCCTGGTCGGTGCGGTCAAGGAACCGGGTGCGCCAGGCGAAATATCCGCGCAGCTGGTGGTTGTCCATATCCCGGTAAGTGGGGTGCTGCCAGCGGAAGATGCCGTGCCAGTCGTAGTCGTCGCGGTAGTCGGCCACGGATGCGCCTTGCAGGTAGAAGTCGAGGGCGCGGCCGAGCGTCACGTCGCGGAAAGTGTAGTGGGCGCGGATGGCTCTCATGCGGCGTAGGCGGGCGGGTAGGATGCTTTGCCGGGAGTTGCTTTGCCGCGTGGTAGTCGGGCGGGCCGGGCGCAGAGGTCGCACTGGGCGAGACTGGCGCGCGGCGAGGTCTGATTCCTCGGGCATGATGATGGGCTGGTCGCGGTACGGCCGTGGTATGGCTCGCCCCGCGGGCTGGTTCGGATGCGCGGGCTGGGTTGCTTCGGATGCGATGGAGTCGTTGCGCCCGTAGACCGTTCCGGTATCTGCGGAATCGGGATACGGTTCGTAGCCGCCGGGCTGGATGCCCGGACGGCGGTGAGCGCCGGCAGGCTGGCTACCGGCATCCTCGACATGCCCGAAAACGCCGGATGCAACGGTCATGTCCGATGCGGGAGCGCCCGATGCGGCGGGATTTACGGGGATGGGCGTGTCAGTGTATACCGTGTCATGCATTCGCACCCGCGTCGAGGCGGCATCATCCGTCAAGGCGGATTGCTGCGATGGGTCTTCAAGCGTCGCTATAGGGTTCATTTTCGTTTCGGGCGCAGAGAATCGGGTCGCTTGCACGTCGACATCTTCTGCGGGCAGGGATGCCATCGCGTAGGATGACATCAGATAGTCGACCATGGTTGGCAGATCAACCGTCCCATCAAGTTTGATGAACATCCACATGTCATGGTCGGCCTTGACGGTCGGCCCAAACCCCGGAAGGGTGAGCAACGACGCGATATGCGCAGGCTCGCAGCGCACGACGAGATCATGCCCGCCGATCAGCATGGCGTATCTCCTGCCGGTCGCCGGGTGGTCGAAAACCAGACTTCCCGGTACACGCCCGCCCGGGCGGGGTTGAGTATGCAGCCGCTGTAGCGCAAACCGCGCAATCTCCTGCACGAAATCCCGTGTTCCGCCCGTTAATGCCATACCGCCGAGTCTAGTGTGGACGCCTCACCGTGTGAGACGGGTGTTGTCGCAGCCGCATCACAGCCGATACGATACCGGCATGAAAATCGCGCTGGCACAAATGGGCATGACCCGCAGCATCGAAGACAATCTCAAGACAAGCCTTGCGATGATTGCCGATGCCGCCGACAGCCATGCCGATGGAGACTCGAGGCTCAAGGCTCAAGGCTGTATGCCGGCGGCTGAGGTTTGCGGTTCGGCGGATGCTGACGTCAGGCCTCGTGTTGCAGCAGCCGACTGCGCAGATTACGGATATCGCGTTCGATTTCACGGATTGTGGCGGTGAAGGCGGCGTCATCCTTGCCAGTCGGGTCTTCGAGCCCCCAGTCTTCACGCGAGCCGGCGGGTAGCACCGGACAGGCGACACCGCAACCCATGGTGACCACGACATCGATCGGCGGCAGCTGGTCGAGTGTCTTAGGATGCTGCCCGCCCGCCGGCATGTCGATGCCGTACAGGCTGCGCATGAGCCGCACGGCGTCCGGGTTGATTTCGGATTTGATGGTGGTGCCGGCGGAACATGATTCGAACGCGTCTGCGGCGAACGCCCTGCCCAACGCTTCGGCAATCTGGCTGCGGCAAGAGTTGTGGGTGCAGATGAATGCGACTTTGGGCAATGTCATCGGTTCCTTGGCTTTCTGGCTTCTTGACAGAGGATGATTAATGATTAGTAATTAGCAATCGTGCGTGGTCTGTTGTGGTGGTGTCGGTGCTGTTTGATTGTGGTGCGCGGTGTTGCCGCCGGTTACCTGTCGGCCGGTCGCGGGCAGGACCGCAGCTCAGAAGGTCAGGCGCATCTCATGCCAGGGCACTCCCCCGTGTGTGGATGTGGACATCCCTTCGTCTTGGAAACCGAAGTCCGCATAGAACTGCACGAGCCGGTCTTTGCAGGTGAGGACCACTCCGCGACGGCCTTGCTCTCGTGCGGTTTCAATCGCGTGGCACAACACGCGTCCCGCATAGCCGTGACGTCGGTAATCCGGGTGAGTGTCCACGCCGAAGATCATCTGCCACGCGCCTTGCGGGTCGTGCATGCCGGCATCGTCGTACATCTCGTCGAGCAGATGCGGCTCGTCGGTGACCATGCCGTTGACGAAGCTCACGAGCAGTGTGCCACCGTCAGGGCCGTGTTGGGCTTCCAACAGCCAGAAATGGTCGGGGAACACGGCGAGCCGGCTGCTGATCGACGCGCGACTGGCCGCTTCCGCCGGCGGGAAGCATGCCTGTTCGAGCCGGTCGATGGCGTCAAGATCCTGCACGGTTGCCGTGCGGATCGGCAGCAGGGCGAACGATGGCGTCGGTGTGCTCATGCGGCCAATGGTATCGCGCCTTGGGGTCATGGCAGTCCCACTGTCATTTTCGTCTTGGGGCGAACCGCGAGACAGCCAAGCCCGCCACGATGAACGCGAGCGAGAACAATGCCATGAGACCGGTTGCGGCAGGCCACCCCCCCCTGCCGATGTCGGGCGTGCCGGTCATCGCACTGCCTTGCCCGCCGAACGCGTCATACACGCCGTCCACGTACCACCAGCCGGGCAGTAGGCGTGCAAACGCTTGCAACGATGGGGGCATCAGCCATTGCGGCAGCCACGCGCCGGACAGGAACGCGGAGGCGAGCGTCACGGTGTTGACGATGCCGTTCATCGCGGCGGTGGAAACCCGACATTGGCCGATGAGGAACCCCAGTGCGCTGACCGTCAAGGAGAATACGAACGTGCCGATAAGCGAGAACAACAATGGCCGCCACCCGATGCCGGCAAGGCCGCCCTGGCAGACTGCGGAGCAGGCGATGGCGACACCGATGCAGCACAGCCATACCACGGCTGATGCGCCGCAGCAGACGAGCAACACCTGTGCCCAGATGGCATGGCCGGATTCGGCTGACACGCCGACCCTGCGCATGGTGGTCGGCTTGTTGAACGCGGTGATGATGACGATCACGATGAACGCGATGTTGAGCATCAGCGGGTACAGCATGGTAGCGAGGGTCGCGGCGAAGACCCGGCCGCTCGGAGTGAGACTTCCTGCGGCTGACGAGCCATGCGCGTGGCTTGGGGCAGCCGCAGCCACTTGGACGGACTGGCCGCTTTCCGCGCGCGCCTTGGCCACGGTGGCGGCTGCTTGGGCGAGCGATGCGTCTTGGTCGGCAAGCATGGATGATTTCAGTGATCCGAGGAACCCGTTGATTTGGATGGTGAGCATCCGCGCCGCCGCAGAACCGGTGGAATCAGTGCCGTTTCCTGAGCCCGCCAGGCTCAGCGCGGGCAGAGCGCCCTGCGTTCGTGCCGCCTTGGTGAACGATGCCGTATAGCCTTGCGGGACGATGACGATCACATCAACATAGTCCGTGGCGATCGCGTCTTGGATGGCCTGCGTAGTGTCCTCGATGTCAACGATGTCTGCCGAGAACGAGAGATACGAACGCAGTGCGGCGCCTGTGGCGTGACCGCCGGCGCTGTCACGGTCGATGATCGCCAAGGATGCTGCGGGCGGCTCATAGGCGCTGGTCTGGTCGTCGCCGTCGGAGGCGAGTCCGATGCCGATACCGAGCATGGCGGCCATGACCCCGGTCGCCAGCAGGTAGATCAGTAGTTGGAACATGTTTGCGCGCAGAACCAGCCATGCTGCTTTACAGGTGGTCATAGCTCACCTTCCTCAGTTCGAATGCGGCCGCCCCCAGCGCGATCGCCGACATGGCGGCGAGCACTCCTACAATGCGGGCGAATGGGGCGAGACTGTCGTAATACAGCAGGTCGTAGAACAGGTTGGTCACCTGTTTGGCGGGGTTGAGGTATTGCAAACCCGGCACGGCGCGTTGCACACTGTCCGCGAAGGCCATGTTGCCGTACAGTCCGGTGAAAATCGACAGGACCAGGGAGAAGGCGACACTGATACCGCTTTTCGCACCGAACGAGATGACCGGGATTGCACCGAGCGCCAGACCAAGACAATTGGCCATGCCGGAGCCGATTGCAATGGCGAGGATTGCGAGCCCTTCCCTGCCGGGGAAAGACACGCCCAAGACCACGCGCATATACGCGTAGACGATGAGCATGCACAGGAAGGTCGCCAGCCATGAGGACAGCATGACCGCGCCGATGCGCGCGAGACGCGACAACGGGGATACGCTGACCCTCGCTCCCAAAGGCGAGAGATTGGCTTGCAGGGCGCTGAGCATGTTGCAGGTCATGGTCATGGCCATAAGGATGCTCATCGCGAGGATTGCGACATGGTAGCGCACCATGCCGTCGGCATGCCTGATGCCGGATGCATGTCGGGTGATCTCTTCAAGGTTTGCTCCCGCCAGAGCGGCGATCCACGCACTGTCCGTCAGTTTCGACGGGTCATTGGCAGCCGCCTGCTCGATTGCCTGTGTGACAATGCGCGAACGTTCGTTGTACTGTTCGACCAGCGTGCCGAGGGTGACCAGTGACCATGCCTGCCCATCGGAGCCACCGGACTTGGTCTGGGCGATATCCGTGGCGGCTCTCTGCGAGAGCGTGAGTCTCAAATCACCGGAATCCTGCATTGACAGGTAGGCGAGCACCTTGCCTTGACGCAGGAGCGTTGTGGCTTCGGCCACGTTTGCGGCGTCGATCCGCTTGAACAGTGCGATAGCACTGTTCTTGCCGGTGACGGTCGATGAGCCCGAAGATGTTGACGATTCACTTGCTGACGCCGAGAACGCGTTGACGAACGTGTTCGCGCCACGGCTGGTGTTCCAAGCCGTGTCTGAGACCACGGCCACGGGTGCCGGCTCGAGGGTGACGTCGCCGGATGCGATGGTGCCGAATACGCCTTGGATGAGCGTGGCAAGGATGACAGGGAACGCAATCATCCAGAACAGGACGGCGGGTGTGCGCAGTGAGCTTTTCAGCTCCATGACGAAGGTATGCCACATGACGACCCCCTAGTCGCGCAACGCTGTGCCAGTCAGCTCAAGGAACACATCGTTGAGTGTCGGCGGCTGTGAGGTGACGCGCCCGGGACGGATGTTCCCACGCCGCAGCACGTCAAGCACGTCGACCAGATTGTGTTCGCCATGCTTGCAACGGATGTCCAGCGTATCGTCACTCGCTTTCACTTCGAGGACGAACGGAAGGTTACGGATCCCTGCTGGCACGCTCCCGCCCAGACCGGCGGCCTCGATGGTGATACGCTCGCCGGTGGCGATCTGGGCTTTGAGCTCGTCCGCAGTACCGAGCGCCAAATGCCGGCCGTGGTCCATAATCAGGATGCGGTCGCAGATCAGTTCGACCTCCTCCATGTAGTGGCTGGTGTAAACGACGGTCGCGCCCTCGCGGTTGAGGCGTTTGATGCCTTCGAGAATCGCGTTGCGGCTTTGCGGGTCTACGGCCACGGTCGGCTCGTCGAAGAAGATGAGTTCCGGCCGGTGGGCAATCCCACAGGCGATGTTGAGCCGGCGAAGCAGACCTCCAGAGAGTTTCTTCGGCCGATAGCGCCTGAATTCCGTGAGCCCGACGAACCCAATCGCCTCGTCGACAAGCTGCTTGCGACGCTTGCGGTCCTTGACATACAGGGAGCAGAAGTAATCGACGTTTTCCTCGACGCTCAGCTCATCGAATACGGCGACCTCCTGGGGCACACTGCCAATCCGGCGGCGAAGTTCATAGGCGGACGGGGTCATCTGCTCGCCCGGCACACGGATGTCGCCCGCCTCGAAATCCAGCAATCCCAGAATGCAGCTGATCGCCGTGGTCTTGCCTGAGCCGTTCGGCCCGAGCAGCCCGAAAATCTCGCCTCGGCGCACCTGAAGGTCGAAACCGTCAAGCGCGAGCATGTCCCCATAGCGTTTGACCAAGTGCCTGACGTTCAAGGCGGTGTCGTTCGTATCGTTCATGATTCCATTGTGTCATGCCGACACGCCGAACACGGGGAAATTAGGCGAGGGTTCGCGAGCCTGTCAGTTGCCGTCCATATCAAGGAAGACGATGGTGGCAGCCGACGCGTACGCGCCGGACGAAAGGAAGCAGCATGGCACGGATCTGCGACGAAATCGACGACGAGAACGGCAACGGGAACGCATTCCCCATGGAATTGCTCACCCAAGGCGCCGACCATGCGGCCGCCGCTCTGCTCGGCTGCCTGCTGGTACGCGACTGGCCCGACGGCACCCATAGCACTGTCCGCATCGTGGAAACGGAGGCCTACGACCAGAACGACCCGGCAAGCCACACCTATCACGGGCGTAGCGAACGCAACCGCGCGATGTTCGGGCCGGCCGGCCACGCCTACGTGTATTTCACGTACGGCATGCACTACTGCGTCAACGTGACCGCCGGCGCGGACGGCTTCGGATGCGGCGTGCTCATCCGCGCGGGCGAACCGGTCGAAGGCGTCGAACATATGACGCAACTACGTGGCGGACGCACGGGCGCCCAACTGACCAACGGGCCGGCAAAACTCTGTCAGGCGCTTGCCATTGACAAATCCTTGTACGGCCATGATTTGCACATGCCACCGCTGCGGTTGGTACGGGCGTCGCTCAGGGAAGGCGAGCGGATTGGCTGCACGCCCCGCATCGGTATCAGCAAGGCGGCGGACCGGCCAAGACGCCTGATTATCATGGGCAATCCGTATGTGTCGAAAAGCCCGTTGAACGCGAAAGCCGTGCCGCTGGACGCTGCCGGGCCGATGCATGGGACACAAGCGAAAGGGACACAAGCGATGCAAACAAGGCAAACCGTTGCAGACGACAACGGCGGCAGCACCAGCTGCGATGTGAGAATCCGCCGTGTATACGAGGAACCGTCCGCGGACGACGGGCTGCGCGTGCTGGTCGACCGGCTGTGGCCGCGCGGCAGGTCCAAGCAAAGCGCGCGCGTGGACGTGTGGCTCAAGGACATCGCCCCGTCCAAGGATCTGCGCACCTGGTTCGGGCATATCCCCGAACGGTTCGATGAGTTCGCCTCCCGCTACCGCGCCGAGCTCGACGCCAACCCGGAACCGGTCTGCCGCCTGCGCGAACTCATCGCCGGTCATCCCCGCGTCACGCTCCTGTACGGCGCCAAAGACAACGAGCACAACAACGCGGTCGTCCTGCGCGATTACCTTCGCAATCAGCCGATATCACCGTCGCCGTTACCGAAAGACGGGGATTAGCCCACCTGCATATTCGGGTATCGCGAGTGCATGAACGTATCGTTGAACACGCGGTCCACCCAATGGCAGTACGGGTTGTCGAAGTAGACGCCGTGCGCGCGCTGCCCATAGCGGATAATCGCGGGCACCATGAGCGACAGGTCGACCAACATGATCACGGCGAGCGCCACCGCGATACTGCACCGTGCACGCCCGGGAATGCGGTGGACGAGCCTGAGGACCGGCGGGAACAGCCAGCACATGCAGGCCATGCACAGCAATCCCCATACCAGCATGTAGGGGACGGTCGTACGGCCGCCGATGTTGAGGAATTTGCCGGAATAATCCCATGAGCGCGTGCCCAGCAGATACTGCTGGATCAGGCTCAAGGTGAATTCCACGGCCCCGCCGAGCAGTGACCCGTAGACGATGTACTGCCATGGCCGGTCGGCACGTCGCAGGGCGAGGAACATGATGATCGCGCCCAGCCCGTACACCCAGTTGACAGTCGTGATGATCGATCCGCTGCGGTTCTCGAACACGCCGTGGGTCAGGCCGATGAGCGCTTCCTCGTATACCGTGCCGACCGTGCCGGCGATGGCGAACAGGTAGACCATGTCGTAGGCATCCCAACGTGGCATGGCCCTCGGTTTGCTCAGCCAGTCGATGCAGGCATGGGTTCGTCGGCTTACCGTCTGGGCGATATCCTTCATGGCCGCTCCTTTCGACCTCACCACTATAGTCCGACATCGCATGGCGGTCGACGCAGGACACTCCGGCAGGGCGGAGGCGTTCAGTCCCGGCGTATCGCCCGATGCCACAGCCCCGGACGCCGGGGAGGTTGCGCTTCTTGGGCAGGCGTGCGGCGACGCGGCTTGATTGGTTTGAGTGGACAGCCTGCGCATAGCGGGGAATCCGGGTCCGGGTCGCAGCCGCCGGTGGCGCAGCCGTGCGAGCCGCGCCATGTGACCAAATCGATCACACCTTCAGCCTCCAGGCTTTCGGCGACCTGCCGCACGAAATCCACCGGCATACCGAGCACGCGCGCGCATGCGGCGATATCAAGCCCTTGCCGAAGCATCGCAGCGACTCGGCCACGAACCCCTGTAGGCGTGTGGCGAACCACATCCGTAGCATTGGCGGCAGTATCCATGACGACACCCATTCACATCACCAGCCTGAGCAGTTGGAATGCGACCACCGCAAGCACGTACGCTACCACCAGCCCCAGCGCGACACTGCCGGCGGCGACACGACTGCCGTACTGGCGTTTCAACTCGGCCACCGTCGCCAGACATGGCGTGTAGGCGAGCACGAACAACAGGAACGCGATTGCCGCGGCGCGCCCATGTCCGCCTGAAGATTCATCGAAGGATTCGCGCAGTTTGCTCCCGAGCGCGCCCTGCCCCTGCTGTTGTTCGGACTGGTCGTCCGTGCCGGAGATGCTGTAGGACTGGGACATCGAGCCAACCACTACCTCCTTGGCGACGAACCCGGTGAGCAAGGCGGCCGAGGCATGCCAGTCGTCGAATCCGGCGGGCGCGAACACGGGCGCCACCGCGTCGGCGACCACGCCGTAGGCCGAATCATGCACATCCTCGACGTTTCCGAAGCTCCCCGCACCCGCCGTAGCCGGAACGGAGGCGAGCAGCCATAGCACAATGATCACGCTGATGATGATCGAGCTCGCCCCACGCAGGAAGCCCCACAGCCGGATGAGCACGGACCTGACCAGTGCCACGGCTTTCGGCCACTGGTAGGGCGGCAGCACCATGGCAAACGGTTCAGGCTTCAAATCACGGAACACAGTGTGACGCAACAGCACGCCAATCGCCAGAATCAGCACAATCGAAATGACATACATGAGGAAGACGACCAAGCCCGCCGTGGAGCGGAAGAACGCGTACGCGAGCACGAGATACACGGATAGTCGCGCAGAACATGAGGCGAACGGTATCAGCATGCCGACCATAACGCGCTGCCGTGAATCAGTGAGCGTACGGGTGGCCGCAAGTCCCGGCAGATTGCAGCCGAAACCGACGACAATCGGCAGGAACGCACGCCCGTCAAGCCCCAGGGCGCGCATCAGACGGTCCATGACGAACGCGGCGCGCGCCAGATACCCGCAATCCTCCAACAGGGACAGCATGATGAACATGATGCCCATCGGCGGGATGAACGTAGCCACGGTGATGACGCCATCGAGCAGACCGTCCACAATCAGCCCGTGCACCCAACCGCTCGTGGCGCCCGGACCGAATAGTGACATGACCGCGTCAATCCCGTGGGTGAGCCATCCGCGTACGGTCACGTCGAACCAGTCCTGCATCGGGCCGGCGAGCGTGGTGGTCGCCTGGAACACCAGGTACATGACCGCAAGGAACACCGGCACGCCCAGCCACGGGTTGAGCAGGACGCGGTCGATGCGGTCGGAGACGGTCTCCCTCCCGGCATGGTCCAGACCGAGCCGGTGGATGATGCCGGCAGCCCAGTCGAAGCGGCGGTCGGCGCCCTCACGGACCATCGTTGCAAGTTCTTCGTCGTTGCTGGCATGCATCAGTTGCAAACCGCGCGGCAGCGGGGTCCCATCGAAACTGTCGGAAACCGTACGCATAAGCGAATCGGTTCCCTCGCCGGTACGCGGATCGATCGCAATCACCGGCACGCCGTCAAGCGCCTGTGACAACGTTTGCGGATCGATTTCGTCGCCTTGGCGGCGAGCCAGATCGTTCATCGACAACGCGACGACGACGGGCCGGCCCAGTTCAAGCACGCCGGCGAGAAAATACAGGGACCGGACAAGATTGGTGGCGTCCAGTACGGCCACCAGCGCATCGGGTGTCGGCATGCCGTCAATCCCGGCGGCGGCCTGCGCGGCAACCCGCTCATCCGGCGACTGCGGGAGCAGCGAGTACGTGCCGGGCGTATCGATGATGTCCCAGATGCCCGCTGACGATTCGGAAATACCCGATTTGCCGGTCATGTCAAGCCGCCCGCGCTCAACAAGCACCGTGGTGCCCGGCGCGTTCATCACACGCGCGCCAGCACCCAGCAGCGCGTTGAACAGTGTGGATTTGCCGACGTTGGGGTTGCCGACGAAGACCACGCGTCGTGCGGTTTCGCCAGTCAACGTATGCCCGCCGCCGGAGCCGTGGTGGCAGTCCGCATCCGCGTCGGCACTGGGCGCGCGGCCGAATCGAATGGCGTCGAACAGCCGTTCGAGCCGCCCGCGGGTAGGCGCCGTCGGCATCGACACCATGTCGTCGTGTCCGCAGCGCTGTCCGTCATGCTCTCCGCCGTGCTGAGCATGCCCGCAATGCCCGTCATGCCCCGTATCCCCGGTATGAGCAGGTTTGGATTCGCCGTCGCCATGCCCGCAATACGCGGCGCATCCGGCGGTATTCGTCGATTCTTCAGGCTTGATATCCGCGCTCATGATTGTTCTCCATGCGTGTTGGGTTCCGCTGCCCGGACGGTGATGGATTGGGCGGTGGACGCATCAATGGCGATTCTGCCCGTGCCGATGGCGATGACGCGTCCACCGAAATTCGACCGCTGGGTGACACGCACCAAGCCGCCCGCCCTGATGCCGAGTTCCAGCATGCGCAGCATATGCCGTTCATCCATGCGTACGCCGGTGACCCGCATATCCTGCCCTACCGGGCATTCTTCCAACGTCCACTCGCGGACGTGGGCGGTACCGTGTTCCGGCCGACCCGCAGCCGTCCGATCCGGTTGTGGCAACGTTTCCGGACGCATGCCGGGTGCAGGATTCGCGCTTGGTTCTCGTTTCATCACGTACCGACAATAACCGGCATGCCACGGATTGCACAAGACTTTTATGGGAAAAGCGTATTTTTCGCCTACCCAGCGTTCATCGATATCCGCCTGCGTCCGCCGAACGCTCCCGTCCGCGTCCACCCCCGAAGCGTAGAGTATGAGCGTCTTGCTCGCTGGATGAGGTGATTGACATACCTCATGGGATCGGCGACGAAGATCCTTACCATCCACACCGCCTGCATGCGATGCGTGTCACGCGGGCAACACCCGAATCAGTCGGAAAGCCCACCATCCACGGCCCCGCGGGACAACCGAGCCATCAAGCAGGCGACAACAACAGCAAGGAGCATCATGACCGACAGCATACGACACCAACCATCCGCCGCCACCGAGAGCCCGGCAGCCGACTCCCCCGTCCCCTGGCGCACGCGCGCGGCCATCGCGTCCATCGGCATGCTCTCCTTCGTCGGAATCCTCACCGAAACCTCGATGACCGTGGACTTCCCGGTGCTCATCCGCAGCATGCATGTACCACTGACCACCGTACAATGGCTCACCACCGGGTATCTGCTGCTGGTGACTATCGTCATGGGCAGCACCGCATACTTGCTCAAACGCTTCAATCCCCGCGCACTGTTCTTCTTCGCGCTCGCCACAAGCATCATCGGCTCGCTCGTCTGCCTGGTTGCCCCCGGATTCGCCCTGCTGCTGTTCGGGCGCATGCTCCAGGCAATCGCCACAGGCATCGCCACACCCCTGATGTTCCAGACGATTTTCACCCAAGTACCCGTACGCAAGCTCGGCGTGTACACCGGGTTCGCCGCCGTAATCATCTCCTTGGCTCCGGCGCTCGGACCCTCGTATGGCGGCATTATGACCAGCGTATGGTCTTGGCGCGCGATTTTCGTAGGCGTCCTCCCCTTGCTCGTATGCATCGGCATCGCCGGCTCGTTCAGCATCCACGGTACTGCGCCGGGTGTCGCCGGCCAACGCTTTGACGTCATCGGGCTCACGGTCTTGTCCTGCGTGTTCTTGGGATTGCTCGTCGCATTCAACGAGGCCGGACGAGGCGGCTGGCTGTCCCCGCGGTTCTGGATCGGTCTGCTCGTCGTCCTGGCGTTGATCGCCGTCATGGTGTGGCATGCCCGTCATGGCGCGCGCAGGCTGTTCGATTATTCGATTCTGGACAACCGGATGGTGAGACTGCGTCTGTTCTCGTATTTCGGCATGCAGTTCATCAATATCGGCATTTCGATTGTGTTTCCGCTTTACGTGCAGGACGTGCTCGGCGATTCCGCGATGACAGCGGGTCTTATGCTGCTGCCGGGTTCGCTGATCGGTTCGATTGCCGCGCCCTTCGCCGGACAGGCCTACGACCGTTCCGGTTTGCGCCGGCCGATCACCGTCAGCATCACGCTCATGGTACTGGCGTTGGGATTGCTCACGGGGTTCGCCGAATCGCTGACCGTTGTGCTGACCGGCATCTTCTATACGGTGCTCAGAATCGGTTTCAATATCGGATTCGGCATCACGATGTCCGACGCAAGTAAATATGTCGCGCCTCGGCAAAAATCCGACCAGAACTCCCTGTTCTCGATGATGCAGCAGTTCGCCGGGTCACTCGGCACCGCGGTCATGAGTGCGGTGATCGCCGCGCAGACCCTGCGTATGCCTGTAAGTTCTGCGACCGTGAGTGGCAGCCGTATCGATTTCATCATTCTGCTGGTGTTGGCGCTGGCGATTGGTGCTTGTGTCGCCATCTCCTTCCGCGTGCAGCGGGAAGCGTAAGCAAGCGGATACAACAGCGACCGGGCCAAAACCGCTGCCCCCGTCGGCTCCTGCCTGCATGCACCGGACTGATACAACGGAATACCGCACGCACGCACCGCCATCTGCGGTATCTGTAGTACCTGCTCAAAGCTATCTCATCTATTTGTGTGCGTCATCGCCTGATATCGCAAGTAGCATCGTTGATATTTCGCGGCCGATACTCGCGATATCGACTTTCATGAACACAGATAGAGCAGATGCGCTCCGGGAGGTACTACAGAAAGGCGAGATGCTCGCCGGAAGTACCGCAGATAAACGAAGTACCGTGCTACCAAGCCCCTGTGCGACACAGCAGTTACACCACAGCGAGACCATCCGCCCCCGCAGACTCCACCCGTCAAATGATCTCGCCGCCATGCGACACCCCGACTGTGTGAGCCAATCCTCACACGAAGACGGTCGACGCGATGGAATCAGCCAAATCCAACCATCGGACCGGCCGGTGTGTGAGCCAATCCTCACACACCGGCCCTCGACGTCCCGCAAATCCCTAATCCAGTCTCGCCTAGCCGTCACTCTGTGAGCCAATCCTCACACACTGAACATACCGACGGAGTCGATGGACGCCCCACGCGCCCATCACCTACCAACCACCGCGGCCCCCGTCACTCACCTACGCGTGCACCTGCCACAGCTGGGTGACCGCCTCGCGCAGGAACGGCATGTCGTGGCTGACGACGATGACCGCCCCACGGTACGCGGCGAGCGCCCGGGCGAGCGCCTGCCTGGAGTGCAGGTCGAGGTGGTTGGTCGGTTCGTCCATGATGATCAGATGCGGGTGACGCGTGACGCCGAGGCACAGGAGCAGTTTTCGCTGTTCACCCGGCGAGGGTTCGCTGGAGGCGGCGAGAATGCGCTCGGGGTCAGCGTTGAGCTGGGCCATGGCTGAGAGCACGTCGCCACGGTCGGAGGGGCTGAGTTGCGCAAGCTGGTCGAGTGTGGCGTGCGCGTCGTCGCTTGAGGTGTTCTGCGCGATGACGAGCCGCGGCACGTCGAATGGCTGCGTGTCGAGTCGTGCGAGCAACGCGTTGAGGATGGTGGTCTTGCCGGCGCCGTTCGGCCCGATGATGCCGATATGGTCGTTCGGGCCGACGCTGAGCACCGGTATGCGCACACCGTCCGGGGTGTGCCAGGCGTGTACGGTCACGGGGATATCCGACGCTGATTCTGTTATATCCGCCGATTGCTTGATATCATTCGATTTCCTTGACCTTGCAGATTCCGCCGCATTGCCGCTCTTACCGCTTACGCCCGTAACACGGTCGCTAGATTGCGCCGAAACCTGCACTGCCGCTTCCCCGAACGGAATAACACCCGCGTCTAGGCGGACGAGTTCCGTCGCATGGCTGGGTTCGATGCCGGCGAATGCGGTCAGGTCCCCGTCGTAGAGTTTCGCGGCGACTGTAATGGAGTCCGCCGCCTGCTGGGCGGCCTCAACGCGGGCGTCGAGACGCGCCTGCGCTGAACCGGCGGAGCCGTCGACACTGGTCATTTTGGCGAGTTTGGCGGCGTTGCGCGCATCATGGTCTTTGCGGTCGATGGTGCGGTTGGCCCGCCATGATGTCGCGGCGAGCGCCGCCTCATGCCGGCGTGATGCGCTTTCGCGTTGCAGTCTCGCGGCTTCCTTGTTCGCCTGATCGAGCGCCCGCTGTTCGCCCGCCTGCCGGGTTTGCGCGTCGGCGAATGCGGCCGTGTAGTTGCCGGGACGCACGATGACCTGAGTCACATTGTTGCGTCCGATATGACGGCGTTCGAAGCAGGCGCACCGCATGGCGACCTGGTCGATGAGTTCAATGTCGTGACTGACGACGATACCGACGCGTCCACGTCGTGGTGCTGGAAGCGCGGCAGGCACGGATGCGGGCGAGTCGGCGCCACCGGCCTGCCCGGTGAAATCAAGCATGGCCCTCGCGATGGTGTCGCGGGTCGGCGCGTCAACGTGATTGGTCGGTTCGTCGAGGATCAGCACGTCAGGCTGCAGGGCGAGCGCGCACGCGATTTGCAATCGTTTGCGTTCGCCGCCCGAGAGCGTGTCGTACCGGTATGGCCAGTCGTCTGCGATGCCGAGCGTGTCGCGGATTGCTATGGTTTCCGGACTCCAGTCGCCGGCAAAATCATCCAGATTGGCAGGTTCGACGGCGACATCCTGCGGGCAGAAGGCGATAACCGCGTCGGACGGGCTGACTTGCCCGCGTTCCGGTGTGAGTGCGCCGCGTGCGATGTGCATGAGCGTGGATTTGCCGATGCCGTTGTCGCCGAGCACGGCGGTCCAGCCGGGCGCGAACGTGACGGTGACGTCTTCGAAAATCGGTTCCGGCACCCCGGGGTACGTGTAGGTGATATGTGACAGATTCAATGCTGTGATAGACATGCTGTGGTCGATACTGACAGAGACGCTGGACGGGGGTATCGGCGCTGGTGTGCGACCCCACAGTCGCAGCGCGGCGAGATTGCGATTGGAATGACCGTACCAATGGCCGCTATCGGTCCACAGTGCGATGCAGCAGTCGCAGCACAGCAAGATATCCGCCCCGCAGCCTCCACCCGCCAAGTAATCTCGCCGTTGTGTGAGGCCCCCAAGTTTCTCGAACTCGTACTAAGCCATCATCATCAAGAATTCTCCAACAACCGCAACGTATTCCGGTACTTCTTCATGACATGTTCAACTGCCCGAACCAGCGTGAACTCAGGATCGAACCCCTTGATATCCGCGGAGTGCATTATCAAGTCATCATCAATCCGGGCATGCATGTCGTTCCGATATGCTTTTGACCATGCGCATCCGGGCTGATGCGACAAACGAACGAGATCATACCCCGAAAGCCAACCATAGTCACGCCACAATGCCTCGAGAACACTCCGCTCGCGATCGGTAAGATGCGGCGGCTCGCCAGTATATCGCCGAACAGGCTGTCTGCCGTATCTCTTGTATTCGTGATACACATTCGGGCACACCGGGCCGCATTCCCAAGCTTCGATGGCATTGGTGAACAGTGGCAGCCCGTCGCGCTTCAACGCTACGACTTGCGCGTAGAAACACAGCCTGTTCAGCACCGGATTGGACAGTTCAGCATCATTGCCTTGATGCGAAATCAGCCATGCTGCCACGTCGTTCGACTGCATGTTCACCACCTCCGCCATGTTCAGCTTCTGCAAATGAGATTGAAGAATCTTAGCATGTGAGGAGTATGGGATTGGCCTTACGGATCATAAGCCCAATCCGGCGTAAGATGCTGTCGAAAGAGACTGCCGGGAAACGTCACGAGGGGTGAGGGATTTGCCGATTACATGCATTCTGGTCATTGCCGTCTTGGTAACCATCGATGCAATCATCGGATTTCAAGCGTCCGATCGCCAGTATTCCGAAACCCCGGCTACCTTGACGACCAAGTTCCGGATTGCATGCGTACTGATAACCGTCGTCTCCGGTGTTCCCTCGTGGTATGCCGTGCTGTTCGACTTTCTATATGTTGCGTCGATCGCCAACGGAACATCTACCGGCAATGGTTCCGTCGGGAATACGCTTGGTAGCTCCGATCCGGACACGGTAATGGCATGCGCATCGATCATCACGCTGCTGTTGTTGCTCATCCCAGGGCATACGGCGACGGCATGCAGACGCCACGCCGACGCCGCCTGGCTGGATGAACATGATCCCGGTCCGCTGCATGATGCCGTCGCCGGATATGGCATCGAGACAGCGCCACCGGACGAAATGGCGTATCAGGGGTATCACATGGTGACGCAAGACGCGTCCAAGAAACTATATGGGGCCTCGCTGGGCGAAGCATATCACGCCGCGATGGGTATGAATCTGGGTGAGGCGCATTACCGTGGACAACTGTATGGATTTCCCGGCAGCGGCTTGGAACAGAGCGGTTTCGACCGGCGTGGCATCTCCTCGGGCATGCTCGGCGAGAAGATTCTGGCCGGAATCATCGCCGCGTTCAACAAGAACGGCAAGCTCAACGTCATCGGGTTTTACAGCCTGTATGGTTTAGACCGCAACGACCGCAGAACAAACGCCGACATTGACTGCGTACTGCTTGGCATGGATCATAAAGGACGATTGCACGCCTGGTTCGTTGACGCCAAGTATTACAAGGGCGGCAAGGACACCAAATACATTTGCATGGGCAACAGCACGATTGCACGGATCAGCAAATCCCAGCATGCGTTCGTGACCGGTCCGGATGGGCAAGTCACGCTTGCGACATCGTCGAATATGCTGCACCAGCAATCCATGTGGGAGCCGCTGCTTGAAAAGCACAACATCGACGCACAATGGGTGATCTGCTTCGTCCCCGGCCCCGAGGGCACGCCGGATGTCAGTAATCTGCAGTGGGCGGCCGACAGGCACGTACGGTACAACCCTGATTCCCCATCCGGAACATCCGCCGAATACCAAGGCATTCCCGTCGTGAGTGCCGCGAAACTTGTCGGCATGATCCACGCCATGCACCTTGCCGACACCGCATACATTCCCGATGATGCGATCAAGCTGTTCAAGCGGTATGTGAAGTGGCCGCATGGATCGGGAAGAAATTGGAGTTAGCTATGCAGACGATAAGGATGATGTATTTTTCAGAATTCGAATTCATATTGGCTTATGGCTACAACCGCGACGAGTCACCGTCATACATTATCGCCAGTGCCTGCACGCTCTCGCTGAAAACGGCAACAACCTTCACAACACGCGCAGACACGCCGTCGGTTGCGAATTGATTGTTCTTTGCTAATGTATTGCCTTACATGAACACGGGATGACTCGACCGGTCCTTACGGATGTGAAGCGGTCTCCCAACCGCGGGAGTCTTTCTAGAAAGGCTCCCGTTTTTACATTGTAGATAACAAAGGAGTTGCAGATGCCAGATCAGCCCCTTCACTCAGAACATCTGCGACCTGCATTGACAGTCGCCGAACAATGCGAACATATGAGTCAGCATGGTATTAAATTCGAGAAGTGCAACAAAGACGCTGCAAAGAAATTCTTATTAGAGCACACATATTTTTTCAAGCTAAAAGCATTCGATAATAATTTTATCAAAGACAACAATGGCATTTATCGCGATTCGGACTTCGCATATCTACAAGATTTATCAATAATAGATTTTCGACTTAGAATGCTTATCCTTCGAATGACCGGTGACATCGAACATGCTCTCCGAATCCGTTTCAATAGATTAATTCAAAGGACAAATGGGGATGGATACCAAGTAATAAAGGATTACGAAGCATATGAATCCGAATTCATGCGGAAGAAAGGACGAAAATTCGACCTGAATGGGTCATTTAATAAGTCAATTTACACAGAGGGAATGATAGACAAATACTTGAAGTTCAGACCCGTGTGGCTATTTTGGGAAACCTGTACACTCAGCGATTTGATTCATTGCTACCATTCATTTCTCGACAAGCACCATTTTCAAGATGTCACGTATTCCCTTCTGTATGGAGTTCGACTTCTGCGAAACGCGTCTTCTCACCACAACTGTCTACTGATTCCAAACACTAAAACTGTCAAACCAACGAAGGACCTTGTTCCATTGCTGGACACCCTCTTGTCCGGAAGAGAAGAGATTTCAGCAAAGCAAACCAAGCAAGCCGCAGAAACAGACCCACTTATCCATGATCTTTCTTGCGTCCTCATTTCCCATATCAATCTTGTCGAAAGCGAAGAAATGAGATACAGCGTTGAATCCCAAATCACCGAATTTCTCAATCGAATGCAAATTCATAAGGATTGGTATAGAGAAGATAATACGCGCATAGAATTTCTCCACGGATTCGACAATATTGAATTGCTCCTTTCCAGTGCTGTCGATTTCAACAGAAGGCGGAAGAATAACATGTTATCTCAAGCTGACAATTCACTGCTCGCTAAACCGAATAGAAAACCCGTCAGACACGGAAGAAGACGCCCTAGTTCCATAACATCGAAGAATTCCTCTGAAAGTGAATAATCTGCATCGGAGATAGGCATTCTGAATATCTAATAGTTCAAATATGCAATCGAAATATACGCCACCATTCGCCAACGTGCCGGTGCTTCATAGATAAGATGATTCTCTCGGGAGCGGAATATCGAGCTGCCGCAAGACCCTGACATTCCTATTCTGCACGTTACGAGAACACACGTGACGAGGAAAACACCCGCCCTCGGTCAAGCATATGATGATTACTCCGATCCATACCACAGTACATTTGAGCTTTACCGGCAACGGGAGTATTGTCATTCCAAGAACGTAGACACGCTTTCGGTTCGGCCGGGGCGTTTCGGGGCGGGCTGTCAGCATCATGGCAGTCCGCTATTCTTTCAATATCTGCCGCTCGCCTCGCCGCACCTCAAGCTGCTACCGAGTCGGGCGCCATCTGTCCAAGTGGACACAACTACCAATCGGAAAGAGAACCCGAACACCGCTCAAGCGACCATAGCCAGAAAATACCTAAGCCTTGCCCCCGGGCATGGAGCCGATCATATTCTTCAGAAGCCGCGAACTGGTCGAAATCAGTTCCATGTGCGAGTGCGTATCTGAAATCTCGCGTTTACCCATGCCGCTTTTGCATCATCCCACGGGACAATACCGTCACGCTTGTTCAGCGCGGACTCCTCCTCGGCACTGACCCTGACGAGACTGTTGTCGGTGAAGCAGAATCTATCTGAATCCATGCGGATGATTGTAGGTTCAACGCAACACAAGCGAGGAACGAGTTCGCCATACCCCGACTAACCTCACGATCCGAGCGGTCCTTCTATGTTGCTGTGTAACGCGATAGTCGCACCGCGACAAAGTAGCTGCCGGAGCAGTCCCATGCACAACTGCTAGTAGCTCTCTGTGCGGCACCAAAGACGCACAACAGCCAGATATCTGCCGGAATGTCTGCACGGCAGACGATATCAAGCCACCGTGAGACACCGTTGTCACACCACAGCAAGATACCGCCCCAGCGTCCTCCAGCCATCAAGCAACCCCCCTCCGACGTGCGACTTTCTCATCGCACGCCAGCGAGTCTTCACTCCCGCCGCGAACCCCAACTCCAAACCCCACACCCAACACCCAACCGGAAGCACAACCCCCGCAATATCATAGAACCACGGCATCACAGAAGAAGGAGACCAATCATGCGGGCCACACAGGCAAGGTTCCTTGATCTACTCGGGGCGGATAGAACCCAGTTCATTATTCCCGTGTATCAACGCGAGTATTCCTGGGAGCGCCCGCAACTTGAGGATTTGTGGAATGATGTCACGCTGGCGGGCAAGGACGGCATGACCCATTTCATCGGATCGTTCCTGTACATTCCCGAAGAAGACAGCACTGCGACCAGCATCCACCGCAAGCTCCTCATCGACGGTCAGCAGCGCATGACCACGCTGTCCTTGCTCCTCGCCGCACTGCTCGATTATTTGGATGAGGATGATTCCCGCGCGCAATTCCTCACCGACCTCTCCCCCAAATCCTTGCGCAAAAGCTACCTGTTCAACGATGATTACCGCGGTGAATCGCGGTATAAACTCGTCCTGTCAATGGACGACAAGGCGACCATGCAATCCCTAGTGGACGGCACCAAATTGCCGCAGTCACCGATTCGCCGTCTCGTAGAAGCCAAAGCGTTCTTCACCGACAATATCCGCAGCGGACGAGTCTCCCCCGAGACATTGTGGAACGGCCTAAACAAGCTGGTGATCATCGACACGGAGCTCAATCCCAATGAAGACAACGCTCAACTCATCTTCGAGTCGATGAATTCCAAAGGCAAGCCCCTCACCCCAATCGACCTCGTACGCAACTTCATTCTCCTGTCACTGTCAGCTGGCCGGCAGGAGGAGCTCTACGACCAGTATTGGAGCCATATCGAACACTTGTTCGGACAGGATGCCGAGTACGAATTCAACGCGTTCCTCTGGTATTGGCTGTATTTGAAGATCCCCGAGCGCAACCCTAAGCAGGATAACGCCTACCACGATTTCAAGTACTACGTGCAAAACCATGACCTCGACCGGGAGCCGGAAACCATACTGTCCGAACTGCTCGCGTACGCGACACGATATGCACGCCTGTTCCTCGGGCAGGAGCCCGACCCCAGTCTCAAACGCAGGTGCGACCGGATCAACAGCCTTGGCGTGAGACCCGCGCGCCCGCTCCTGATGTGCCTGTACACGCTGATGGATGAGCGCAAACTCACCGAGGATGAGTTCGGCAGCCTGTGCGACACTATCGAATCTTTCCTGTTCCGCCGCATGGTGGTAGGCAAATCCACGCAGGGCCTGAACAAGATGTTCGCCGGCATGTACCGCAGGCTTGATGATGCCGATAATCCGCAACAGTGTCTGACCGCGCTACTGCTTGCGCCCGAGAACAACACCACCGGTTACTTCCCCGATGACGACGAGTTCGCCGAGGCGCTCACAACACGCGACATTTACGACGGACTCAAGAAAGGCAAACAGTATCTGCTGGAACGTCTGGAGGACTCGTACCATCCAAAGGAACCCATCAATTCCGGTATGTACCAGATTGAGCATGTCATGCCGCAGGCCATCGATGATTCCGACGCTTGGAAGACCATGCTCGGCCCGGACTGGCAGAACATCCACGACACGTTGTGCCATACGCTCGGCAATCTCACGCTCACCGGATACAACCAGGAATATTCGAACAGTGCGTTCCCAACAAAGCAGAACCTCCAGCCTGGAGGGTACAAGTACAGTCCGCTCAGTCTGAACCGATATATCGCCGATTGCAACGTGTGGAATGAGGAAATCATCCGCCGACGTGCCGAGATGCTCGCCGATAGAGCTTGCACGATATGGCCGCGCCCCACGTTGCAGGAGAACATCATCGACCAATACCGACCAAGACCGAGAACGACATCCCGTTCCGGCAGCTGGACGATCGAGACCTCACAACCGGAACTCGCACCGGGCGGCAAATGCCGCGAGCTCTTCGAGCAGCTCCAGCAAGCAATCACGAAAGCGCAACCCGACTGGACGCTCGGTGTGAAAAAGAACTACGTGGGCTATTACACCGATAGCGGGAAGTCACTGCACATTGTCATCAAGGCACTTCCCAGCTCCACAAGCCTCGGCATTGGCCTCAACGCAACTATGGGCGACCTTGACGATCCGAACGGCTATGCGCAGGACAAGCGACCGTACGGATTCGAGGCGGGATGCCTGACACGGGTGGATCTGCGGGGCGCGGAAGATATTCCTGAGGTGATGAAACTGATTAATCAGTGCTGATTGAAGGTTGTGTTGTGGCGAGTAGGCCGCTCGTCACAACATAACCGACTCCGTCCAGTCACAATGGCTGCCGACGCCTGAGGATCAGCAGGAAGACGATGCCCCTCACCTCTCCTCTACTCCCCAGACGCCGGCAGACGCCATCACTCCCCGAACTTCTCGTCCACGAGCTCCTGAAGCGTCCCGTTCTTCGCCGCTTCCGCGGCATCCGCCTGCACAAAATGCGTGGTGGATGTCTTCAGCTGGTCATCAAACCCGAGAATGAAGTTGGTCGCAATCAGGTAGATGATCCGGGTCGGCGCCATGCCATACACCTGATGTTCGAAGATATGCTTGATGCGCTCCTTGCCATCCGGGAACAACTGCTTCATACGTTCGCTTCGGTAGAGACGCTTCACAATCTCCGTGATATACAGGCCTGATTTCATGAACAGGTCGGCGAATGTGGCATCAGGATCGTCGAAGCATCCCGGATTCTCCTGCTCCAGCTCGTCAACCATCTTCTCGACTACCCATCGCGGCGTGAAAATCTGATTGGTCTTCTGCGGCGGAATGTAGTCGAAGATGTCTTCGGTCTGGGAATCATCGAAGTAGTTGGCGAGCTGTTCCTTCTTGTTGAGGAACTCCTGGATGGCATCGTTGAAAACGGTTTCATCGAAGACATGCCCATCGTAGTGCTTCTTCTCTCCGGTAGCTTCATCCCGGAAATCGCCGCCATCCCGCAGCAGACGGAATTCCTCTTCAGGGATTCCCGTTACTTCGAGGAACACGTCGTCTTCGGTATAGTCATCGAAGTTGCTCAGCCTGAGATTACGGTCACCGTACGCCATGACAAAGCTCGGAATGGTCCGAGTGAAGCCGCGCAGATGAGCGCGCATCATGTCTTCACGGTCTTGCTTCTCGTGATTGGCTTTTATCGTCTGAGCTTGCTTACTGACGTTCTTAATTTCTTTGTCCGCAATCTCCTCGATCTGGGTGACAATCTTTTCCAGCGTAGTTTTAGCATCATCGGCGAGCCTGACCGCACTGTCCTTGAAGAACTGCTGTTGCTCCTCCGGATCTTCGGATTGCTCGAGATTCTGCGTGTACGCCTGCCTGAGCTCATACTGCTTTTGGTTGAAAGCATCGCGTTGTTGCTCAACCACTGCATCGAAGGCATGGTTGACATCTTCGGCGAGTTTCTTGCTGTCACGTGCGTTGAGGTTATGCTTCTGCACAATCGGGGCTATAACCTTCTCACGGAACTGCTCTTTGGCTTTCTTCGCCAAGATGTTGGTTTCCGTGGTCATATCCACGTGGGACAGATAGCCGGTGTCGGGATCCTGGGTCTGCTCAATCGTAGGAATGGGTGGGATATCCTCAGGGTCGATGACCATGATTTTCTTATCAGCGAACAGGTCTTTGACGTCTTTGTTGACATCGGCATCGTCGATGACCGGGTTTCCGTCCTTGTCCAAGGTGAAGTCCGCCGGCCGAATCTCCATGTCCTTCTTGGAATGCTTCTCTTCCTTGGCTGGTTCCAGCTTGTTGAGAATATCCGTGATCTCTTTGGGGGCTCCGAAGATGCCGGCGATGTTCTGGAACAGGAAGTTGCACAGGAAGCGACGTTTGACGACTTCCTGGCTCTTGATTTTGCGCGGGATGGACATGACCTTTTCCGCGTCAAGCTGGATCATACGGCCTTCGTCGTCTTCACCGATCACGGGGAAGAAGTTGAGCAATCGTTTTACCTGTTCGACCCTGGAACCGGATGATGCAGCATGGGCGCCTGTGGTCGAGCGGGAAAGGTTCTCCGCGAACTCTTCGAAGATGGTCAGGGTACGCACTGGATCGAAGTCGAAGACGTAGGCGGTCTCCTTGCGCATTGGCTGTGGCTTGCCGTCCACCTCAGCAGTGATGGTGCACGGGTTCTGCGCCCTGAACGCCGCTTGCATGTACGATGAAGCGCTGTTCAGGTTGCACAGCATGAGCACGCCGCTCCACTCGGGAACGGTCACGCCCACGGTCAGCTGCCCAACGCTCAGCGTGATGGTGCGGGGATTGTTTTCAATCGCATTTTTCACCCGCTCGAGTGCGGTCGCTTCCACCTTGTCGGCGTCGTCGGGGTTGACGAACGACTCGCCGTTCTCCGTAAGCGGTTGCTTGCCGTCACCGGCGGCTACCACCACCTTGTACCCTTCGAAAGCTGGTTCCTGTTCGATGAGCGTGGCGAGTGCTTTGCAACTTGCCACGCGGTTAAGGATCCACAGTGTATGCGAGAGCTGGGCACGTAGTTCCGGCGTGGAGAACGGGTATTTCTCCAGCGTCGTGAGGTTATGGAGGAAATCCTTGACGGCATCCTCGTGAACGAAGGTGCCGTCGCGTTTGGTGGCGAAGAACTCGTTGAGATCGAACGCATATTCTTCGTTCTCACCATCATCGTCCACGTCAGCACCTTCACGAATCTTGCTCGTAATCATGTCGGACATGCGATAGGTGTACATCTCCATGCGAGGAAGCACCTCGTATGGATTCGAATTCTCACTGTCGGTGCAAGTTTGCTTCGCTTCCTGCTCGTCCACGTATGTCCAGTTGAAGATCTGGTCATCCGAGAACCGGCCCTGGGCGAGCGCCTTGAATGGGGTGCCGGACAGGTACAACGTGTGTTTGCGGTTGATTTTGTCGAATGCCTTTTCGGTCAGGGAGGTGTCAACGCCTTCCTGTGATTCGTCGACGATCAGCAGGTCGAATTCCAGCTCGCTGATCCAACGGAGCTTGTCCACCCCGTCATACGCGCCGAAATACTTCGACGTCTTCAGCCCCTGCAGGGATTCGAACGCGATCATGCCTTTGTAATCGGAGTCAGAGACGGAGGTGATGTTGTGGGATTTGAGAAATTCCTGGTATTCCTTGCGCGTCATGATGCCTTCATTGGCATGTGCGCCTAGCTTGGCGTGCTGGTCCAGCACTCCCTTGTTGTCTGTGACGAACAGGTAGGGATATTGCCAGCCGATGAATTTCTGGAAATCGTTCAGCCACGAGTCGGAGATGCTGGGACGGTTCGTGACGATGAGCACGTTCTTGAATCCCATGCGATGCACCAGGTCGTAGGCGGTCAGCGTCTTGCCGAAGCGCGGCTTGGCGTTCCAGAGGAACTCTTTGCCGCCATTGGCGAAATAGCACTGAGTCATCTCCACCGCAGCAGACTGCTCGTCCCGCAACGTGTAGGTGGCGCCCGAGGCGATGTCATAGTCGCGGTGAGCGAACCGGATGAACTCGTCATGTGCGGGATCGGGCTCGATGCAGAACCACTCTGTACCCGGCGTACGCTCCACATGCTTCTGGTTCATCAAATAGCGATGGAAATCATGATCGGTGAACGTCTCAAAAGAACCATCCAAGTACATGGCCGGTTCGGTCCAGCGAAGTACTGCCGGCACGTTGATGGTGTGGCTCTGTTGGTTGATGCGATCGGCAACAGACTGCGTGGCCGTATACCCGATCTTCGTCCAGCCATTGTGGGCCGGAACCGCAGGCGTCTGATAGGCGTAAATCATCGGGCGGATGCGCTTGAAGGATTTGATGTTCGGCGTGTTGCCCATGGTCACTTCATCTCCTTCACGTTCTTCTCGATGAAGTCAATTTCCTCATCGGTCAGGTTGTACTTCTTGTACAGCTGCTTGTCGATGTCCGCGACGGACTGGGACCAGTTGATATCGGAGGACGAGGTGAAGTCTTGGAGGGGAACGTACTTGAACACACGAGCTGTGATATCCTGAGTGACTTTAAATATGCCAAGCAATGCCCGTGCAAATTTAGTGCTCAAATACTTCTGAAGCGCCAGCGCTTCTTCGCGATACGTGAAATCTCCCATTGAGATGAATGACTGAGTATGCCCGACTTTCGGCCCCACAACGATCATTTCAGCCAAGCCCTCGCCGTAATCTCCATTGCCGCTAGCCTTCGGCAGCAGGACTTTCCAACCAGCAAAATTACTTGCAGTATTCAAATAATCCTGCCGTACCCACATTGCCTTTCGAGTCTTCTTATATAGTCCATAGATTTGAACGTATTCATGCTCATCATGGGGTCGAACCTCGAAGAACACCTTGTCAGCAAGGTTATCCAAAGCATTTGTCCGCAAATCTCCAGACTTGCCAAGAAGTGGAATCCACTCAGCATGGTTTTCGCGTAAGCTGTGAGAATAGCTATAGGGAACAGCGCCGACAACGAGCTCCGATACGTTTCTCTCGTGAATGCCCAAGGCATCGAGTCTCTTTGCCAAAGCCTTCAATGGCTTGGCAGGAATGAAGACATTAATCGGCTCATACTCTTGCGTATCATCATGGTATGTGACAGCGACTCCGCCCTTAATCTCAGCTTGTGGAAAGACCTTATCCGCGTGAGGTTCATACCACTCGACCTTGAGATGAACATCGCTAAGCATTTGTCGATTCCAACTCTTTGGAGTCTGGCCTGCATCGAACAGGAAACGCGCAGGAGTAATCAGCATGGTCTTAGACGCAAGTTTGTAGGACTGCTCTATAAAATAATTATAAATTGGGGTAGCACGATTATTGCCATCGGTCTCCTCCTGATACGGCGGATTGCCGATGATGTAATCGAATTTCATGGTTGCCTTCCCTCTCTCCGAAACCAATACCTGGCTTCGATTCGAACTCCAGTCGTATATACGGCATCTTGAGATACGTTTGGCCGCAGGCATCTCTTGTGGATCTTCGAGTCCCGCCAATTCAAAGAGATCCATAGGGCCATCACTAGTAGTGTCAAACGGGATGCGGTATGTCAGCCCGTCCATCTGCCACACGTTCCACGTAATGATGTTCGCTACTTTCCGCAGTTCCCGATCAGTTGCCTCTCTATGCCACCGGTGATCAAGGTATTCTTCAAATGTTGCGAGGAGGTTGAGCCGTGCAATCAGCAGGTTGTCGCCTTGGAATTCATAACCAAACGTACTGCGTAACGCAAGGATTACCCAATTCATCCACTCGTCTTCATCCGTCGCATTCTCGTCAACCACGCGCAATTTGCGGTCAAGAATGCCTGTCCGGTTCTCCACCGGGACAGGCTCCCCCGTCGCCGCATCGTACCTATTGACCAAGAAAGGCGCTTCGCCGCAAGTGATTTCCAGACGTGTTGAACGCACATAGTCTTGCCAGGTCTTGTCCCCTGGGAATTCGACCCGCTGAGTGTGATGACCGGATTCATCAGTGAATACGTGTTGTGCACCGAACCAATCGGCATCCAACGCATCAATCATCATGGCGCACACCCACATCGGCGTGAACACCTCGGCATGCGTTTTGGTTCGCTCGGACTGCTGATCCTGATGCTTCTGCGCCCTACTGCGGATAAGACCGGCATGCACGCCAGTAATCAGTTCCGGAGTGATTTCGTTGTCGTGCGCATATGCAGTGCCACGCTCCGCGTACATGTCAGTGCCCCACAGGATGTTCCTTTTCGACGTCTTGTCCTGCAACAACAGTCCAAGCACACGTCGCTTGTCGGCGCGCATCAAATCAGACTGAATGTCGCAAGACACGCTCATTCCCTCCTCGCAGGCTCCGGTTTCGCATCAACACACCAGATTACTCCGGGAGGGGTATTGGGCAAAATGTGATGCATAAGAACGCTCTGCGACAATCCTGCGAGAAGCATCGACGTAACTTCAACTCACTGAAGAAATCAACGGCCGCGGTTTCAGTTGATCAATATGACGATTTAGCTTCGGCAGAATTCCAGGAACAGATCTATACTTTTCGACACCGCTCTCCTCTTGCTCGTAATTCCATATTCCTTCACCTCCAGTGAAATCATTTATTGAATAATAATTGAATTTTGCAATGAGTTTTACGAATTGCTGATTTCTTACATATAGAACACGTTTTTTATTGTCAAACATCTGAGCATAGTGGTTTCCACAGTTGAGAATAATTTCACGCGCTAAATATATATTAGATTTGGACAAGCCGTTCTCAAACAATACAGAATTTAGTATCGCTAAAATACCTTCAGGGTTCAAGCTCTTAAGGTCGTCACGCATCAGCTCCTTTATTTTCTCAAGCTTTGTTATCTGTTGCGCAAACACTGTTAACAGCGCCTCACTACAATCACCTCCTTTTTGGTCAATATTATTTTTCACGGCCTTCAGCAGATGTTGATAATCCGCACCCTGAAGATATGTTTCCGGCTTTTCCAGTATCGTCTGCCGGATTTCACGAAGATGATTATCTGAATCGGATAGCACATCACACGCTTCATTTGGATCGAGGAGCTGGCTTGATACATAAGTCGGAAACTCTTCAGACTTCTTCATCCACTCGAGTCGCGCTTTCCAGTTATCATCTGGAATCATCTTGAATGCTGTCAAAGTATCTGTGATTATCGGCTTCTCGTCCAATAATTTTGCATAGGCATCAGGATGTTCTTCGAGATCGAAGACGGACTCGTTACCAACCTCAATCTGTTGAGTCAACTCATCAGGCAACGGAGATTCAAGATCAAGCGAACGAACAAATTCTACTTTCTTATCCATACTGCAGTCGACTGAAGGTACATTCAAGAGTTCGACAGCAAGATTCATCTTGTCAGACTCCGCGATATCGTCAACAGAGTCAAATGATTCCTTAGAATTCATCCATTTGTATACGGCTTTTCGCGACTCGCTTCTAGTAAAAGCAGTCAATGCTGACAGCAGGTTCCTCGCAGTAAACTGTATTGCATTGTTATCGAGAAGTTCAAAGAAGAAGTAATGGTCGTACTGTTCGCATACCTCCGGAGCCATCTTCTGAGATAAGCCGACCTTCAATTCCCCGGGTTTAAAACAACTGACTTTGACGTCATCCGCTCGCTTCGCAATCATATCTTGGATTACCTTCTTGTCGCGATTACTGAGGGTAGTCTCAGGCGGGTTATTTCCAGGCTCCACCTCGCCATTGCTCTGCGCATCATCCAGCGCCATGATTACATCACACATCACATCAATAATTGTGTTGTCAACATCATCGGTCGACGTTGCGTTATCGAATGCAAATGAATACTCCTGCTTCTCCAACATGCCTAGATAGACTTTCATGTGCCCGATGACATATCGATAAACGTCCGGCGAAATTGCCTTAATCCTATTGAGGGAAGGAAGAAGACCATTCTTCAATGAACCATCGAGAGTTCCAAGCGCCGAAAGAAGGTTTTCTTTCGTGAACGAGTAACCATCACGGTCAATAAGGAGCATGCGGAGCTCCGTGCCCACAGCGCTCAACTCCGGAGCCATATATCCAGTACTCCGTAGTACCTTGTCGAGAACTTCCGCCTCTCGCTTTGTCAGGGAATCATCCTTCAACGCCGCTATAGAGCTGTCATCCAGCCGAAGGAAGTTGGCAAACCCTTCAGATACTTGATATTCGACATCAGGAGCTAAATGTCTAAACACAGCATCAAGATACCCGCACAAGACAGCTGGCTCGAGCACATCTGTGGTATCATCCGTCAAGAACGTGAGCACCTGCGGACACCTGCTTGCAAACAATTGAAGAATCTCAGTTGTTCTATTACCTTCCTCTCCGAGGAATGCTTTGAGAAAATCTCTCGAAGCATCATCTTTCAAATCAGACAGATATGAAATGACCAGATTCAGAGTCTTCTTGTCTTGATCTTCCTCAGATTTCAACAAATAATTGAGGATGTCGATATTCAACATCCACGCCTGCCCCAACAGGGAGGTACCGCGGGATTGCACACGCTTCAGTACACTCTTGACATCGGCGTTATCAAGATGGAAATAGAAATCAGGGACATTCTCATCAATGTGATGAATCGTAAAATCAAGAGCGTTTCTAGTTATTCCTTCATCTGAATAAACAGTGGAATACAACTTATAATCCTGCCGTAGCCATCCGCCATCAATCAGGTGATACAACAACGTATCGCTTTCGTGCAAGTCATTATTCAAATATTCTGATAATGTTCGCGATTCCGACTTGGCAGCAACGTCACTATCACCAATTTTTCCCTTGCATTCATTGTCATGCAGGAGAAATACCCAGTCTCCCGTTCTAAGGTTCTCGATGCGTTCATAGACTTCATGCTGTTTACGTTCCAAAGCATCCTTGGTCAGCTGGCGAATATCAATAGTTGTACCGATATAGTTTTCCAAGGTAGATTTTGTGAGAGTGATACACATTGCAGATGAATAATTCTCAGCTCTGATATCGATAACATCATCATCTCGTTTTCTCGATAGAACATCCCAAGCATCAGCTCCACGTAATTCGCGTTCACCCTTCCCATCAATACTGAGAGCGAACTTCACGCTTGCACTCTGATGAAGTGAAGTCCAAAAATCATTCACTCGCTCCATCAATTCCGCAGCAACAGCATTCATATCTTTGCCAACTACAGCATCGCTGACATATCCTGGTCGCGACATCTCCTCAATACTCTCTGCGATAATTTTCCGAGCCGCCAAATATATCTTATCGACTTTGCTATGGCCGTTTTTCATGCTTACCGCATCGGTAAGATAGCAGTTGCGATAAATGAGGAATCCGAGGAGATATTTTGGTGATAGCCCAAGGACATTCTCGGCATCTTTCCCATCTCCCAATCCGATATGCAGCTTTGTGTAATACACTATGAAATCATTCCGGATGGTAATCCAAGTTCGCTGATCTGGAATATATCGCGCAACATCCTCTAAGAGGTCACCGACACCCTCCATCTGGGTGATCTTGTCACCCAGCGTACGGCGGGCCATCTGATAGGAATTGGCCGGATTCGCAAACGGGACAACAGGAACAATCAGATCGAAGAACTTCGCACGCGCAAACGCCTCTGAGCGTTTGTGATGGTCATCACAATCATTATGATTGCCACTCTGATGTGCAGAGGAAGCGACGCACTGATCATCAAACACGGCATCACTTATCGCATATATGAAACGTATTACTCTCTTTCTAGCAATCTTCGGGTCATCATTGAGGATTTGGTTCAACTCTCGTAACGAATCAAAAATCTCAGGACTTTCAAATCTGTCGAGATCTTCAAAAACTACAAGTTCTACTTTCGATTTTTCAAATAAATACACAATCTCATCAAGGTACTGGTCAAAGTATGAATCTACGCCTTTGTCCAGTTTGATAGAAGCCCCACCAGCATCAACTTGCCATATTTTCAAATTGCTATTCATCAGATAGGAACTTGCCATGTAAGACAAGATAAATAAAAATACCGCCAATGCCAAATAACCAAATATGGGTGCATTGGGATTGTTCTTCAACATCGCATTCAGTAGAGGCAATTCCAACAATATATTTCCGAAAGCCCTAAGCTGTCCTCCGAAAAATATTCCCAGAAATACAACTAAAAACAAGCTGATGCACAATGCGCAGAGCAGCAACCTTGGAACGCTCATTTCATGAATACGATGAAACCTTGAAAGCGGAACATCCTCAGGTTTCGCCCCGTACAACAGTTGTTTTACAATCTCGCGCTGGATTTTATTGGTCCGGGAATCTACCGAATTGTCGTTATTCTCTGGAGTGCTTTCAGCGCAATTTCCGTCGAATTGTCCGCCGTCATGCATGCCATCATCGATACGGGACGCCAACGGAGCAAGAGATATGCTCTTCGTACGACTGCGGGAATTTCGGCGACCGCATTTCGCCACGTCCCTAAACCATTTTCGGTCCTCAAAATCCTCAACTACTTTTTCAAGAATACTGCTCTTACCCGAGCCATACACCCCTGATAATGCGATGTTATGCAGCTTACCTTCATGGTCATTATCAATTGCGCTCTCAATCGCATCGACATAAACACGGTGCTCCCCCTCGATATACCGCGGGTATAGCGGCTCTAATTCCGTAACTCCCAATTTTTTATCAGAATCCCCGTTCTCAGACGTGTTCGTCATCTTGCCACGCTTCCACATACCGAACCGCTCTCCTTCTCCCTTGCTCCGATGCAGGTGCCAACTCGCGAGAATAGCCTACCTCGCGCGAGATCAAGACCGCTCGTTCCCATTGATGTTATTCAACTATACTGCCAGATTTGTTTGCCACGTCAATCAGTCAATGAGTCAATCTCACTCCGAGGCAGTACGATAATACTTCACGAATCTCTCAATCCAATTCAACCTCTCACTCTTACACCGCTGCGATGTTCATCCAATCATTCATCTAATTTGGCATCTAGGATAATACAAGATTCAATATCAGTTTCAGTTCCGCACGAAATCCTAGAGCTACGGTACTGCCCACTGCGGAAAGAAATCTACCGCATCCCGCCCCTACCTGGCGGTAATGTTGACGATATGAGAACATCAGCAGCCGAAATCCGTGACCATGCAGCGGCGACACTGTCACCCGAGACGCAGCAGCGCCTTGAGCAGTTTCTGACGCCCGCTCCGGTCGCCGATCAGGCCGCCAGCTTGTTCACTCCAACACATCAGCCGGTCCACATCCTTGATTTGGGCTCCGGGACGGGCATCCTGGCCGCAGCAGTCGCGGAGCGTTCGGCAGATGGCAGCAGTGTGGTCGCCGTCGAACAGGATGCAAATCTTGCCGTCGATTCTAAACGCACCTTGTCTCAGGTGTGCCATAACACGAAGGTCATCAACGCATCAGTATTTGAAACGCTGCTCGACCCGGTGTTCGACCGTGTCATTCTCAATCCCCCGTACAAGAAAATCAGCCCAATCCGCATTCCCACAAGCGCGGGCGACGTCAAAGTAACCAACCAGTACACCGCGTTCATGGTGTATGCAATCCAAGCCATGGCAGACGGCGGCGAATGCGTCGCCATCATCCCACGCTCCTGGATGAACGGCGGGTATTTCAAGGATTTCCGCAAGTGGCTGCTCAACGAATGCAGCGCCATGCAATCCCACGGACAGGAGTACCAATTGATGTCGAACCCCAAAAATCAGTCGAAGGCTTCGAGCAATAACCATTCCCCCTATCACAGCTTTCTTAGGAACCACTAGGACGGTCATTTCCATGTCTGTAACTGGTGACGTACTTGCTAGTCACGGGAGCATTCCGGAATACTCCCGTAAACTACTCCAAGCTGCACTGGAGGCCAAGCGCGTTTCCGGCGACACCGCCGTGCCCGGATACACTGACATGGGCAGTCTCAAGCATGCGCTTGAAGACTAACGAATCTGACGGTGGTTCCTGACTGACCCGTCACAACTCACCCAGCAGCATTGCTCGGTGTTACCAGCAGACTGCCCGGACGCATTCGCGCGGCGGGAGTTTAGCCCGTTTCCGTCCATCGGCCAAAATGCTCCCGGGAGTACTCGCGGATTTTGGGATTTGGTGATTATCTTCCTAATGAGAATGTTGGAATTCCGCGGTTTTTACACATCGGCAGGAATCCGTGGTTGGGAGATTATGAGTTGAATAACCCATCTGCGGTAAACTCCCGGGAAAACACGGAACTTTACCCGCCAAGCGACCGAATCGCACTCATCACCCACAACAGCGCGGGACTTTACCCGTCAAACGGCCAGTTTGCTGTAATCTCCCGCAATCCCCCAAGATTTCCGACGAACTCCAACGCCCGCATGGGAAATCATCCCAAACAGACCCGTCAACGGATAAAGTCCCGCACATCACCCCGGATACCAGCACTCGTACCAGCAAGTGCCAGTACGCGCCAGCCGGCACCATACCTCGCACCAGCCCACGCACGCCAGCAAGCACCAGCACGCACCTGCCCGTGCCCGCCAGCGCCGCCCCGAGCCTACATCGATGCCGCCGTCGGATCAGAATCCAGCTCCGCCCGCAGCTTGGCGATCTCCTTCTGCACACCGTCCAGGTGTTGTGCAGTACTGTAATACGGTGTGTCGCGCCGCCCGTGCGCCAGATCACGGTAGTGTATGATCTCCAGCTTCTCGTAATATTCGAGCGCCTTGAGCGGGCTGCGCTTGACTCCCCTGCCATCTCGGTACCCGACCGCCAGCCTGCGGTACAGGGACTCCTCGTTTTCCGCGAACCAGTCCTGCATGTCATCGTCGGTGACATCGTCGAGAATCTCGAGATACGCCTGCACGGCGACCTTCTCATTGCGTGGCACGCCGTATCCGTTGAAGAACATGTCCGCCATCTTGTAGCGCGCCTCAGGATTCGTCGGATCGGCGAGATACGCCACGTTGTAGCAGTTGCAGGCTTTGACGTCATCGCGCTCAGTCCCGTGAGCGTACTGGTAGCAGTAGCCCAGGTTCAGCGTCGCCCGGATGCCGCCACGCTCGGCCGCAGCCTGATAGTATTCGAACGCCTTGGCGTAATCCTGCTCGCCGAGCACGCCGTCGTAATAGTACGAGCCGAGCAGGGTCATGGCTCCGGTGACGCTCAGCGCCAAATCAGGCAGGTCGTCGCCGGAATCCGGTGTAGTGCGGATTACCTCTTCCAAGGTGGAACGTACGAAACTCGCCGCACGCCCGCCGACTACGCTTCCGGCGTCCTGCATGATGCGATGCGCGGTGGGTACGAACAGGTTCTGTACGACCGCCCACACGGGCACCCCACCCTGCTCGTTGATCTGCCGTTCGATGTTCTGCAGCGTTTCAACGGTCACCGGCCCCATCTCGTCATGGCTCAGCGACTCTTCGAAGGACATGTCCTCATCATCGTCGAAATCGTCCATGGTGTTCCCTTTCCCGATTATGCGGTTCCCCGCTCCGTCTGGGTGCCGCGCCTGTTGCGGCATCCCGGTATCCACTCACTCTACGCGATGCGTAGCAAGGATTCCAAAACACTGGATGTATTGTGCATACCGCAAAAGGATGCCGGACCATCACTTACCGTGCAACAGTAAACCGCTGTCCACTCACCTGTCATCCAGACGAGTGAACAGCGGTCATCATACTTCAGACCCGCAAGAGTGCCGGTTATTCTCGGGCGAACGGCGCAAGCAATCCGGTTATCGTTTTTGCCGGGGGCTCGGCGAATTCCCCGCATTTTGCCGTGCCCGCACCCATGCGTACCAGTCCTTCGACCAAGGTCACCCCTGCCGCCACCCCATCGATGACCGGACGATGCAAGGTGTTGCATAGCCGCTTGCACATGCCGGCCATGCCAGCGCATCCCAAGACAATGACATCAGGATCGCAATCCTTGATGGTTGACTCGCATTCTGCGAGCAACGCACGGTATGTGCCGTCCGGATCCGAATCCAGGCCGAGGACCGGCACCTCGCAGGCGCGGTACGCTACGCATTGGCGTTCGAACCCGTATTCGAGCACCAGGTCTCGCGCACGCCCCAGCGTACGCGACAACGTGGTGACGATGGCGAAGGACCGCCCCAGCAGGCTCGCCGCGTGGAATGCCGCCTGCGCGATGCCGACAACCGGTCCCGAGGCGAGTTCCTGCGCGGCGTGAAGTCCGGGATCGCCGAAACACGCGAGCACATACCCGTCAGTTCCTTCTTGCTCGCCTTGCCTGACTTCGTCGAGCACACCCACCGAAGCGAGGGCTTCATCATAATGGGATTCGATGGAGACTGGTCCCATACTGGGGTTGGTGGCCACGATGCGGGTGTCGGGGCCGGCGACCGCCTGTGCGGCTTGACGAATGGTGTCGGTCATGCTGACGGTCGTGTTCGGGTTGATGACTCGGATGGTAATCATCAGCACGCCGCCTCACTGTCGCGGGAATTGCCGTCATTGACGTCCGGATCGTTGGCGTCAAGCTGGACGATGTACGGGTGACGGCGTTCCAGGAGTGTGAAGACCGCAAAGCCGAGCCCTGCGCCGATGAACCAGCTGAAGTTGGACAACGCGGTGAGGTTCACGATGCCGGCCTGGGCGAGCGGGCTGGGCAGAATCGCGCACGCGATGGCCGGGATGCCTGCGAGAATGATCGCTTTGACAGCGTTGGGATTGAACCCGTTACGATACCAATACCGGCCGGACGGGTCCATGGTGAACAGGTCATCGACGGCGATACGTTGGTGGGAGACCACGAAGTATCCGGCGATGAGGATGCCGAACAGCGGGCCGATCAGCGAACCGAGCAAATCAAGCGTGTAATGGATGGCCTGGTCGTTGGAATACCAGTTCCACGGAGTGATAAGCACGGAACCGACCGCAGCGATCATACCGCCGGTCCTCCAACTGATCTTGCGCGGGTTGACATGCGAGAAATCGAAGGCCGGGGAGACGAAGTTCGCGACGATGTTAATGCCGACGGTCGCTGTGACGAACGTCAGGCCACCGAGCAGGATGGCGAACGGCGTATCGATATGCTCCACGGTCTCGATCGGGTCGGTGATCAGTTCGCCGAAAACAGGCACGGTGGCGGACGCGCAAACGACAGTCAGCAGCGAGAACACCAGGAAGTTGACCGGCAGACCCCAGAAATTGCCGGTTTTCACGCTCCGATAGGTGCCGCAGTATCTGGAGAAATCCCCGAAGTTCAGCATCGGCCCGGAGAAGTAGGAGACGATCAGCGCGACCGCGGTGATCATCACGGGAATGGATTGTGCGAGCCCCATCGGCTTGCCGGATGACAGGTTGAGGTCAAGCGCGCCGAGGCCGCCGGCGCGGACAATCAGATAGATGGCGAGCGCAAGCATGACCACGTAGACCATGGGTCCGGCGCAGTCGGTGAATTTGCGGATGGTGTCCATGCCTTTCCAGAACACGCAGGCCTGGGCGACCCACAGGATCCCGTAGGACAGCCAACCCAGGGCGGACAGGCCCAGGAATGAGGTCTCGGCCAGGGCGTGGGTTGCGGGAATGAATTTGAGGAAGATGATGTTGAGAGATTCCGAAGCGAGGAAGGTCTGCACACCGTACCATGCGACGGCGATGATGCCGCGGATGACGGCGGGGATGTTGGCGCCTTTGACACCAAAGACGAAGCGCATGGTGACGGGGAACGGCACGCCGGTACGCTGGCTTGGCTTGGCGACCAGGTTGACGAGCGCCTGGACGATGATGATGCCGACGATCAGGCAGATGAACACCTGCCAGCTGGCGATGCCGAGCGCGAACAGGCTGCCTGCGGTGACATACCCGCCGACGGAGTGGACATCGGACATCCAGAACGCGAAGATGTTGTACCAGCTCCAGCTTTGTTTGCGCAGCGGCGCGAGGTCCTTGTTGGCGAGTCGTGGATCGTACCCCGGTTTGATCAGGGTGTCATCGTCGTTGGCGCGAGTGGTCGCTCGGCTGCTTGAGGGGATCATGGTCTCCTGCCCTATAGTTGCGGTGCTCATCGTTGCTCCTTACCGTGGTGTTGGGTTGCCCGTCTGGCTGATGACACCATTAACCGAAATTTTTATTTCCGTAACCAAGATCGAGAGTTTTCCGTTTTATTGCACGATTCAGTGATTCGTAACATTGAAGACATATTGCACGACCAGGCAAGAGATATTAGGGAGTATTGCCGTGTTGTGCGTAACATTGAGGCAACATTGCCATCAATTGGGAGGAATTTTTATTTTCATTCACGCGCGGGAATCGCACGCTTCCACGGGGTTCCCCTCCCCCGCCTCACGCCCGAAGCGCACATGGGTCACATTCGACGTTCCCCAATCCCTACAAGGATGGGCCGTCGGATCGCGGCAACGATCCGACGGCCCATCCTTGTAGGGAAACAGTAGGGAAAACAGCTACTGAATACCAGTCACAGTCTCCGGCACAGCTCCTTGGCGAACGCTACGAGCGCCTTGTCACTGCCGGCAGGACCGATTAGGCACACACCGCACGGCAAACCCTGCTCGGTGGCAATCGGCATGGTCAGGGCAGGCAATCCGCCAACACCCGCCAGCGAAGTCAACCGCATCGTACGCATGCGGGTACGCGTCGCGGTTTCAGCATCATCCTGCTCTCCCAAGGTCGGAGCCACCGTGGCGGCAGTAGGCATGAGCAGCACCTTGCCGCCGACCAGCGAGCGGATCATCGCGCGGGAACGCTCCAACCGTTCCAATCCACGGCGGTACGCCGCCTCGCCGATGAGCGCATCCCGGCGGAACCGCTCGACGATATCCGGAGCGATCGCATCCATATGCTTGGCGACCCAACCGCCGTTCGCCCGCCATGCCTCATAGCCACGGACCGTGGAGAACACATCGAGGAACCCGTCGAACATGCCGGCATCCAGCGTGATCTCGCCCCACAGGTCCGCCTGCCCGTGCACACCTGCCAAGGCGGCGTCGCGCATCGCGTCGCAGCTGCGGGAGAACGCTTGCGCGACATCCGCGTCAACCATCTGCCCCGGCAACGCACATACCGCCACTTCACCCGACAGCCTCGCCGTATCCCGGTCAGGAAGCATGGCTTGTGTCACAAAATCCATAGTCTGCGCGTCGCGCGTCATCCAGCCGACCGTGTCAAAGGATTCAGACAACGGATGTACGCCTTCACGACTGACCCGATCGTGCGTGGTACGCAACCCCCACAATCCCTGATATGCGGAAGGGATGCGAATCGAACCCGCCGTATCCGTGCCCAAGCCGATCGCCGCCTGCCCGGAAGCGACCGCGCTCGCCGGACCCGATGACGATCCGCCCGGCACGCGCCCCACGGCTTTGGAATTCGGCGGCGTACCGTAATGCGCGTTGGCACCGGCCAACGAATACGCGAACTCGTCGGTTCGGGCGATGCCGACGATATCCGCCCCGGCGTCAAGCAGCCGCTGAACCGCAGGAGCCGAATGCTCTTGCACCGGCGCTTCGGCCAGGTAGGCGGGATTGCCGGCGCCTACACGCTGCCCGGCGACCGCATACAAGTCCTTGACCGCCACCCCCATGCCTGACAACGGTCCGGGATGAGCGGCCGTCACAAGCGGCGTGCCGGCGACACGCCAGATTGTCGAATCGATCGCGGGCGCCGGATAGGTCAGGTGCGCAGCGACGATCTTCCACACGTCATCGCAGCGTTGCCATACCTGGGTTTGGATGACGATGCCGCCGCTCGCTTTTTCGAATCGCGACACCACGCATGCCGCGGTATCGCCGAGCCGACGGGCGACACGGGAAATCAAACGTCTGGTCGGGGCGTTCCTACGCGCTTTGCGGAACGCCCCGATGGCGGTGTGCCCGACAATCATGCCTTTGGCGTCCGACCGGACAACAGGGATACCATCCGGATCGTCAGCGAACATCGCGGACAGCCGTTTGGCGTCGTTGGCCATCAACGCCGCCTCATACCGGCCGATTGCCGCTACCAGGTCGGGGTCCAGCACCTCGATGTTGTCGTGCATGGCCTGTCCGTCCCGGCGGTGCGGCTCATTTTCGGATGGTTGTGTCATTTCATTCCTTCCATTCAGCGCTGCAAGTTATCGTATGCCTGTCCTGTCAAGGGCGCGTGACGAGGTTGTCCGCACATACTTGAGGAGCATGCCCGGCGATGAACGTGCGTGTGACCACTCCGTTGAGCGTCATGCCATCGAACGCGCTGATGGGATTGCGGCTCAGCAGTTGTCTGGCATCGACAGTGAACTGCGCATCCGGGCGGAGAACAGCCAGGTCGGCGCGTTTGCCTTCGGCGATTGCACCGCGGTCGGCCAATCCGGCGAAGCGGGCGGTATTGCCTGACATCCAGCGTACGGCGTCGGCCAGGCCCAATCCGCGGCGGCGTGCACCGGTCAGTACCGCGCGGAATCCGACTTGCAGGCTTGACACGCCGCCCCAGGCGGTGGCGAGGTTTCCGGATTTCATCGCCGCATCCGCCGGCGAATGGTCGGTGGCAATGAAATCAAGCGTTCCATCCACCAGCCCCTGCCATAGCGCATCCTGCTCGTCAAGGTCGCGGATCGGCGGGCAGCATTTGAATGCGGTCGCGTTATCGGGGATATGATCGCAATCCAAGGTGAGATAATGCGGGCAGGTTTCAGCGGTAAGCGGTAGGCCTTCGGCTTTTGCACGCCGGATGACGTCGACCGTCTTTGCGCTGGAAACATGGAGAATATGGGTGCGGCACCCGGTCTCGCGCACCGCTTCGATGACCTTCGTCACCGCTCGCGCCTCGCAGGAGGCCGGCCGTGAATCCGCGAAACTCCGGTATGACGAACCGACTGACCCGGCGCCATGGGAAAGTTCCTCCGGATCCTCGGCATGGCAGATGAGCCTGCCGCCGAATCCGGCAATCTCGCGCATCGCGTCACGCAACTGCGTGTAAGTGAGCGAGCCGTATTCGTCGACGCCACTGGGCGACAGGAAGCATTTGAATCCGAACACGCCGGCCTCCCACAACTCGTGCAGATGGCCCAGATTGCTGGCATCCACGCCACCCCAGAACCCGACCTGGACGCGCGCCTTGTTACGGGCGCACGAACGTTTGAGCTCCAACGCCCGGACGGACAGTGTCGGCGGGTTCGAATTGAGCGGCATATCCAGCACCGTGGTCACTCCTCCGGCGGCTGCCGCAGCCGTGGCGCAGTCGAAGCCCTCCCAGTGGGTGCGCCCCGGTTCGTTGATGTGGACATGCGTGTCGACGATGCCGGGAATGAGTACTTCGTCCGGGGCAAGACGCACGTACTCGCGCGCCGCAACGGGGTATGCGTCCGGATGCGACACCCCGGTGATGATCCCGTTGTCTACACTGATCCGGCTGCGCACCTCCACGCCTGCGACCAAGGCGGTGCCGTCGATGACCAGATCATGCATGGCGGTAGCGCCCTCTGCCTGTGTCGTATCCCCGCTCATGCCAGCACTTCCTCACGCTCATGTGTCGGCATGACGATGCTGCCGTCCTGTATTGCCTGTGCCACATTGAGTACCGCGTGTTCGAACGCGTCAGCGCCGTAGGCGACATCGTCGGCCCGCACGGACTCCAACGGGCTGTGGCTGATACCGCCCTTGCATCGCACATACAGCATGGCGATGGGCAGCAGATTGGCAACGGCCATGCCATCATGGCCCGGATAGCTCACCAACCCGAACGCCTCCTTGCCTTCCGCTTGTTCTATACCCTGCTCGATACACCCACGCAAAGCCGGGTCGCAGCGTATGGCGTCGGCGGTGTGGATGCGCGTATGCGTCACACTGACACGCCTGTCCGCCGCGATGGTATCCGCAGCCTGCCAGATGCGTTCGAACACCTTGTCACGCAAGGCGTTGTCGGCGGCACGCACGTCGAGGCTGAACGTGGCCTCGCCTGCGATGACGTTGACCCCACCCGGCAGCGCGCTGATTTCACCCACGTTGGCACGGGTGCCTTCCTCCTGGCTGATGGCGTCGACGGCCTCGATGATCTGCGCGGCGGCCGTCAACGCGTCATGCCGCAGGTCATAGGGTGTTGCGATATGGCAGGATCGCCCCCTGACCGTCACCATGTACCGGCTTGCCGCCGCGATCGAGGTGACCGAGGACAAGGCACGGTCACGCTGCTCAAGGATCGGCCCCTGTTCGATGTGGAATTCCAAGTAGCCGATGTAGTCTTCACGTTCGCGCGCCGCCTCATGGACATCATCCGGGTCGAGACCGAAATCGCGGAAGGCCTGCCGCATGGTGACCCCATGCGCGTCCCGGCGGTCGAGCCATTCATCACGCCATCCGCCGCCGAACGCGTATGAACCGAGCAGAGTAGCGCCGAAACGGGCGCCTTCCTCGTCGCCAAAGCCGAGTACTTCGATGGCGAAAGGGAGGGTGTCGCTGATACCGGTGTCATGCAGGTGCGTCGCGACCGATACGGCGGTAATCACGCCGAGAATGCCGTCATATTTGCCGGCATCGGGCACGGAATCGAGATGCGAGCCGAGTACCAGCGCCGGCAAACCCGGTTCACGGCCTTCAAGCCTGCCGACCAGGTTGCCTGCCTGATCGATATGCGTGCTCATGCCGCCTTGCTGCATCCAGCCGGCGACAAGCAGGTATGCCTGCGCCATCTGCGGCGACAGGTAGTCCCGTTCGATGCCGTGCTCCATGCTGGTGAGCCCGGCAAGCTCGTCGCATCGGGCGAGGATTGTCTCTGACGCTTTCACAGCCCATTGTTGTGCACTCATTGAAGTTTTCCCTTCATACTTGTCTTGTTCGCGTGACGCCGGACATCAGCCGGCATTGGAAAGACGGTCAGTCCCGCCCTGCTTGCGCGTACACGTCGAGCGCGGCTTCAATACCGCGGGATGTGTCCACGGTCACACCGTTGCGTTCGAGCACGCTGCCGAGCGCCGCGACGCACGTGAGGACAGCATCCTTGCGGGCGTTGCATCCCATGACACCGATGCGCCAGATCCTGCCTTGCAGCGGGCCGAAGGAGGATGCGATCTCAACGGAGAAATCAGCGAGCAGCTGAGAGCGCACGGCGGAGTCATCGACACCGTCGGGGATGACCACGCCGATTACGTCGTTCATGCGGTATCGCTGGTCACCGAACAGGCTCAGCCCCATACCTTCGATGGCGGCCGCCATGGCGGCGCCGTTGAGCCGGTGACGTTCGATAACCTGGTCGATGCCCTCCTCGACGATGATGCGTGCCGCTTCATGCGCAGCGTAGAGCATGTGCGTGGCCTCGGTGTGATGGTTGAGATGGCGCGGGCCCCAGTAGTCGAAGATCTGCGGCAGGTCGAAGTAATTGCTGCGGATGCGTTTCGCGGCAATCTCACCGGGGGCGGCGACGCCGGCCTCGATGCTCTTGCGACGTTCCATCACCGCGACCGCACGGTCGGACACCGTAATCGGGGCCATGCCGGACGGGCCTCCGAAGCATTTCTGCAGACCGGTGGTGGCGATGTCGATACCCCACTCGTCGACGCGCAGGTCGTTGCCCACCATCGAGGCGGTCGCGTCGGTGTAGAGCAGAGCACCGTGGCGGTGGCAGATCTCGCCGAGCCCCTCGAGCGGCTGGCACATGGTGGTCGATGTGTCGCCCTGCACGGTGGCAACCAGAACAGGCTTGGTTTCAACAATCGCCTGCTCGATTTCCTTGAGGTCGAAGACCTCGCCCCACGGTCGTTCGATGACATGGACGTCGGCGTCGCAACGTTCGGCGATTTCCTTGAGCAGCATGCCGAAACGGCCCGCACAGCAGACCAGCACGGGGTCGGCCGGGCTGATCACCGAAACGAACGCCGCTTCGATGGCCGAACGCGACGTGCCATCAACAACCATGGTCTGTTCGTTGCCGGTCTTGAAGATCGTGCGCAGCATGGCCTGGACTTCGCCCATGACACGGAACATGTAGGGGTCGAACTGGCCGACCGTCGGCTTGGACATCGCGGCGAGGACACGCGGATCGACATTGGTCGGTCCCGGGGCCATCAGCAGACGGTGTGGTGGATCCAACGGCTCGATGGTCTTGATTTCTTCTTGCGCCATGACAATCATCTCCAGTGTCGCGGACGGCGTGCTGCCACCCGACGTGGTATTTATTTTTCACACATAGTGAATCGCTGAAAGTTTTCATTCTTGTAAACGTAGGCTGCGCTCCGACACGTGCGCGAAACAATCGATATCCCAGAGAAACACCGGCGACATTGCCATGGAATGCATTCAAGGGCGACAATGGCAGACATGAATACAGAAAAGAATCTTTCACCGAGCATCCCTGACGAGGACCCGGCCGCACGCATCGAGCACTGCTACCCGTCACTGACGGCGACCGAACAGGAAGCCGCACAGTACATCCTGGGACACCTCACCGATGTGCTGCTATCGAATTCCACCGAACTCTCCCAGCTCAGCGGCGTATCACAGCCTACGCTGAGCCGGTTGTACCGCAAACTCGGCTATGCGAACGCCGGCGAGTTCCGACGCAGCGTGCGCGCCATCCACCGGCCCGGCGCCCCCGAGACCGAGACGAAACAGGACCTGCCGGACAACCCGGTCATCGAGCATATGCGTCGCGACGAGGCGAGCCTCGAACGCACCATCGGCAATCTCGATCCCGCGACACTTGCCTCGCTGTGCTCCGCCATGGCCGACGCCCGGAGCATCCGCATCTTCGGCGCAAGGAACAGCTATCCCATCGCCCTGTACTTGCGCGAACAACTGCTCCAGCTGCGTGACGGCATCGAGCTGCTCCCCCAGCCCGGGCAGAGCGTCGCCGAGGAGATCGTCGGCCTCGACGGGCGTGACGTCGCCATCATCGTGGCGGTACGCCGCAGAACCGCTCTGTTCCTTCCCCTAGTCGACGCACTAGATGCAAGGGGCGTCCGAATCGCCGTTATCGGTGATTCCTCGGCACGTACCAAGCTTCTCGGCCGCAACGTGGACATCCTCGAGGCGGACCTCAGCTCACGCATGCTGACCAGCTACACTTCCGCCTTTGCCATCGCCGCCCTCATCACCGATATGCTTTCCGACACCCTCAGCCATATGCAAGGGCACGACCCGGCAGGCAGGATCAAGGCGATCAACACCGCATTCGACCAACTCGGCGAGCTTGAGGAGTGACATCATGTATGCCGGCGAGCCGGTTCATGGTTGCCGGCAATCCATTGCCAGCTCCCGCAGTCGCTGCCCGGTCGTCTAATACCCCACACACAACACCAGCGCCATCAAGTATGGATAGGGCCAGGAAACCGCTTCGCCAACGGTTTCCGGGCCCTATCCATTGCCGGCGATCGCAAGCGACTCGCTTCGCCATCACCACGACGCCGGTATCACTCCCATTCGATGGTTGCCGGCGGCTTGCTGGTCACGTCAAGCACCACGCGGTTGATGCCACGGCATTCGTTGGTGATGCGCGTGGAGATGGTCGCGAGCACGTCATACGGGACACGAGACCAGTCGGCGGTCATAGCATCCTCGGAGCTGACCGGACGCAGCACAATCGGCGAACCATAAGTGCGCTCATCACCCTGGACGCCCACGGAATGCACGTCGGCGAGCAACACGACCGGGCACTGCCAGATATCACGGTCAAGACCGGCTTTCGACAGTTCCTCACGGGCGATGGCGTCCGCCTCACGCAGCAGATCGAGCCGTTCGCGAGTGATTTCGCCGATGATGCGGATACCGAGCCCCGGACCGGGGAACGGCTGACGCCAAACGATATCGTCCGGCAGACCAAGCTTGGTGCCGATCGCACGCACCTCATCTTTGAACAAGGTGCGCAGCGGTTCGATCAGCTTGAACTTGATGTCCTTGGGCAGACCGCCGACATTGTGGTGGCTCTTGATATTGGCCGCGCCATCACCGCCGCCGGACTCGACGACATCCGGATACAAGGTGCCCTGCACGAGATACTTCACCTCAGCGCCGTTCTTGCCGGCTTCCTCGATGACCTGACGCTGCGCCTTTTCGAACGTGCGGATGAACTTCTCACCGATGATCTTGCGCTTGCGTTCCGGTTCGGACACGCCCTTGAGCGCGGTGAGGAAGTCCTCGGAGGCGTCAACGACAATGAGCTTGATGCCGGTCGCCTTGACGAAATCATGCTTGACCTGCTCGGCTTCGCCCTTGCGCAGCAGACCATGGTCCACGAACACGCAGGTCAGCTGATCCCCGATCGCCTTATGCACGAGCGCCGCCGCCACGGCTGAATCCACGCCGCCGGACAGGCCGCAGATGACCTGGGCGTCACCGACCTCTTCACGGATCTTCTTGACTTGATCCTCGATGATGTTCGACGCGTCCCAATCGCGGTCGAGACCGGCGCACTTGTGCAGGAAGGTCTCGATGAGCTCCTGGCCGCGCGGGGTGTGCTTGACTTCCGGGTGCCACTGCACGCCGTACAGTTTGCGGGATTCGTCCTCCATCGCGGCGACCGGCGCGCCCTCCGTGTGGGCAAGCACTTTGAAGCCCTCAGGGGCCTTCTCCACGGCCACACCGTGGCTCATCCACGTGGTCTGCTCAGCAGGGGAACCAGCGAGGATGCCTTCGGCATCGTCAATGCTGGTCTCGGTCTTGCCATACTCGCCGAGCGCTGCCTTGTCGACAGTGCCGCCAAGCTCATACGCCATAACCTGGAAGCCGTAGCAGATACCGAGCACCGGGACGCCGGCCTCGAAGATCTTCTTGTCGATGCCAGGGGCGCCGGGCTCGAACACGGAGGCCGGGCCACCGGACAGGATGATGGCCTTCGGATCCTTGGCAAGCATCTCGTCGGCGGACATGGAATGGGGCACAAGCTCGGAATACACGTTGGCTTCGCGCACGCGACGCGCGATAAGCTGGGCGTACTGCGCGCCGAAATCGACGACGAGCACTGGACCTTTCGCCATAGGTGACTCTCCCTATCTATACAATCGACTGGTCACAACAACATACCTATTGTTGCGTGGCAAGCCGACAACGCCGCGGTGGATATGTGGCAAACTCACAAACTCATACTGGACATGTGGGCAAAAGCGACACCCCAGCCGCACCGCGACCAGTTACCACCCAGCACCGGACTCCAAAGTCGTGTAAACCAACCCGCCGCGTGGCAATCCGGTCGCACCCCACACCGCTACTCCTAGGAACCGACCACACCAGCAAGCGCACATGAACAGAACATGCCACGCGTCAACACGCCGCCATGTTTTTCACCGAAATGAACGTCCAAAATGTTCAGCAACTACTATATTCCTTGATATTCCAAGGTTTTGGAGGCAATGTCATCTTGCATACACCTTCACATCTCCACCATCTCAATCTCACAATACATCAAAATTTGACAACAGTTTCGAACACACATGCAAAAAAACGTGCAAAAGTCGTGTGCTCCACGTACGATGGTTCGCGACAGGGAGAGAAGTCCACGGACCGCAAGGCCTGAGGTCTTCTTGCCCGAATGTAAACAACCAATCGCACGAACAGTGCAGGAGTACAGGAGTACACATGACGAATCCTGTTATCGGCACCCCTTGGAAGAAGCTTGACGCTCCGGTTTCCGAGGAAGCCCTCGAAGGTGTTGACAAGTACTGGCGCACCGCCAACTACCTGTCCATCGGCCAGATCTATCTTCGCAGCAACCCCCTGATGAAGGAGCCGTTCACCCGCGAAGACGTGAAGCATCGTCTCGTCGGTCACTGGGGCACCACCCCGGGCCTGAACTTCCTCATCGGCCACATCAACCGTCTCATCGCCGATCACCAGCAGAACACTGTGATCATCATGGGCCCGGGCCACGGCGGCCCGGCCGGCACCGCTCAGTCCTACCTGGACGGCACCTACACCGAGTATTTCCCGAACATCACCAAGGATGAGGCTGGCCTGCAGAAGTTCTTCCGCCAGTTCTCCTACCCGGGTGGCATCCCGTCCCACTTCGCTCCGGAGACCCCGGGCTCCATCCACGAGGGTGGCGAGCTTGGTTACGCTCTGTCCCACGCTTACGGCGCTGTGATGAACAACCCGAGCCTGTTCGTGCCGGCCATCGTCGGCGACGGCGAAGCCGAGACCGGCCCGCTGGCTACCGGTTGGCAGTCCAACAAGCTCGTCAACCCGCGCACCGATGGTATCGTGCTGCCGATCCTGCACCTCAACGGCTACAAGATCGCCAACCCGACCATCCTCTCCCGCATCTCCGACGAAGAGCTGCACGAGTTCTTCCACGGCATGGGCTATGAGCCGTACGAGTTCGTCGCCGGCTTCGACGATGAGGACCACATGTCCATCCACCGTCGCTTCGCCGACCTGTTCGAGTCCGTCTTCGACGAAATCTGCGACATCAAGGCCGCGGCTCAGACCGACGACATGACCCGTCCGTTCTACCCGATGATCATCTTCCGCACCCCGAAGGGCTGGACCTGCCCGAAGTTCATCGACGGCAAGAAGACCGAGGGCTCTTGGCGCGCTCACCAGGTGCCGCTGGCTTCCGCTCGCGATACTGAAGAGCACTTCCAGGTGCTCAAGAACTGGCTCGAGTCCTACAAGCCTGAAGAGCTGTTCGACGAGAAGGGCGCTGTGCGTCCGGAAGTCACCGCCTTCATGCCGAAGGGCGAGCTGCGCATCGGCCAGAACCCGAACGCCAACGGCGGCCGCATCCGCGAAGATCTCAACCTGCCGAAGCTCGAGGACTACGAGGTCAAGGAAGTCTCCGAGTACGGCCACGGCTGGGGTCAGCTCGAGGCCACCCGTCGTCTCGGTGTCTACTGCCGCGACATCATCAAGAACAACCCGGATTCGTTCCGTATCTTCGGACCGGACGAGACCGCTTCCAACCGTCTTGCTGCCGCTTATGAAGTGACCAACAAGCAGTGGGATGCCGGCTACCTGTCCGCCCAGGTTGACGAGCACATGGCCGTCACCGGCCAGGTCACCGAGCAGCTTTCCGAGCACCAGATGGAAGGCTTCCTCGAGGGCTACCTGCTCACCGGACGTCACGGCATCTGGAGCTCCTACGAGTCCTTCGTGCACGTGATTGACTCCATGCTCAACCAGCACGCCAAGTGGCTCGAGGCAACGGTTCGTGAGATCCCGTGGCGCAAGCCGATCTCCTCCATGAACCTGCTGGTCTCCTCCCATGTGTGGCGTCAGGATCACAACGGCTTCTCCCATCAGGATCCGGGTGTGACCTCCGTGCTGCTGAACAAGTGCTTCAACAACGACCACGTGATCGGCATCTACTTCCCGGTTGATGCCAACATGCTGCTGGCCGTCGCCGAGAAGTGCTTCAAGTCCACCAACATGATCAACGCGATCATCGCCGGCAAGCAGCCGGCCGCTACCTGGCTGTCCCTCGACGAGGCTCGTGCCGAGCTCGAGAAGGGTGCTGCCGAGTGGAAGTGGGCTTCCAACGTCAAGTCCAACGACGAGGCCGATATCGTCCTCGCTTCCGTCGGCGACGTTCCGACCCAGGAGATCATGGCTGCTGCCGACAAGCTCAACAAGCTCGGCATCAAGTTCAAGGTCGTCAACGTGGTGGATCTGGTCAAGCTCCAGTCCGCCAAGGAGAACAACGAGGCGCTCACCGATGAGGAGTTCGCTGACCTGTTCACCACCGACAAGCCGGTCCTGTTCGCCTACCACTCCTATGCCCGCGACGTGCGCGGCCTGATCTACGATCGCCCGAACCACGACAACTTCAACGTTCACGGCTACGAAGAGCAGGGCTCCACCACCACGCCGTACGACATGGTGCGCGTCAACAACATCGACCGCTACGAGCTGACCGCTGAGGCTCTGCGCATGGTTGATGCCGACAAGTACGCCGCTGAGATCGACAAGCTGGAGGCCTTCCGCGACGAAGCCTTCCAGTTCGCGGTCGACAAGGGATACGATCATCCGGATTACACCGACTGGGTGTGGCCGGGCGTTGATACCGCCAAGCAGGGCGCCGTCACCGCTACCGCCGCAACCGCTGGCGATAACGAGTGATTGAAGCGTCTAAAGACGCATAAGGCATAAGCCTTAACCGCTCAGGAGGGGCATCGGGAACAATCCCGGTGCCCCTCCTGTCATATTCGCTTCACCGACAACACCTTCCCCACAGGAGCATCATTGCCTATCCATCCTTTGATGCACTGGCCCGACTCATATCGAATGCTGGGACACATGGAAATTCATCGTCCCTCGAAATGACTGCAGCAGGGCAGGGCATGTGCACCGTTGTGCATGCCCAGGCATACGTCACCCGGCAATACACAGCACAAGGAGGGCCTCTCCCCCGGACATCTGCCGAGTTACGTATGTCCCAACATTCGGCACATGTACGAACATCCACATGAACACGTGAAATTTGTGGCATCGTACATCTTGCGTATGCCAAGACATACGCAAGATGACAAGATGCCCGAAACCAAGACCAGGTCCCGCCGTATCCGCCGATTCCCGTATGTCAAGACATACAGAACCTGACAGATGCCACTGGATACCATAATCTTCCGAAGTGCAACGCCCGATTGAAGCATGTCCTGGCATACGCAAACCGACACATATTCACGTTGCTCGCCGGGGCAACCTTCCGCGAGTCCATCACAGGCATATCGAGTGGCCAAACAGGGAAGTCTGGAGAACTGCGTTTTCCTTGCATACTGAGAGGAAAGTCTTTCCAAGTTCAGTCCTCTACAACCACTTGGCGAAATGCGCGCAACAGCGACACAGTGATATACCGCGAAACGCAACGACCGTACAATAGAACGGAACAGTTCACGTCCAAGCCGCGTGCATAGACGCGCGACGGCCTGAATCAAGGAGCAGCATGTCGGAACGAGTGATCTATATCGCCAGTCCAGAAGGCGGCAACGGCCGCAACGTCGTGGCGTACGGGGTGCTTGACGCCCTCACCGCCGTCGCACGCACCGGGGTGTTCCGCCCGATCGCATGTCGAAAAAGCCCCATCACGCAGTCCCTTGTCGAAGCGTCGAATGCGGGTCAGAGTCTTAACGATGTGCGCGGAGTATGCCCCAAGTATGCACGCGAGCACCCGCAGTGCGTCCGCGCCGACATCGTCTCCGCATACTACGACACCGTGAAAGCCCGTGTCGCCGAGGCCATGGTCATCGTCGGCACCGACGCCTCCCACGTGTTCAACCCGCACAGCTTCGAACTTGACGTCGACATCGCCGCCGACCTCAAATCCCCGGTGTTCCTGGCGGTGTGCACTATGCGACGCAATGGCGAGGAAGTGCTCGCAACCGTCGAATCCTGCCGTCAGGCGATCGAACACGGCGGCTCGGCTGTCGTCGGCGTGTTCGTGACCGGCTGCACGCCCGAGAAAGCGGCGGATGCGCGTCAGGCCTTGTCCGGGCTCGATATTCCGGTGTGGACGATTCCCGCGGTCGATTTCCCCGATCCCGAGCATGGCGATGCCGCAGAGCGCGCGCTCAAGGCTTTCCGCGACAACGCTCCCGCCGACGAGGTCCGGGCGGCAATCGACACGCCCTTCTCCCCTGCCACCACGCCGTACGCGTTCCAGAACAAACTGCTGCATGGCGCCAAGGAGTCCGGCGCGACCATCGTACTGCCGGAAGGCGAAGAAGGCCGTATTCTCGAGGCCGCGGATTATCTGCTCGAACGTGAGGTCGTCGATCTGCTGATTCTTGGCGAACGCGACGATATCCTCAAGCATGGCGCCGAACTCGGACTCAAACACCTGTCCAAGGCACACTTCCAGAGCATGAACGATGAAACCGTTCTCGCCCCGATGATTGACAAGCTGTGCGAGCTGCGGGCCAAGAAAGGCATGACGCCTGATAAGGCGCGCGAGCAGCTCAAGGATCCGAGCTATTTCGGCACGATGCTCGTCGTGCTCGGCCAGGCCGACGGGCTGGTGTCCGGCTCGGTCAATTCCACAGCGAACACCGTGCGGCCAGCCTTGCAGGTCATCAAGACCAAGCCGGGCAATTCGCTGGTGTCCGGCGCGTTCCTCATGTGTTTCAAGACGCATGTCGCAGTCTTCGCAGACGTGGCAATCACACCGAATCCGGATGCCCGTCAACTCGCCGAAATCGCCATCGAATCGGCGCGCACGGCCAAGAGTCTCGGCATCGATCCGCGGGTGGGCATGCTGTCGTATTCGACGCTCGGCTCGGGCAAGGGGCCGGACGTCGACTTGGTCGAGGAAGCCACCGCATTGGTGCATGAACAGCAGCCGGATTTACCCCTGGTCGGGCCGATCCAGTTCGATGCCGCGTGGGAGCCGGAGGTGGCTGCAACCAAGGCGCCGGGCAACCCGGTCGCCGGGCACGTCAACGTGTTCGTCTTCCCAGACCTGAGCGCCGGCAATATCGGGTACAAGGCAGTCCAGCGTGCGTCGGGCGCCCGCGCAATCGGGCCGGTGCTGCAGGGCCTCAACCGACCGGTCAACGACCTGTCTCGCGGCGCGACCGTCCAGGATATCATCAACACCATCGCATTGACGGCGTTGCAGACGAAAGAAAACTGACCGAGGACGGGCTGGCCCGGAGCCAAAGCTGCCGGGCAAGCCCTGTGACGAGGGGCGTACGCTCATGGATTCGCCATGGTGTACGCCCCGATTTGTAGCCGCTCACGAGTAAAGTCAGCAATGGTAGCCGTGCAAAACCGCACGGATCGTACACAACAATGGAGGATGCCCACTATGGCGAAAACCGTCCTTGTCATCAATTCGGGTTCCAGCTCGATCAAGTACCAGCTGGTCGACCTCGAGACCGGTGAAGGTCTCGCTTCCGGCCTCGTCGAGAAGATTGGCGAGCCGACCGACGGCCATTACAAGCACGAGTACAACGGTGAGAAGCATGAGCTCGAAGAGCCCATCCACGATCATGAGCAGGGCCTGAAGCGTGTGCTCGGCTTCTTCGAGCAGTACGGCCCGAAGCTGTCCGAGGCTGGCATTGTGGCTGTCGGTCACCGCGTGGTCCAGGGCGGCTACATCTTCCCGAAGCCGGCGCTCGTCACCGACAAGACCATCAACCAGGTCAAGGATCTCGCCGTGCTCGCCCCGCTGCACAACGGCCCGGAGGCCAAGGGCGCTGAAGTCATGCGTCAGCTGCTGCCTGACGTGCCGCAGGTCTTCGTGTTCGATTCCTCCTTCTTCTTCCAGCTGCCGGCCGAGGCCAGCACCTACGCGCTGAACAAGGACATCGCCGAGCAGTACCACATCCGCCGCTACGGCGCTCACGGCACCTCCCACGAGTATGTCGGCTCCGTCGTCCCGGGCATCATCGGCAAGCCCGCTGAAGGCCTCAAGCAGATCGTCCTGCACATCGGCAACGGCGCTTCTGCCTCTGCCCAGATCTCCGGCAAGCCGATCGACACCTCCATGGGTCTGACCCCGCTCGAGGGCCTCATGATGGGCGGCCGTACCGGCGATATCGACCCGGCTGCCGTCTTCCACCTGATTCGCAACGCCCACATGAGCGTGGACGAGCTGGACACCCTGTTCAACAAGCGTTCCGGCCTGACTGGCATGTGCGGCCACGCCGATATGCGTGAGGTCCACAAGCTTGTCGCCGCCGGCGACAAGGATGCCAAGCTCGCGCTCGACGTGTACGTGCACCGCATCATCAAGTACGTGGGCGACTTCACCGCTCAGATGGGTGGCGTCGACGTGATCACCTTCACCGCCGGTGTCGGCGAGAACGACGAGATTGTGCGCAAGATGGTGTGTGATCGTCTCGCCCCGTTCGGTGTCAAGCTCGACGAGGAGAAGAACAATACGCGTTCCAAGCAGCCGCGCGTCATCTCCACGCCGGACAGCTCCGTGGTCATCGCCGTCGTGCCGACCAACGAGGAGCTCGCCATCGCCCGGAAGTCCGCGACCATCGCCGCGGAGGGCAAGGACTCCTACGGCAACGAGTTCACCCGCTGAATACGCCAGTCAGTTTGACCGGCTGGTCGATGACATAGTCGGTAACCGCTGAACGTTGGCACAGCTGAGGGGCTGTGAGGATGCGCAGAAACATCCTCACAGCCCTTCATTTGTATATACTTGCGTGTCACGATCAGGTGCGCGGCGCTCTCCTTTGCGCCCAGCGGCTCCCATCTCTGTTTCTGCCGACGCTGAGCGGACTGTCAGCGTCGGCAGAAACAGAGATGGGAGCAATCACAAGCAATACGGCGCGATCACACAATCCCAGTTGCCACAACAGCGATGACGCGAATCAGCGTTGTGCGAGCATATCCGACCACATGCCAGGGAAATCGGGAATCGTCTTACGGGTGGTCGCGATGTTGCGAATTTCGATGCCTGTCACGGCGAGTCCGATCATGGCGGCGAAGGTCGCCATACGGTGGTCGGCGTAGCTTTCCATGACCGCAGCGTGCAGTGAAGCGCGCGGGACAGGTTCGATTGTCAGCCCGTCAGGCAGCTCCTCGGCTTTCCCGCCGATCCGCTTGATTTCGGTGACCAACGCGGCCAAACGATTGGTCTCGTGGCCGCGCAGATGCCCGATGCCATGCAGCGCTGACGGCGTGTCGGCGAGCGCTGCGGCGGCGGCGATACTCGGTGCGATCTCCCCCGCGGCGGACATGTCGTAATCTCCAAGCCCGTGGATGGTGCCGTTGCCAGTCAAAGTCAGCGTTCCCGACCGGTGGGTGTACGCGTGTGGTTGGGTTTGGGCTTGATGCATGGCTTCGTCGAATGGCGTGCCGTCGAGGGTGATGCTCGCGCCCATATGTTGCAGGATTCCGGGCAGCAGTCCCCCAGGCTGGGTGGTGATATACGGCCAGTTCGGTATGGACACGCTGCCGGAAGCGATCATCGCCGCCTCAAGGAAGGGCGCGGCATTGGACAGGTCGGGTTCGACGATGACGTCTGTGGGCAGTGCAAGCTGCGCGGGATCCACGGTCCAATGTCCCGGCTCGGGCATGCTGATATGCCCACCCGCGGCTTCGACATCATGCATGGTCATGCGGATATGTGGCATGCTGGGCAGGTGTTCGCCGGTGTGGGTGAGGTCAAGCCCACCAGAGAGCCGCGAGCCGATCAGCAGCAGCCCGGAAATGAACTGGGAGGATGATGACGAGTCGATGGCGACATGCTGCCGCTGCCCGTCGATTGACGTGTGTTGCGGCGGGGTGATGGTGAACGGCAATCGTCCGGTCTCCCCCTCGTAGGCGATGGTCGCACCAAGTTGCTCGAGACCGTCGAGAATCGGTCCCATCGGCCGCTGGTAGGCTTGCTCGTCCCCGTCGAAGCGGACCGGACCGTCGGCGAACAAGACGAGGCCGGGTACGAAACGCATCACCGTGCCGGCGAGCCCGCAATACACGGTATCCGAACCGTGGAAATGTCCGTCGGCCGGAGGAGTCACGGTCACTGTGGTCTCGGCGTTAGGAGCGGTCTCGCAATGCACACCGAGCGTACGCAGCGCGTCCATCATCAACTCGGTATCGCGCGAACGCAGCAATCCGCGCAACGTAACCGGCTTCGTGCCGAGCGCGGCGAGGATGAGGAAACGGTTGGACAGGGATTTGCTGCCCGGAATGGTCACAGTCGCGTTAAGCGGGCGGCTCGCTGTCGGTGCGGGCCAGGGGTCGGGATATGCGTGTTCGGTCATGGTCACCATAGTATCCGAAACGCCGCATCTGGCGACGCCTCATCACAGCATATGGGAGAAAAGTCTGCGAGACAAGCCGGTGCAGACAGAACGGAAGGGCGGCGGGAATGACAATGCAATAACGGCGGAACTCCGGCGAAATGGCGATGGAATAACAGTGTCGTGTCGTACTCGTCTTGGCTTTAGGTATAATGGGTGATTGTGCCGTTTGACACATCGGGCTGTAGCGCAGTTTGGTAGCGCGCCTGCTTTGGGAGCAGGATGTCGCAGGTTCAAATCCTGTCAGCCCGACCATAAAGCCACAGAATTCCAGCGATTCCGTGGCTTTCTTTTTTCTTCGATCCCCGGCGTGCGACAAACGTGCGTCAACCGCGCACAACAATGCACCACCCTCCAACACAAGTGCGGGCATGAAGCTGTCCCCTCCCTCCCCCACATATCTACGCAAATCACGCCTCGCTCGTCACCAGTTTAGACGAACCCACAATCTATCTACGCTAACGACCCGCCCAGCGTAACCAGTTTGGGTGGCACCACAAACCATCGCCGCCGCCCCTCTATCGCTGGCGATACAATGGCTGCTGCAAGGCAATGAGAGGAGAACGACGTGGGACGTAACCAGCGGGCTGAATCGTCGGGGCTGATTTCCTGTGTCGTCTGCGCGGTCATCGGGTACTTCGCGATGACCATGTTCCGCGCCTACGCGCCCGCAATCTGGCAGCTGACCCAGCGCACATTCACCGCATGCTCAGGTATCGCCGCGGGATGCGCCGTCGTTTCGTTCATCATCGGGTATACGCATTTCTCCAGGTCGTTGCGAGAGAAACACCATTGGTATCTCGTCGTCCGGCGTCTGTTTGAGGTGCTCGCATTATCGGTTGTGTACGGATCGACGATATTCCTCACGTCGTTCATGTTCCTCGACATGATTAATTCGCTCATGGGCAAGACGATGACCGGGTACCTGCCTGCAATCTGCGCCGCATCCTCAGGAATCGTCGGCTATCTGACTTTCGTTCAGGCGGAGCTCATGAACGCGAAAACCCTGGCGTCCCTGCTGCCGTTCTTTATCATCGCAGGTGTCAGCACCGCGGGCTCGACCAGTGATGACCCGTATTGGGCGAATAACAATTTCTCCCAGCTGGGCGACCGCACCACGTTCGCGGCCCGTATGTTCAATTCCACACTCATGCTCGGCGGCATTTGCATCATCATCATCAGCTACTTCGCCATCTCCGAGCTCGTGGCGAATTACCGGCAACGTCTGCGCTGGCATGGCGACGAGACAAAACTGGGTTCGGGCCCTATCCCCCATTTCATTCCGCGCACCGTCATTCTCGGGATTCTGCTCACGCTCGCCGGTATCGAGTTCTTCGGCATCGGCATGTTCCGTTACACCCCGCATCCGGTGTTGCACAACGTGTTCGCACGTAGTCTGCCCGGAGTCATGGGTATTCTGATGCTCGCCCTGCCGTGGTTGGCGCCGCAGCTGTCGAAAGCGGTGTATGTAATCTCTGATCTCGCGATTGTCGTGTGCGCTTATACCGGCATCATCTGGTTGGAAGGCGAGAATACGCTGACGAATGTCGAGGCGTTCGCCGGACTGCTCTTCCTCGGATGGTTCGTGGTGTTCACCAGGCAGATTGCGGCGATTGAAACCGACCGTGTCCAGGCCCAGCTTCTGCACGCCCAGTATGATGTCGCCGCAAGCGGCAACGACGCTGATGCGATGCGGACCGTGCCGATTCCGGTCAACGTGCCGGTGACGAGAGCATCCAAAGACGATGTGGAAGCTGCCAAGACAGCCGGTTCAGGCGCCACCGACGACCATCATTCGAAATCCGGTCGCCACCATTGGTTGCGCTGGTTGCCTTCCCGGCATCGCTCGACAATCGAGACGAAACCGGTTGATTCGTCGCTGGAGTCGCGGCTCGCATCCGATCAGTAATCGGGCACAGCAGCACGACACTCGGCGGTCGGCAGTACCGACCAGTTTGTGTGGTCCAGTCAATCACTGCGATCGCCGGACAATCATCGGAAATCCCTGAACAACCGCGCGTTCATAGCAGTTCCTTCAGAACAGCTCCTCCTTGCCGGTATCATCCACGCTCATGAGCAGTAGGAAGCTACGCGATTGCGCGGTGATGTCGAACCCGGCCTCATAGCTCAATTCCGGTCCCTTGGGATTATAGGTATCGACGACCAGCTGCCACTTCTGCCCGTATTTCTCGTCAGGCAGCGTGAACATGATCGGCTCGTAGTGGGCGTTGAAAATCAGGATGAAATTGTTGTCGACCATCTGGTTGCCGTACCAGTCGCTCTCGGGAATATCCTTGCCGTTGAGGTACACCATCATCGACGAGGCATGCGTGTTCTGCCAATCATCCATATCCATGATCCGCCCGAGATGGTCGAACCATTCGACCTGCGGTATCGTATTCTCGTCATCGCCCGGCGTACGCCCCGTGAAGAAGCGGCGGCGGTGCAGCACCGGATGGTCGAGCCGCAGATGGATCATCTTGCTGACGAACCGCAGCAAATCCCTCTGGGAATCGTTGAGATCCCAATTGGTCCACGAGATCTCGTTGTCCTGGCAATACGCGTTGTTGTTTCCCTGCTGCGTGCGCGCGACCTCGTCACCGCCGCAGATCATCGGAATGCCTTGGCTGACCAGGAGGGTTGCGAACATGTTGCGCATCTGCCGTTCACGCAGTTCGTTGACGTCACGGATGCTCGTCGGGCCTTCGACACCGCAGTTCCAGGAACGGTTGTTGCTTTCGCCGTCGCGATTACCTTCGCCGTTCGCCTCATTGTGCTTGTTGTTGTAGCTGACCAGATCGTTCATGGTGAAGCCGTCATGCGCGGTGATGAAATTCACTGACGCGACCGGTCTGCGCCCGTTCTGCTCATACAGATCTGAGCTGCCCATCAATCGGCTGGCGAATTCCGGCAAGGTCGAAGGCTGCGAACGCCAGAAATCGCGAACACAATCGCGGTATCGGCCGTTCCATTCCGACCAGCTGGATGGGAAGCCGCCGACCTGATAACCGCCCGAACCCAAATCCCACGGTTCGGCGATCAGCTTGACCCGCGAGATGACCGGATCCTGTTCGACGATGTCGAAGAACGCCGACAGCTTATCGACTTCCTGGAACTGGCGCGCGAGCGTCGCTGCCAAATCGAAACGGAACCCGTCGACATGCATTTCCGTAACCCAGTAGCGCAGGCTGTCGGTAATCAGTCGCAGCGCGTACGGCGAGCGCATAAGCAGCGAGTTGCCGGTACCGGTGGTGTCGAAGTAGTGGCGCTGGTCGTTGTCCACGAGACGGTAGTAGGCCTTGTTGTCGATGCCGCGGAAGCTCAGAGTCGGTCCGTAATTGTTGCCTTCGGCAGTATGGTTATAGACGACGTCGAGAATGACTTCCATGCCGGCATGATGATATGCCTTGACCATCGATTTGAACTCGTTGACCTGCTCGCCGCGCTCGCCTGAGCTGGAGTAGGAGTTCTGCGGCGCGAAGAAGCCGATGGTGTTGTACCCCCAGTAGTTGCTCAGGCCTTTTTCCTGCAGGAACGAATCGTTGACGAACTGGTGGATCGGCATGAGCTCAATGGCGGTGACTCCGAGCTTCTTGAGATATTCGATTACGCCCGGGTACGCCAGCCCAGCGTAGGTGCCGCGGATATCCGGGGGCACTCTCGTGTTGAGGTTGGTCATGCCGCGCACATGCGCCTCATAGATTACCGAATCGTGGTACGGGATGAACGGATGCTGGTCGTTGCCCCAATCGAAGTATGGGTTGATAACCGCGGCTTTCATCGTGTGAGCGGCCGAATCGAGCGTGTTCATGTCGTGCGTGTCGTCGGGGTTGCGGAACCAGTACGAGTACAGGCTCTCATCACCGTCGATGTTGCCTTCAATCGCCTTGGCATACGGGTCCAGGAGCAGCTTGTGCGGGTTGCACCGCAAACCGTGCTCGGGATCATACGGCCCGTAGACGCGATACCCGTAGCGTTGCCCTGGCTGGATGCCGGGAAGATAGTTGTGCCACACGTATGAGTTCTTCTCGGTCATCTCAACGCGTGTCTCATGGTCGTTCTCATCGAACAGGCACAGTTCGACTTTGTCTGCCACCTGCGAGAACAATGCGAAATTCACGCCCGCGCCATCATAGCTTGCTCCGAGCGGAAACATGGAACCAGGTCTGATTTGCATGATTCCAGTATCTCACGTTTTGCCGCTTCATGTTCGCAGGTTTGCCCGCCGTGTGTTTCTCGGTTGGCGTGCCTTTGATTGGTGCCGCCCGAACGGTTCCGCCCGATAGGTTTACGCGACGGTATCGCCCATATGCTTGGTTCGGCGCAGCATCTCATGCTGGATGGCGATGATGGCGTTGGATTCAGTCACGGGCGTGTCCAGCAGCTGTTGCCAGGAGACCCACGCCGATTCGACATGCTCGTCGGCGTCAAAATGCCGGTCTTCGGTATGCCAACGGTCAAGGTGGATGACCATGATATTGGCGAGCTCGTCGGTCATGCCTTCGGACGAGTAGTACGCCCCGACATGGTCGAAGCGGACGGCGGACAGGTTGTCAGGCACGGTGCCGGTTTCCTCGGACAGCTCACGCAGAGCGGCCTGCTCGGGGTTCTCGCCCGCGTCCATCAGGCCTGCCGGCAAGCCGTAGGCGAAACGGTTGGAACCGACTCGGTATTCGCGTTCGATGAGGTAGCGGTCGCCCGGCACGTCGTGCACCAGCATGACCACGCATGGGGCGTGTCGGATCAGCTGTCTGCGGATTCGCGCGATACCGCCATCGGTTGTTGGCAGATCGAGAACGATATCGTCGATGGCGAAAATCGGGCCTTCGAACACTGTCTTGCGGCTGATTTCGCGGACGGAACCGTTCATATCGACGCCGTCCGACGAACGGTCGAGCAGATGCTTCGCGTCGAGTTCGCTCTGAGCATCATGAGACAGGAGCGGCGTATTGCGGGTCTGCCCGCTGTGAGCTGAATCTTGTGTCATGTCCGTGTTCTCCTCTCTGCCCATGCACGGGCGGATCGTATGCATGGTCTGACGAGCCTGATGCTGAGCCTGACTCTTGGCCGGGACAGTTCAGCGAATCACCAGATCCCACGGGTCGGTGCGCGTATCAATCCACGTGACTTCGGGACGCTCGCCGGACCGCGTTTCAACCGCCGCAGGGACGTCATCCAACGCATACCTGAACCACAGGGATTCAATCGCCGAATGCGGGGTGTTGATGAGCGCCGGGCGCATATGGCCGTCCCCACTGCCCGCATGCAGGCCCTGCCGGCGAAGCGACGCCTCCCAGCGCGCCTGTTCAAGCGCATCCGTGGCCGGATGATGGCGCAAATCGCTGGTCACGTACACGTCCGCCCCGCTGGCACGGACCACGTCTAACATCGAATCGCCGGAACCCGGCAGCACGGCGACCGTGGACACCGGTGCATCAAGCTCGCCGGCGACTTGGATACCGTTTTCGGTGTGCGGCAGCTCGCGGGCCACAATCCGTGCGAAATCACGCAATGGCATCGGTTGGGGTAACCGGCCGACACGCCCGATACCGACCGCGTGCGGTGATTGCGGATCATCAATCGGCCCTAGTGACCGCTGGTCTTGCAGCCCGAATGCGTCCGCGGCCGCCTGTCCCACACCACGGTAGGCGGCGTCGGCATTGGTATGTCCCACCCACAGCGCGCAACCGTGGCGGTACAGTTCGCTGACAATCGCACCATGTGCGCCAGATCCGGAGGTCTCGTGCACCGCGCGGAAGAACAGCGGATGATGGGTGACCAGCAGGTCGGCATGCCATGCGAGCGCCTGATCGATGACCGTATGCGTCGGATCCGCCGCAAAGGCGATGCGGGTGACCGGGGCGTCCAAATCGCCGACAATCAGTCCCGGCGCGTCCCACGATTCCGCGTATCGCAGCGGATACAAGGTCTCCAAAGCGTCCACAACGGTTTGCAGATTCGACATTCGTCCTCGCTTTCCACCGGTGCCGTTAACACAAAATCACCGTTGACGGCACCAGTTCAACTCGATACGTCTGTTGGCATGGTCCTCATGTCTCCTCTTACGAGGGCCCGCCATGCAGGGGGCTAATGGGCAGCAAGCTGCCAATCAGCGCCGATACCAACCGACACGTCAAGCGGCACCGCCAGGGTCACGGCATGTTCCATCGCGTCGCTGACCAGTGCAGAGACCTGTTCCTCCTCGCCGGGCGCGATTTCCACCACGAGTTCGTCGTGAATCTGCAGGATGATTCTGCTTGCCACGCCGGCATCCCTCAAGGCCTGATCGGCGCGGATCATCGCGATTTTCATGATGTCCGCCGCCGACCCCTGGATGGGCGCGTTGAGTGCGGCGCGTTCAGCGGCATTTCTCGCCCTCGCATTGGAGCTGGACAATCCCGGGAAGTATCTGCGCCGGCCGAACAAGGTCTCGGTGTACCCGACCTTCCGCGCGTTGCTGACCAACGACTCGAGATAGTCATGGACTTTGCCGAAGGTAGCGAAATACTTCTCTTTGAGCACGTCGGCCTCCGCGGGGCTGATATGCAGCTGCTGCGCGAGACCATACGTGCTCAAACCGTATGCCAGGCCGTAACTCATCGCCTTGACGTGGCTGCGCTGGTCCGGCGTGATGTCGTCCACCGGAACCTGATACACCAAGCTGGCCACATACTTATGGAAATCAGCCCCGGAACGGAACGCTTCAATCAGCGCCTCATCCCCTGACAAATCAGCCATAATGCGCAACTCGACCTGAGAATAGTCGCAGCTGAGCAATGACGAGAATCCCGGCCCAGGAACGAACGCTGAACGAATCTCCCGCCCCATCGCATTGCGGTTGGGGATGTTCTGCAGGTTCGGGTCGACCGAGCTCAAGCGTCCCGTAGCCGCGACCGTCTGTTCGAAGGTCGTGTGGATACGGCTGTCATGGGGGTTGGTCGCATCGATCAAGGTCTGGACAATCTGCTTGAGCTTGTTGGTTTCCCGGTGACGCAGCAGCGCTCCCAGGAAATCGTTCGCGTGCTCATTGCCATTTGCCGATTGCGCGTACAAGGCGGTCAATGTCGCCGCATCCGTCTTGTACTGGCCGGATTTGGTCTTGCGCAGCGGCCGCAGGTCGAGTTTGTCGAACAGTACGCTGCTCAACTGCTTGGGGCTTTGCAGGTTCACTTCGCTGCCGGCTGCACGCCATGCGATTTCCTGGGCTTGTGCGGCATCGGCGGCAAACTGGTCGCGCATGGCCACCAAACGCGTCTGATCGACGCACGCTCCCGCGTCCTCCATCCTGTGAAGCACCTCGGAAACCGGCAATTCGAGCGAACGCAACAGCCCGTATTGCTCGCGCTCGTCCAACGTGGCGGACAACCGTACCGCAAGCTCCCTGACGGTAGCCAGTTTCGCGGTGATCGTCGCATCATCCTGTGATTGGGCCGCACCTGAATCATCCAGGCCGTCAAGGTCAAGCTGGCCTTGAGCCGGACGTTCCGGCTGGTCAAGGTGGATGTCCGCGAACCGGACCGCAGCCTGCTCAAGGGAGTCGGGATGATAGTCGGGAAGCACCAGATAACAGGCGAGTTTGGTGTCAAATGCAGGCCGACGCAGATGAATGTCGATGCTTTCCAGAAGGTGCAGATGCTCTTTGTACCCGTGGACGATCATCGTGTCGTGGTTGGCGTCGATGAAAGTCTGGATTGCGGCAGCCACATCCGGTTCAAGCGGCGGGGTGAATGCCAACGCCTCGTCACCTGCCAGCAAGGCCACACCCGTGCAGTGTGGAGCGCCGGGTTTCGGATTGCCGTCAGCGTACAGCACCCAGCCTTGGGCGACTTTCGGGGCGCTCACGGCGTGATGGTCGATGACGATGCTTGATGTTGCGGTCTTTTCCGGTTCGCTCCGGCGCTCCGTTGATTCGTAGGTGTCACTGTCAGGCGTGTCGGAAGAGGAAGAAGCTTCCGGAGAAGCGGACGTACCGGCAGTGGCTGGCGCCGGCTTGGCCACAGATTGGGCCAGGGCGACCGCTACTGTCTTCGATTGTTCGCTTTCGGCGAGGGTTGTCGCGTCGGTGTTGGCGGCGTGTTGCGCCTGATACCGCTGCGCCCAGTCCCGTATTCGGCTTGCCGGACAATCCCTGACGAGACTGACTGATTCGCCGGGACGCTCGTCAGTGTCAGCAGAGGCAGTCTTGGAGGAGTCGGGCAGCGCTGCCGACGCGCTGTTGCCGCCGCTGAACGCCTTGACGACCAGATTGCGTGTGCGGACACCGAATTCAAGCTTCGAGAACAAGGCTGACAGCTGCTCGCGATTCATCGGTCCGAAATCAAAGTCGTCCATGCCGACGCCGAGATCAAGGTCGCGCACCAACGCGTTGACTTTGCGGTTGAGTTTGACCTGATCGAGATTGTCGCGCAGGGCCTGGCCTTTTTTACCGCCGATTTCGTCAGCGTGTTCGATGATGCCTTGGAGCGAGCCGTATTGGCCGATCCATTTGGCCGCATAACCGTCACCCACGCCGGGCACGCCGGGGATATTGTCCGCGGTCTCGCCGCGCAGGGCCGCCAAATCGGAGTACTGCTGCGGGGTGACGTGGTACTTCTCCTCCACCGCCTGCGGGGTCATATGCTTGAGGTCTTTGAAATGGTGGCCCGGGTACAGAACAGTAATCACATCGTCCACGAGCTGGAATGCATCGCGGTCGCCGGAGAGCACGAGGGTGCGGTACTGTTCGCGTTCGCCCATGGTCGCCAGAGTGCCGATGATGTCATCGCCTTCAAACCCGGGCTTTTCGATGTAGGTGACACCGAGCGCGGCGAGCATCTCCTGAATCAGTGGCAGCTGGGACAGCAAATCCTCCGGTGCCGCTTCGCGCGTGCCTTTGTATTGCGGCAGCAGATCATTGCGGAACGTACCGCCTTTGACATCGAACGCGACGGCGAGTTTATCGGGGTGCTCGGTCTCGATGACCTGCGCGAGCATCTTGGCGAAGCCCCAGACCGCGTTCGTCGCCTGACCGCTCGCGGTAGAGAAGTTCTCGACGGGAAGGGCGAAATACGCGCGGAACGCGAGCGAGTGTCCGTCCACGACGAGCAAGGTGCCGCGGAAATCCTTCTCCGCGGCACCTTGTTGAGCGTTTTGAGCTTGGGAGTTATCGCTCATCGTCGGCATCCGGCTTCTGATCGCCGTACTTCGCGATAATCGCCATGGCGAGACGCTTCTTCGGGATGCGCTGATCCATCGACGTCTTCTGGATCCAGCGGAAGGCGCCCTGCTCAGAGAAGTCCGCCTTGTCCATGAGCAGCCCCTTGGCACGGTCGACGAGCTTGCGCTCTTCCAAGGATTCCTGCGCCTTCTTCAGCTTCTCCTCGGCGTCACGCAGCTGGTCGCGGGTCTCGTTGAGCTCGTTTTCACTGCGTTCGACATTGTCAAGCAGGTCGTTGATTTCCTGGAAACGACCCATGGCGACTTCGAGAGCCGGCAACAGCTTGGATTCCTCATACGGCTTGGTTACGTACGCCATGGCGCCGGCACCGGTTGCCTGCTTGACCAAATCAGGCTGCGAGAACGCGGTGAGCATGACCACAGGGGCGATATTTTCGTCGCAGATGACGCCAGCTGCGGTGATGCCGTCCATACGCGGCATCTTGACGTCCATGCAAACGACGTCCGGACGATACTTGCGCGTCAGCTCGACCGCTTCCTCACCGTTCGCGGCTTCACCGACGACCTCATAACCGTTGTCTTCGAGAATGGCGACCAAATCCATACGGTTGACGGATTCGTCCTCAGCGACCACAACGGTGCGCTTGCGATGCTCGTCCCCGCGAGCGTCACCGTCCTGCTCATCCTGCGGCACGACCGGCTCGCCGGCGGCGACTGCCTTGAGCTCATCCTCCGTCAGCACCGGGGTATCCGGCTGTGCCTGTCCCGTCTCGTTCTTCGCAGTCATCCCTGCCTCTTTCCTAATCATCCGGCAGGCACGCTGACACGCGCCGCACCGACACCGAGACCGATCCATGCCCTTCTATGCGGACCCACACCGCAGGCACGATCTGCCGTCATTCTGTTAGCGATGATACCAGCAGACAAGGTCAAGACAAAGGTTCCGACGCCGAATTCGGGCGTTGTCAAACGATGTATGGCAAATATCAAGCATGGAATCGTCCGATTGCTGAAATGTTCGTGTCACTCGCAAATATGTGGTACACTGTTATTTTGTTGCTTCGAGCACGAAGTATGCCCCTGTATCCCAATTGGTAGAGGAAGCAGCCTCAAAATCTGCGCAGTGTGGGTTCGAGTCCCACCGGGGGCACCCATCAACCCGCCTGAACGGCGAGTTTCTTCGTTTTGGCTGTCTACTCATTTTTCGTGCCGTGACCGCCATTCCACACAAACTGTCTACGCAAATCGCCCTCCCAGCGTCACCAGTTCGTGAGATTGTAACCGGCAACGAGGGTTGATCAACGCGCGAGTCGCTGCGTGTCCCCTAACCTTCTACCGACGCTCACCAGCCGCTCAGCGTCGGTAAAACCTTCTACCGACGCTCAAAGGTGTCTCGGCGTCGGCAGAAGCAGAGAACTATATTCAACGGCGTGCTGGCTGGCCTCAACATTCCGCCACGCAATCGCGATTCATCATGAGTTCAATTTCGCGACACCATACTCCACCGAAGATTCATGTCAACGTCAATCCCGCTTCAATCCGCACGCATATAGTGCCTTCTGTCCATACAGACACAACAACCAACGAATGAAATCAATCTCAGGAAAGACTGGTACATATGATTTCTCTGCGTAAGGCACTCGCCATCCCCATGGCGGCGGTCCTCGCCCTGTCCATGGCGGCATGCGGCTCCTCCTCGTCCTCGTCTGCGTCGTCAGGCAAGGCCGTGACGGTCAATGAGAAATCCGCGAAGGCGACTTCGCTCAAGGATTTCGGCACGATGGACGACCTGGTCGCCGCTGCCGAGAAGGAAGGCGCGCTCAACGTCATCGCCCTGCCGCACGACTGGTCTGATTACGGCGAAGTCATCGCAGCGTTCAAGAAGAAGTATCCGAAGATCAAGATCACCGAGCTCAACCCGAACGCCTCTTCCAAGGAGGAAATCGACGCCGGCAAGACAAATAAGGGCACGGACGCCGCGCCCGACGTCTATGACCTCGGTCTCGCGGTCGCATCGACCAACACCGAGCAGTTCGCGCCGTACAAGGTGCAAGCGTGGAACGACATTCCCGATTCCGTCAAAGACGCCGACGGCAAGTATTACGCCGATTACACCGGCATCATGTCCATCGGCTGGAACGCCGACAAGTACGGCGACATCAGCTCACTGGACGATCTGCTCGACTCTAAGTTCGCTGGAACGGTCGCCCTGAACGGCAAGCCCGCCGAGGCAGGTGCCGCCTTCAACGGATTCGTCATGGCCAACCAGCTGTCCGGCGGTACGATTAAGAACCTGCAGCCCGGCCTTGACTTCTTCAAGAAGCTCAAGGAAGCCGGCAACCTCACCACCGTCGACGTGACCGACGGCACCATCGATTCCGGCCAGACCGGTGTCGTGTTCGACTGGACCTACAACCAGGCTTCCTACCAGAGCAGCCTGAAGAAGAAGGGCGTCACCTGGAAGTACAAGACCTTCAAGGATGCCCAGGTGGTCAGCTACTACAACCAGGCCATTAACGTGGATGCCCCGCACCCGGCTGCGGCCCGTCTGTGGGAGGAGTTCCTCTACACCGCCGACGCACAGAACCTGTGGCTCAAGGGCGGCGCCAACCCGGTGCTGCTTGACGCGATGGAGAAGGCCGGCACCGTTGACAAGACCGCGTTGAAGTCCGCCACCACCATCGAAGGCGACCCGATCACCTACACTAATTCCGATTCCATCCGCATCACCATCTGGCTCCAGAACAACTGGGATTCGGCAATCGGCAACTGATGATTTTCAAGGCGTCACATCACCGACCGGCAGACGCGGCAGGCTGGAGCATTCCCCTGCCGCTGTAGGCCGCAACCGTGGTTGTGACGCCTTCACGCTTTATATCCCCATGAATGTATTCCCTCGAGAAAGCGCATGTCCTCAATGACTGCAGCAATCCAACCGCAACGCCCAGCAGACTTCGGCGCCGCCGGCACCACGCGTGACCCGGCACCGGTGGGACCTTCCGCATCACAACATCCGTCCGTCGCAGCCCGCCATCGCAAACAGCTGGGCACGTTCGCAGTGTCCATCCCGTTTTTCGCATACACCGCATGCTTCCTGCTCGCACCGACCGTGATCGTCATCGTCGGAGCGTTCCGCACATCGAACGGCGGCTTTACCCTCGCGAACTTCAGCAAACTCTTTGAAGCGAACACCGTATCTGCATTCGCCACATCACTGCTCGTCTCCGCGCTCTCGGCGCTCATCGGAGCCGTGGCGGGCGCCGCAGCTTCATACGCCCTGACCATCGGCGCCAAGCCTAACGGCCTGTTGCGCCGCGTGGTATCCGCCGTATCATCGGTGCTCGCGCAATTCGGCGGGGTGATGCTCGCCTTCGCGTTCATCTCAACCATCGGTATCAACGGCGTGTGCACCATGCTGATTCGCCAGCTGACCGGCCAGACGGTGAACCCGAACTGGCTGAGCACGCTGCCCGGATTGATCACCATCTATTGCTATTTCCAGATTCCGCTGATGATTATCATCTTTCTGCCGGCGGTTGATTCAATCCGTCCGCAATGGCGGGAAGCGACCGAGAATCTCGGCGGCACGACATGGCAGTATTGGACGCGCGTTGCAGGACCGATCCTGACTCCTCGGTTCATTTCCGCGCTGCTGTTGCTGTTCGCCAACGCATTCTCCGCGTACGCCACAGCCGCGGCCCTGTTCTCGCAGCGCTCCATCCTCGTGCCCTTGATGATTCAGGGCGCGATGCGCAACGAGATGGATCCGAATCAGCAAGGATTCGCGCAGGTGCTCGCCTTCGCGATGATCGTCGTCGTGGCGTTGGTGATGATGCTCAGCCACGCCGTGGAAAAGAGGGCAGGACGATGGCAGTGAACACCATCACAGCCGTACAAGATGCGGCCACAGCTTCAGCAACAGCAACAACGCCGACCACGGCAGTTTCCCAACAATCCGGCATGCCACCACAATTGCGCGCCATGCGCGTGCACAAACAGCGCATCATCAAAACGGCCATTCTCGCTGTCCCGCTGCTGTTCCTCGGCGTCCCGCTGCTGTGCATGCTGATTTTCACGATGCGGCATCCGCTATCCGGACGCTGGAGTCTCGACCCGTGGAAGGCCATCTTCACGGGCGACGGCAGCTCGCTGGGCGCGGACCTGTCCACCCTCTGGTCCGGCTTGGGCACGTCGCTGGCACTGTGCGTGGTGACCGTCATTATCATGCTGTTGCTGCTCGTACCGGTCATGGTGATCGCGCACATCCGTTCCCGCCGCATGGAACGGGTGATTGAATGGGTGGCCACACTCCCCCTGACCATCCCTGCCATCGTGCTTGTCGTCGGGCTTGGACCCATTTACCGCTGGCTTTCCGCCGACGTACTGAGCACCAACCCGATCTGGCTGTGCTTCGCCTACGCAATCCTCGTGATGCCGTACGCGTTCCGCGCCATCGCCGTTGGACTCAACTCGATTGACGTGCTCACGTTGTGTGAAGCGGCGCGCTCGCTTGGCGCCTCATGGCCGCGCGTGTTCTTCCGCGTGCTCATGCCCAACTTGTGGCAGTCCATCCTGTCGGCCACATTCATCTCCATTTCCGTAATACTCGGCGAATACACCGTGGCCTCGCTGCTCGGACGCATGAACCTGCAAGTCGCCCTGTACCAGCTGGGACAGTCCAATTCCCAGATTTCCACGGCGATGTCGCTGCTCGCGCTGTTCTTCGGCGTGCTACTGCTCGTCTCGCTCGACCTCATCTCCGACGCGATGCGCCGTTCCAAGGAGGAACACTGATATGTCCTTGACACAAGGCAACACCATGACATCCCATACTGATGCGTCATCAGACACCGCCGATTCAGGCAGCGTCACCCGAGCCGCACAAGCCGTACTCGCGCAATCCACGAATCGTGGCGGCGGCGTGCAGATGATCGGCATCGACAAGATCTATCCCGGTTCAAGCTCCAAAGCACTCGACGATTTCAACCTCGAAGTCAAGCCGGGTGAAATGGTCGTGCTGCTCGGCGGCTCCGGCTGCGGCAAATCGACCGCACTGCGTTCCCTCGCCGGTCTGGAGGACATCCAACGCGGACGTATTCTCGTCGGCGGTCAAGATATGACGGCGGTTCCTGCCAACAAACGTGGTATGGCCATGGTATTCCAGGCATACTCGTTGTTCCCGCATATGAGCGCGTTGGAAAACGTGGAATTCGGTTTGGAAATCCGCGGTGTCGGCAGCGAGGAACGTCGGCGCCGGGCGATGGAGAAGCTCGACCTGGTCGGCCTTGCCGATCAGGCGGCCAAGTACACGCAACAGATGTCCGGCGGGCAACAGCAGCGTGTCGCGCTCGCCCGCGCACTGGCCATCAATCCGAAGGTGCTGCTGCTCGATGAACCGCTATCCGCCCTCGATGCGAAAGTGCGCGTCCAGCTGCGTGACGAAATCCGGCGCATCCAGATAGAAGCCGGAACAACGACAGTGTTCGTCACCCATGACCAGGAAGAGGCTCTCGCGATCGCCGATCGGATTGGCGTGATGAATCACGGGCGTATCGAGCAGATCGCCGACCCGGTGACGCTGTACCGTGAGCCGGCAACCGAATACGTAGCGACCTTCATCGGCCTGACCAATCGTCTGCCCGGCCATTCCGACGGCGCGCAAGCCGAAGTCTTCGGCCAGCGCATCCCCCTGCTCAAAGGATCGCGTACCGGGGATGTCACCGTGCTTGTACGCCCTGAGAACATCGCGTTGATTGCCGTCGGTTCCGAAGAGGATGCTCCAAAAGCGGATCGTGAGGGTATCAACGGCATCGAGGCGCGGGTCAACGTTATCCACTTCCTGGGCGCTCTCGTCCGTGTGGATGCGGTGCTCACCGGCAGCGGCACACCGTTGACCATCCAGTTGCCTGCCGGCGAGCTGCCTCCTTCGCTGCACACCGGCTCGACTGTGCTGGTCGCACCGCAGCCGGTACCTGCGCTCGCCGTGTGATGACGAAAACACATATGTAACAACAGGGCGTGAAGTCGGCAGTCTCACGCACACGCCAACGGACCGAGGCCCGGCAGCGCGCCCAACAGCTTTCTGGGTGCACGCTGTCGTGTCTCGGCGTACCCGGAGAAAGGAACAAATGCAAGCCGCCGAGTCCGAGTTCGCCGCAAGCCGAATCCTCCAGGAAGGCGGACATGCCCAGTGACAGCACACCTCAACGGCGTAGAATGAGAGCTGATACACCCACCGCTCCGAGCTGTTTTGAGCGGTTATCAAGGAGGAACAATGAGTGAGACAACCTTCCGCAAGTTCGATCCATGGCGTCCTGCCCCAGTCAAAGAGGAATCTCGCCGGCAAATCATGCAAAGCCACTATTTCAATGTGGACCAGGTATCTTTCGATTCCTCAAAAGTTGGGCATTTTGAACGCTTCATCGTCGAAGAGAACAATGGCGACACGGTCGGTGTCATCGGACTGACTGATGACGGCCGCATCCCCTTGGTCGAGCAGTACCGCCTGCCTACGCATCGCTGGACCTTGGAAATACCGGCCGGCCACGCCTTGGATTCCAACGAGCGTCCGCATGATGTCGCCGTACGCAAGCTGCGCGAGGAGGCCGGGTATGAGGCCAAGGAGCTGGTGCAGGTCGTGCGTTTCATCAATACGCCGAGCTTTTCCACACAGCATACCGCGGTGTTCTTCGCGACGGGTCTGACCGCCGTCGAACGCGGGGAACTCGGTCCGGAGACCCCTCGCCCAGACGTCCGTCTCGTCACCCCCGAGGAAGCCTCGGATATGATCCTCAACGGCACAATCATCGACGCGAAGACAATCATCGCCGTCATGCGGCTGCGCGAGCATCTTGCGGCGGAGGAAGCGGAGCATGCGGGCGCCCATCCGCGTCTGATTCAGCGCATTGCCAAGGCACGCGCGGAACGCAAAGCCAAGTAAACGCAAATCCCGGTGGTGCTGCCCACGCCAACAACCGCACTACTGAAGTGCGCAGCAAACGCAATTGGCCTCCCACATGCAATGTGTGGGAGGCCAATTGCGTTTGCAATCTTGTCATCAACGACCATGCAATCCGAATCATCGAATCGCGCAGTATGAATCATGCGAGGGTTGGGATGCGCCAACCCCGCACAGCGCTGCTCATCGCAGCAGGTGGCTCAGTCGCAAGCGCCGACGGTGTGCACGTAGATGGAATCGGTGCTGCCCGGACGATGCTCGCCCTGTGCGGAGCTCAGCACGACGATACGATCGCCATCAGCGACCTTGCCCGCGGCACGCAAGACCTTGTCGGTGAACACCATGAGGTCGCTGCGGTTCTTGTCGTGGTAGTCCTCATCGAGCAGGAACGCTTCGGTGCCCCAGCTCAGAGCCAGCCAGTGGTAGGTGTGCTCGTTGGTGGTCAGGCCGTAGATCGGAGCAGCCGGGCGTTCGCGGGACACGCGATGCACGGTGTTACCGGTCTGGGTGTAGGCCACGATGGCCTTCGCGTTGACCTTCTCAGCCAGGTCAACAGCCGCAGAGGACACAGCACCGCTGTTAGACATATCCAGGTTCTTCAGTGCCGGGATACGGTCGAAGCCGTGCTCGGTGGCGTAACCGGAGATGCGGGACATGGTCTTGACGGTCTCAGTCGGGTACTCGCCGACGGCGGTCTCGTTGGAGGTCATGGTCGCGTCGGCGCCGTCAAGCACGGCGTTCGCGCAATCGGAAGCCTCAGCACGGGACGGAACCGGGGAATGCACCATGGAACCGAGCACTTCGGTGGCCACGATGACCGGCTTGGCATACTGGCGAGCCAGCTCGATGCAGCGCTTAGTGACCAGCGGGACCTCTTCGAACGGCATTTCGACAGCCATATCACCACGGGCGACCATGATGCCGTCGAAGGCCTTGACGATGTCTTCGAGGTTCGCCACAGCCTGCGGCTTCTCGATCTTCGCGACGATCGGGATGCGACGGCCTTCCTCATCCATGATTTCGTGGGCGCGATCGATATCAGTCGCGAAACGCACGAAAGACATGGCGATGATGTCGGCGCCAGTGCGAATGGCCCAGCGCAGATCGGCTTCGTCCTTCTCGGTCAGAGCAGGCAGGGAAACTGCGACGCCCGGGAGGTTGATGCCCTTGTGGCTGGAAACCGGGCCGGCCACAACAACCTTGGTGTACACGTTGTTGCCCTCGACCTTGGTGACCTCGAGACGAACCTTGCCGTCATCGATGAGAATCGGGTCGCCAGGATGGCAATCGCCCGGCAGACCCTTGAACGTGGTGGAGGTGATGTGCTCGTCGCCCTCGACGTCGTCGGTGGTGATGATGAATTCCTGGCCCTCGGTCAGCTCGACCTTGTCTTCGCCTTCGGCGTTCTTCTTGAACCAACCGCAGCGAATCTTCGGACCCTGCAGGTCAACCAGCGCAGCGACGTTGCGGCCGGTCGCCTTGGAAGCCGCACGCACGTTGTTGTAGACCTTGAGGTGATCCTCAGGGGTGCCGTGGGAGCGGTTGAGACGCGCGACGTCCATACCGGCTTCGACGAGCTTGGTGATGCCTTCGAGGGACTCGGTGGCTGGACCGATCGTGTCGACGATCTTTGCTTTACGCATGAATACCTGCCTCTGTTTCAACTTACTTTTCTATCGAACAGGTGAAAATCCTGTTTCCGTGTGCTAGTCTACTCGGTTCCCCCACCATGCGCCAACCATTCAGGCAACTGTGTTGTGAACGCTCACATCGGCTTCATGTCGCGTTCACTGTCGATATGTCCGCGTGTTACCGCCGGGCAATCTGGACAGGGTCGGGAGCCTACGAACCGTTACATCAGGCGCCGTCTGAAACCTGCTGCGCCTGTTCCTTGCGATCCTCCTGCTTCATCTTGAGCACGCTGGCTACAGCGGAACCACCCAATGCAAGCACGATCACGAGCAAGGACAGCCAAGTCGGCACTTCCGGCACCCATGACACCGGGTGTCCGCTGTTGATGAACGGTAGCGAATTGCCCGACAGTGCCTCCATGATGAGCTTGATGCCGATGAATCCAAGCACGATGGACAGGCCGACGGGAAGATAGACGAGTTTGTCGAGCAGTTTGCCGAGCAGGAAGTACAGCTGCTGCAAGCCCAGCAGGGCGAACACGTTCGAGGTGAACACGATGAACGGGTCTTTGGTCAGACCGAAAATCGCGGGGATTGAATCGAAAGCGAACATGACGTCCGTAGTGCCGATGGTCAGGAACACGATGAGCATCGGTGTCCAGAACCGTTGTCCGTTCTTGACAGTACGCAATTTTTCGCCATCGTATTCGTCGGCGATTTTCATGACTTTACGCAGCGCGCGGATTATGCCGTTTTCATGGTATTCCTCGTCATCGTCGTGCCCGGTGACCAGTTTGAGGGCGGTGACGATGAGGAAGGCGCCGAACAGGAAGAACACCCATGTGAACCGCTGGATGATCGCCGCACCAACGAGAATGAAGATGCCGCGCAGCACCAGGGCGACGGTGATGCCCACGCTCAAGACATATTTCTGCAGCTCCTTGGGAACCGCGAAATTCGACATGATGATGACGAAGACGAAGAGATTATCGATGCTGAGCGAGTATTCGGTCATCCACCCGGAATAGAACTCGACAGCCGGCTTCGATCCGGCGACAGCCCAGATGATGCCACCGAAAATCAAGGCCGCCACGACGAAGAACGCGATATGTTGCACACATTCCTTGGTCGAGGGCACGTGGGGCCTGCGGCCGATGATGAACAGGTCTACGACGACGAATACCGCGAGAACGGCGAAGGTCGCGATCATGAATGCTACCGGAGTTTCTGCCATAGGAACAAGCATAGAAAGAACGGCTGACGCACCATCGATGCAGCTGTCAGAACGGTCGCGACGCATTGCTTTGTCTATGAGGCTTGGCACCACAAGCACGGCGCCCTGCGACGTCTATGGGGGCCAGTTTTGCGGTTTCAGCCGGCACGCCCTCTACTTTTCCCGATTTTCCCGACGCTTGGTTGCGCAAGCCGTCTGGTTGTAGAACCGGTCTACGCTATTGCTGCACCATCTCGCCGAAATACACTCCCGCGACGGCCTTGCGGCCTGATTGCGGACCGCACTACGCTACTGCTGGGCCTGCGTCATATGGCGAAGTTCCTTTTTCAGGTCGCGGATCTCATCGCGCAACCGCGCGGCAAGTTCGAACTGGAGTTGTTCCGCGGCGGTGTGCATCTGTTCGCTCATCTGACGGATGAGATCGGCCAAATCCTGCGCCGGAAGCCCGGCTTTGAGGATTTCCTCATGCCGTTTCTCGATCTCGTCCTGATCGACATTGAGCACACCGAGATGAGAATTGCCGGCTTTCCCGGCGTTGCGATACCCGCCTTCGAGCAGGCTCTGCGTATCAACATCCTCCTTGGCGATCATGTCGTTGACGTCGCTGATCTTCTTGATCAACGGCTTGGGGTCGATATGATGCTCCTTGTTATAGGCGATCTGCTTGGCGCGCCGCCTTTCGGTCTCCGTAATCGCCTTGTTCATGGCATCCGTAACTTCATCGGCGTACATGATGACCGTTCCCGACACATTTCGCGCGGCGCGGCCGATGGTCTGAATCAGCGAACGATAGGACCGCAGGAATCCTTCCTTGTCGGCATCCAATATCGCCACCAACGAAACCTCTGGCAGATCAAGCCCCTCGCGCAGCAAGTTGATGCCGACAATCACGTCAATCTTGCCTTCGCGCAACTCGCGCAGGAGCTCGACGCGCCTCAGCGTGTCGACATCGGAATGCAGATATTCGACTTTGATGCCTTTGTCGAGCAGGTAATCGGTCAGGTCTTCTGCCATCTTCTTGGTGAGTGTCGTGACCAGCGCACGCTCGTTCTTGGCTACGCGATTCTTGATTTCGGCGAGCAGGTCGTCGATCTGCCCTTCGACCGGCCTGACCTCGATTTTCGGATCCAGCAGGCCGGTGGGGCGGATGATCTGTTCGACCACGCCGTCGGAGAGCCCGAGCTCGTAATCACCCGGGGTCGCCGACAGATAGACGGTCTGTCCGACTCGCTGAAGGAATTCGTCCCATTTGAGCGGACGGTTATCCATCGCCGAAGGCAGACGGAAGCCATGCTCGACCAGCGTGCGTTTGCGGCTGGCGTCCCCTTCGTACATGGCCCCGATCTGCGGGACGGTAACGTGGGACTCGTCGATGACGAGCAGGAAATCGTCCGGGAAGAAATCCAACAAGGTATGCGGCGGGGTGCCCGGCTCACGACCGTCGAAATGCCGTGAATAATTCTCAACGCCGACGCATGTGCCCACCTGGGTCAGCATTTCCAAATCGTAGGTCGTGCGCATGGTCAGGCGTTGCGCTTCCAGTTCCTTGCCCTGTTTGCGTAACTCGGCGACGCGTTGGTCGAGTTCCTCCTTGATAGTGTGCAGCGCGCGTTCCATGCGCTCGGGGCCGGCGACATAGTGCGAAGCCGGGAAGATATGCACCTGACTGGCATGGTCGATGACGTCCCCGGTAATCGGGTGGAGGGTGGAGATCCGGTCGATTTCGTCGCCGAAGAACTCGATGCGGATGGCCAGCTCTTCATACACGGGGATGATCTCCACGGTATCGCCGCGCACACGGAAGGTGCCGCGCGTGAAGGCGATGTCGTTGCGCTTGTATTGCATGTCAACGAATTTGCGCAACAGCGTGTCACGATTGATCTGCTGACCCTCCTTCAGGAACAGCATGCGACCCGCGTATTCCTCGGGAGTACCCAAGCCGTAAATGCACGACACCGTAGCGACGACCACGCAATCGCGACGGGTGAGCAGGTTCGCGGTGGCGGCGTGGCGCAGACGCTCGACGTCGTCGTTGATATTGGAATCCTTCTCGATATAGGTGTCCGTTTGAGGGATGTAAGCCTCCGGCTGGTAATAGTCGTAGTAGGACACGAAGTAACTCACGGCGTTGTCGGGCATGAGCTCGCGGAATTCGGCGCACAGCTGCGCCGCCAAGGTCTTGTTGGGTTCGAGAATCAAGGTCGGCCGCTGCAGTTTCTCGATAAGCCAAGCAACAGTCGCGGTTTTACCGGTGCCGGTCGCACCCATGAGCACGACATCGTTCTCACCATTGTTGATCCGCTCGGCGAGCTCCTTGATGGCCTGGGGTTGATCCCCAGAAGGCTTGTAGGGAGCCTTGACGACAAACGGCTTGTCTGTGCGTTCGATGGAAATGCCCATATCGTCCTCCCATTGAGTCCCGCATGACCCGTCCGTATGCTGATTCTTCCAGCATATCAAGTGATTCGTACAAATGTTCGATAATGCAGTATGCCCGCTCACCGCCAGCTTCTACCGCTTATCTGCCGTGCGCGTTCGCTTCGTCCCGCCAAGTGGCGTAGAGTGAGTCGATGCGCTCGAGCATGGTCTTCACATCCACATTGGAGTCCACGACCGTGTCCGCCACGGCAATTCGGGCCGACCGCTTGCTCTGGCTGGCGATCCGGGCTTGCGCTTGTACCCTGTCCATTCCCCGTGTGCGAATCATGCGTTCGATGCGTACTGATTCCGGCGCTTCGACAGTGACGATATGATCGAAACTGAAGGGCAGATCATGAAGGACTTCAGCGAGTAGCGGGATGTCATGGACGATTACGGCCGAGCTGTTCTGCCGGGCAGTCTGCATGTCAATCCGTTTGGCCAACTCGTAAATCAACGGATGCTCGATGGCGTCCAAACGCTGCCTTGTGTGAGGATCGGCATGCTCACCGAATACACGGCTGGCGAGCCAAGTGCGATTCAGCCTGCCGTCTACACCAACGGCCTCAGGGCCGAACACGTCAACGATGCGCTGTAATGCCACTCCCCCGGGTTCCACGACCTGCCTGGCAAGGGCATCGTAATCAATAATCGTCGCCCCGAGTTCGCCAAGTCTGCGAGAAACCGTGCTTTTCCCGGCCGCGATGCCTCCGGTCAGTCCGATTCGTATCACCATGTTTTCCATGGTAGCCGCACGGCATGCCGGCGCAAGATACGGTATGGCCCCGGTCACCGAAGTGCCGGGGCCATACCGTTGGTTTGTCAGTCAACCATGTCAGTCAGTGATGACTGGCATCGCTCACTTCTTCTCCTTGAGCAGCTGCTCACGAAGGGCGGCCAGCTGGTCGGAACCAGCGAGGGTGCCTGCAGACTCATTGTTCGAAGAGTAGTTGGAGGTCTCCTGAACCTTCTCTTCGCGAGGGGCCTGGCCGTCCTCGGCTGCGGAAGCCGCGGCGTTCTCCAGCTCCTTGGCGACGAAGGCCTTGTGCTCTTCCCACAGATCGTGGGCAGCGGCGTACTGGGATTCCCATTCCTCGCGCTGCTTCTCGTATCCGGCGATCCACTCGTTGGTGTTCGGGTCGAAGCCTTCCGGATACTTGTAGTTGCCATCCTCGTCGTACTCGGCCGGCATGCCATAGAGCGCCGGATCGAAGTCTTCGGAGTTCGGATCGACAGCGTCGTTCGCCTGCTTGAGGGACAGGGAGATACGGCGACGATCAAGATCGACGTCGATAACCTTGACGAACACGGTCTCGCCCTGCTTGACAACGGTCTCCGGGTTCTCGACGTGGCGGTTGGCCAGCTCGGAGATGTGCACGAGGCCTTCGATGCCGTCTTCGACGGACACGAACACACCGAACTGCACGATCTTGGTGACCTTGCCCTTGACAATCTGGCCGGGAACGTGGGTGCGAGCGAAGCGCTGCCACGGATCTTCCTGGGTGGCCTTGAGGGACAGCGAGATGCGCTCGCGATCCATATCGACGTCGAGCACCTCAACGGTGACCTTCTGGCCGACCTTGACGACCTCGGACGGGTGGTCTATGTGCTTCCAGGACAGCTCGGACACGTGGATCAGGCCGTCAACACCGCCCAGATCGACGAACGCGCCGAAGTTGACGATGGAGGACACGACGCCTTCACGGATCTGGCCCTTCTTGAGCTGGGACAGGAAGGTCTCGCGGACCTCGGACTGGGTCTCCTCGAGATACTGGCGACGGGACAGCACCACGTTGTTGCGGTTCTTGTCGAGCTCCAAGATCTTGGCCTTGATCTTCTGGCCGATGTAGGGGGACAGGTCGCGCACACGACGCATCTCAACGAGCGAGGCAGGCAGGAAGCCACGCAGGCCGATGTCGACGATGAGGCCGCCCTTGACAGCTTCGATGACGGTGCCTTCGACAACGCCATCGGCTTCCTTGATCTTCTCGATATCGCCCCAGGCGCGCTCATACTGTGCACGCTTCTTGGACAGGATAAGACGGCCTTCCTTGTCTTCCTTGGTCACGACAAGGGCCTCGATGGTGTCGCCGACTTCGACGACATCGTCGGGATCGACGTCCTTCTTGATGGAAAGTTCGCGGGAGGGGATGACACCCTCGGTCTTGTAGCCGATGTCGAGCAGGACCTCGTCACGGTCGACCTTGACGACCGTGCCCTCGACCAGATCACCATCATCGAAGTTCTTGATGGTGGAATCGACTGCCTTGATGAAGTCTTCTTCGGTGCCGATGTCGTTAATCGCGACCTTGGTGACTTCCTTATTGTTTTCTGCCATTAAAATAGTGGTTTCTGTTAATGAGTAGATGGATAAAATCGTTATTCAGTTATCTGGTATGCCCATGGAGACATACCTTGACTGAGTTTAGCGTGTGCCATGCACAAATGCCGCCGGTGAAATACGGCGTGTCGTACCCCGGAATGCCACGGCTGCGGGGCTACCCCACACCGGCAGGCACGACACCGCATATACACGTGGTTCAGCGAGCGGAGGCGCGCTCCGCGATCTCCACGACATTCGCCAACAGCATGGCTCGCGTCATCGGCCCCACCCCGCCAGGGTTGGGCGTATAGGCGCTGGCCTCGGCATAGCACGCCTTGTCCACGTCGCCCTTGATGCGATACCTGCCCGCATGCTCGTCCCAGACGCGCGAGACGCCGACATCAACCAGCACGGCGCCCGGCTTGATGTCATCCGGCGTGACGAAACCGGCCGAGCCCATCGCCGCGATGATGACATCTGCCCGGCGCATATGCTCGTGCACATCCTTGGTGCCGGTATGGCACAAGGTGACAGTCGCATTGACATTCCGTCTGGTCAGCAACAGCCCGATGGTGCGGCCGATGGTGATACCGCGCCCCAGCACGCACACCTCCTTGCCGTCCAACCCGATGCCGTAATGGTCAAGCAGGGTCAGCACGCCACGTGGCGTGCATGGCAGCGGCGTGGCGATTTCACCGGAGGTGTGCAGCACCAGCTCGCCCAGATTGTACGGGTGCATGCCATCGACGTCCTTGCCGGGATCGATGCGCGCAATCACCGAGAGTTCATCAACACCGACGGGCAACGGCAGTTGGACGATGAAGCCGGTGCATGCCGGGTCGGCGTTCAGCTCGTCGACCGCTTGTACGATCTGCGATTCGGTCGCATCGGCGGGCAGATCGCGGCGAATCGACGTGATGCCCACTTCAGCGCAATCCGCATGTTTGCCCGCAACGTATTTGACGGAGCCCGGGTCACTACCCACCAGAAGCGTGCCGAGACCCGGTTGGATCCCTTGCCACTTGAGCGCTGCGACTCTGGTGCTCAAATCCGCTTTGATCTGGGCAGCCACGCTTTTGCCGTCCAATACGATGGGCATGCTGTGCCTCCTGACGCCGCCCCGACCACAACAACATGCCTGCGCCGCCCCGGAGCGGACAGGGGCGGCGCAACTTACGTTTTCTGTATCGTAAGCTATCGTGGGGAGAGAACATGCGCGCATTCCGGCATGCGGAGCGCTCAGCAGACCGAGTCGTTCAGCGAACAGGGCACAGCAGACAGAGAAAAGGTGGCAACATGAGCACACGGGGGCTTGGCAACAGATTGGCAACATGGTTCGCGGCGCTGGCGGCCATCGCATTGCTCCTTCCCCTTGCCGGGTGCTTACCCACCCCGCGTCCTGCTTCCTCGGCGACGCCCTCAGCCACGGCCTCGAAGGGGCCGATCCTTGTGGTGGCATCCGTCAATCAGTGGGGCACCCTCGCGCAGGAAATCGGCGGCGATGATGTCAAGGTCACCACGATTCTTAATTCCACGAACGTCGATGCCCACGATTTCGAGCCCAAGACCTCGGACATCGCCGAAATCCAAAAGGCCCAGGTCGTCGTGACCAACGGAGCCGGCTACGACTCATGGGCTTCGAAGAGCATCGCCAAAGGCACGGTCAGCGTCTCCGCAGCCTCCACCGTCGGCGCAATTTCCGGCGACAACCCGCATCTGTGGTTCTCGAAAGACGCGCGCAAAGCGATGGCGACCGAATTGGCCGACACCTTCTCCAAAATCCTGCCGTCCAAGAAGAAGTCCTTCGATAAGCGTCTCAAGACATGGCAAAGCGAGGAATCAGACCTTGAAGATGCCATGGCCGCCTTCGCCAAGAAGCACAAGAACACCACGTATGCAGCCACCGAAGCCGTCGCTTATTATCTGATGTCTGATATGAAGCTCAAGGACGTCACACCGCAAGGCTATCTGCAGTCCGTCACGTCAGGCGGAGAGGCGGCCCCAGCGGATTTGCAGGAGTTCCAGGAGCTTCTGGAATCAGACAAAGCAAAACTGCTGGTGGACAATCCGCAGGAATCCAGCGATTCTGCGGCTCTACTAAAGAAGACGGCCACGGCCAACAAGGTGCCCGTCATTGAAATCACCGAGCAGATGCCTTCCGACCAGCACACGCTGACCGGCTGGATTTCCTCGCTTGTCGAAACCATGACCAAGCAGGTCGCCGCCGCGCAAACCGATGAGAAGGACTCGTCGAACGATACGTCCGACGGCACCGCTACTGATGCGAATACGCAGGACGCCTCCCCCAGCCCGTCTTCTGCAAGCCAGTCCTCCAGCGATCCGTCGAGCAGCGCGAGCCCGTCATCGGCGCAGTAACGGGGCGACTGAGCTCCATACCGTTGCGCGATTGCTTTGGTCACCTTGGTCGCGGTATTGGTTTCATCCCCGACTAAATGAGAATGATTGTCAGCATCATTTGTCATACTTGTTTTCATACGACATCCCTACGGCTTGATTTCAGACAGACAACGGGATGCGCCCGATTCCAACGACAATCCAAGGGAGGTCGGCATGACAGGATCAGCGCCCCAAGCCGCCCAGGACGGCAATCTGAATACCAGCGGCGAAAGAAACACCGCAAAGAACACCGTCCATGAGGCTGCCATCGTGTTCAGCCAAGCGGCGGTCAGCCGTGGCGACCGTGTGATTTGGAGCAACGGGACCTTCTCAATCCCGCGCGGATCGGTTACCGCCATCGTCGGAACCAATGGTGCCGGCAAGACGACCATGATGAAAGCCGAGCTCGGGCTGCTCCCGTTGTCGCACGGCAATGTGGAAGTCCTTGGAGAACCGGCAGGCAAGTCCAATAAGCGCATCGGGTATGTGCCGCAAAGTTACACATCGGACATCGATTCCAATCTCACCGCGGAGCAATCGGTGCTGCTCGGCCTGACGGGCACACGATTCGGCTTCCATATCACCACTGCGGCGCAACGCAATCGTGCCCACAAAGCGATGGACTTTGTTGGCGTGGCCGACAAAGCGTCCTACCGTTTATCGCAACTGTCCGGCGGGCTTCGGCAACGTGTCGCCATCGCACAGGCGTTGGTGAGCGACCCCGAGCTGCTCATGCTCGACGAGCCGCTCGCCAATCTCGATCTGGCCAGCCAACGCGCAACCGTCCACGTGCTGGCGCGGCTCAACCATGAGCTCGGCATGACCATCCAAGTGGTCGCCCACGACCTCAACATGCTGCTGCCGATCCTCACCGGAGCCGTGTACCTGCTCGACGGGCATCCCCATTACGCCGCGATGAATGACGTACTCGACGCGAATCTGCTGACCCACTTGTATGGCACGACCGTCCAAGTTGTGACCACCCCGCAAGGCGATATGTTCGTCACCCCGTCCCCCGACGAGCCAGACGACATCGAACAGGATACGCATGCACCCGTCGAAGTGGCGCAATTCCACCATCATGCGCACCAGCATCAGCCGGATGCGCCCGCAGCGGCACCGGCAGAAAGGTCATGACCCGAACATGAGCGATATCGATTTCTCCTTCGATCCCCAGTGGGCGCAGACCCTCGGCATGCCATTCATGCACAACGCGTTCCTCGCCGGGCTGTGCATCGCAGTGGCCGCCGGTGCCATGGGATATTTCACCATCGCACGGCATTCCACATTCGCCGCCCACGCCTTGGCGCACATCGGTTTGCCCGGGGCGACCGGCGCGGTACTTCTCGGATTGCCGGTATCCTTGGGCCTCGGCATCTTCGCGCTCGCAGGCGCGCTCGTCATTGGAGCGCTGGGCAAAAGAGCCTCACAACGCGAAATCGCCACAGGAACCGTGCTAGCCTTCGCCACTGGTCTCGGCCTGTTCTTCGCACGGCTGTCAAGTTCGGCATCGCAACAGATGCAATCCATTTTGTTCGGCTCGATTCTGACAATCACAGACGATCAGGTAATCGGGTTCGCGATTTTCGACATCGTACTCGTCATCGCACTCGCCGTCATCTACCGCCCGCTGCTGTTCAGCTCATTGGATGAGCAGGTGGCTCAGGCCAAAGGCGTGCCGATCGGGCTGATGAATGTGCTGTTCATGGCGATTATGGCGGGAGTCATCACCATTGCGGTGCCCGCAGTGGGAACCTTACTGATCTTCGCGCTCGTTGTCACCCCGGCTGCAACCGCGAATATCATCGCCGCATCCCCGCTGAAAGCCATGTGCACGGCGAGCGTGCTGTGCTTGGTTTCCATCTGGGGTGGGTTGGTGCTCTCAGCAATGTTCCCGGCGCCGCCAAGCTTCATCATCGTGACGCTGTCCACCCTGTTCTGGGTTATTGCGCGTGCCGTCTCCGCCATGAAAACCACCAACGCGTAACACACAATAGTGCTCGAATAGACCGGACTGTCGTGCCTAGACTATCGAGCCTGGATTATCGCATTGGACGACCAGCGCGGTCGCCATCGCTGCGAGGCCTTCCCCCGCCCCGGTGAATCCCATGCCGTCGGTGGTGGTTGCGGTGATGGATACCGGGCATCCTGCGGCCTGGGACATCGCCCGCTGCGCCTGTTCGCGATTGGCACTCATTTTCGGCCTGTTGCCGATAACCACGACACTGGCGTTCAACGGTTTGAACCCGTGCTCACGCAGAGTGTCGCAGGTTGTGCGGAGCATATCGGTTCCATGGGCTCCGGCTCCCGCGCTGTCAGCACCAACGCCGAACAGCGTGCCGATATCACCCAATCCTGCCGCTGATAACAGTGCGTCAATGAGGGCATGCACAGCGACGTCCCCGTCGGAATCCCCCTCAATCCCGATGCCTTCCCACTTCAGGCACGCAAGCCACAGCGGACGGGCGTCCTTGGCGAAACGATGGGCGTCAAACCCCATTCCCACAAGCGGGATTTGCGGAACCGGGACCCCAGAAGCCCGTCGGTTCTGGTGTTCTTGAGGAATCGGCACGGATGAATCCCCGTACGGCACCGAAGCCAAGGTCACTTCTTCTTGCTCTTGGACTTCTTCTTTTCCGCTTCAAGACGGGCAAGCGTCTGCGATGCCGGCTCCTCGGGAGCCTCGGTGTGATGCTTGTCATCGCCCGGCAGCGGGTCGGCGTAGCCGAGGTTGACGTCAAGCAGTCGCTGCGCCTCCTCTTCGGAAATGTCTTCGGACAGCGAAATTTCGGACGTGAGGATGCTCCGCGCGCGTGTCAGCATGCGCTTTTCGCCGGCGGACAGGCCGTGCTCATCGACATTGCGCTGGGACAGGTCGCGCACGACCTCGGCGATTTGATTCACGTCGCCTGTTGAAATCTTCTCGACATTGAGTTTGTAACGGCGGGACCAGTTCATTTCCTTCTCGACGATCGGCGTACGCAGGATGTCGAACACCTTCGACACGGCATCGGCGTCGACGATATCGCGAACCCCGACCTTCTCCGCGTTTTCCACGGGGACATTGATGACCAGACCGTCAGAGGACAGGACAGACAGCTGCAGGTACTGCCGTGTAACGCCTTTCACCGTGCGCTCGGTAATCGCATCGACCCGTGCCGCACCATGACGCGGATACACGACCATATCGCCGACTTTGTAACCCATGAACCCTCCGTGAACGACGTAGTCAAAGACCGTAACCTTACATATTATGCCAAGGGGCCGAGACTTAGATAATGATGGAATCACGACACCTCCTCGAGCACGACCCCGTATTCCATCGACAGCGAAAAAAGTGAGAAGAAACATACGACACGGCGGGACTTTTGCACAAATTGCGGGTAGTCTCGTAATATGACCACTACGAACACGAGAGAATCAATGGAGATGTCATCATGTTTACTGTAGATCAAGGAACACTGGACGCCGTCAGCAACGCAAGCTATTACAACCCCCATGAGGTGCTTGGCGGGCATTTCGCACAGGATGACGAGCGCACCGTGACCGTGCGGGTCCTGCGTCCGCTGGCATCCAGCGTCGACATCATCACCGAGGAGGGCGGCAAGCGGGTCCGTCATGCCGCCGAGCATGAGCACAACGGCATCTTCCGCGCGACCGTCCCTGCAATCGAAACGCATGACGGCTGGGGTGTGCCGGACTACCGTGTGGCCACCACCTATGAGAACGGCGAGACCCTCGTTGAGGACGACCCGTACCGGTATCTGCCGACTGTGGGCGACCTTGACATGTACCTGTTCGGCGAAGGAAGGCATGAGCGGCTGTGGGAGGCGCTCGGTGCGCGCGTCATGCGTTATGACGACCCGATGGGTTCCAACGAGGGCACCAGTGGCGAACAGCTGGTCGGCACCGCGTTCAGCGTGTGGGCACCGAACGCCCACGCCGTGCGCGTCGTCGGCAACTTCAACGGCTGGGACGGTCGCAAGCACGCCATGCGCGAACTGGGCTCCTCCGGCATCTGGGAACTGTTCATCCCAGGTGTGCAGGCCGGTGAAGTCTATAAGTATCAAATCCTCAACGCGAACAACGAGTGGGTCATGAAGGCTGATCCAATGGAGCGCTCCCATGAGGTTCCGCCGGCCACGGGCTCCATTGTGGTCGATTCGCAATTCGCCTGGGACGACAAGACGTGGATGGACCACCGCAAACGCACCAATCCGCATGACGGCCCAGTCAGCATCTACGAAGTTCACGCCGGCAGCTGGAAGAAAGGCATCAAGAACTACCGCGAACTCGCCGACCAGCTCGTCGACTATGTCGCCAGGGAAGGCTTCACTCACGTTGAGTTCATGCCGCTTGCCGAGCACCCGTTCGCCGGCTCGTGGGGCTATCAGGTGACCGGATACTACGCCATCGATTCCCGTCTCGGCGGGCCGGACGATTTCAGGTATCTGGTCGAGAAATTCCATGAGGCCGGTATCGGCGTCATCATGGATTGGGTCCCGGCGCACTTCCCCAAGGACGCCTTCGCTCTCGGTCGCTTCGATGGCACACCGCTGTATGAGGATCCAGATCCCACCCGCGGCGAACACCCGGACTGGGGCACGTACATCTTCAACTTCGGCCGCAACGAGGTACGCAACTTCCTCGTCGCCAACGCCTGCTTCTGGCTGGATGAGTACCATATCGACGCGCTACGTGTCGACGCGGTCTCCTCGATGCTCTACCTCGACTACAGCCGCAAGCCCGGCCAGTGGCATCCCAATATCTACGGCGGGCGCGAGAACCTCGAAGCCATCGACTTCCTCAAGGAAGCCAATGCCACGGCGTACAAGAACAACCCTGGCATCATGATGATCGCCGAGGAGTCCACCGCGTATCCGGGCATCACCGCCCCGACGGACCAAGGCGGCATCGGATTCGGTCTCAAGTGGAATATGGGCTGGATGCACGACACGCTGCAATACCTGCACGAGCAGCCCATCAACCGCAAGTGGCATCACAACGAGATCACGTTCTCAATGGTCTACGCCTATTCGGAGCATTATGTCCTGCCGATCAGCCATGACGAGGTCGTGTACGGCAAGGGGTCGCTGTTCGGCAAGATGCCGGGCGACGACTGGCAGCGATACGCCGGCGTGCGGGCACTGTTCGCCTATCAGTGGGCCCACCCAGGCAAGAAACTGTCGTTCATGGGCAACGAAATCGCCCAATACAGCGAATGGGACCACAACGGATCGGTTGACTGGGATGTGCTCAACTGGAAGGAACATCGCCAAATCCAGCATCTGGTCGCCGATTTGAACGCCATGTACAAGGCGCATCCGGCGCTATGGAGCCAGGACTTCGATCCCGCCGGCTTCCAGTGGCTGACCAGCGATGACGCCGATCACAACACGCTGAGCTTCGTGAGGATCGGTGCCAAGGGCGAACAGCTCGTCGTCGTTGTCAACTTCTCTGGCGAAGCGTGGGAGGACTACCAGGTGCCACTGACGAGCGGCGGTCGCTGGCGCGAAATCCTGACCACCGATGACGAGCAGTACGGCGGTTCCGGCATCCACAACGGCGAATTCGAGGCCGACGCAGGAGCCTATCATTCCCGCGATTGGTCGGCGAAACTCACCATTCCGGCGTTGGGAGCGGTATTCTTGGAACCAGAGAACTGAAAGGCGGTCCCATATGCTCAACACTTCCGCACGCCAGAACCCCAAGAAATCACGCACGATTCTGGTCGTCGAGGATGAACCCGATCTCGCCACTGCCATAGCGCAGCGCATCACCGCGAACGGATGGACGGCACGCGTCGCAGGAGACGGCGCGTCCGCCGTCCGGGCGGCAAAGCAGCTCAAGCCTGATCTAGTCATCATGGACATCATGCTGCCCGTTATGGATGGCATCGAAGCGACGAAACGCATCGTCGCCGAACGTCCTGTCCCGGTGTTGATGCTTACCGCCCGCGATGCCGAATCGGATAAGGTCATGGGACTCGGCGCGGGCGCCGACGATTACATGACTAAGCCGTTCTCGCCGCGCGAACTCATCGCCCGCTGCGAGGCTCTGTTACGCCGCGTGGAGCGCGCCGCCATCATCGCCAAGAACCTGGAGAACGAGAAGATCCTCGACTTCGGGTCGCTGGTCATCGACCCGCGGCAGCGCATCGTCACGCTCAACGGCGAACAGGTGCACCTGACGCCCACAGAATTCGACCTGCTTGCAACCCTCGCACGTAAGCCGAAAACCGTGTTCAAGCGCGAGAAACTGCTCGAAGAAGTCTGGGATTGGCCGGATGCTTCGGGCACCCGTACCGTGGATTCCCACGTCAAGGCCCTGCGCCACAAGCTCGGCTCGGAAATGATCCGCACAGCGCACGGTGTCGGGTACGCCTTCGAACCGCCGGAGCCCAATGAGGACGACGCCGAAAGCGAGACCCGCTGATGACTCACCAGTCAGATTCGCCCCGGCCCAATCAATCTTCGAAAAAACGGCCGCGGGCGAACCGGCTGTTGGATAGTGGACGGCCTATCGGCTTCTTCTCATCGCTAAAGTTCGAATTGTCCGTCCTGATTGTCATTTCCACCGCCATCGCATTCGTGATGGCATGGTTCCTGCTTAAAGTCGGCCTGACCGGATGGGTGGCCATGCCGATTACGCTCGCCGTGGCCTTGGGCATCACCTATTTCTTCTCACGCGGGCTGACAACGCCTCTGCGGCAGATGCGAGACGCCGCGGAAGCCATGGCGGAAGGCGACTACACCGTGCGCGTGCAGACCGGCACGGACAGCAATGATGAGATCGGCATGCTGGCCAGATCGTTCAACGAAATGGCCGAGGAGCTTCAACACGCCGACCAGATGCGCAACGATTTGATTGCGAATGTCAGCCATGAGCTGCGCACACCGGTTTCGGCGCTGCAGGCGATGCTTGAGAATCTCGCCGACGGCGTGGTCGAACCGACCCCGGCGAATATGGAGAGCATTCTCAACCAAACGCATCGATTGAGCGATCTGATTGCATTCCTGCTCGATTTGTCCCGTATGGAGGCGGGCGCGGCGAGCCTGCAAATCGAGCGGTTCAATTTCGCCGATTTCATCGACGAGACCATCGAGCCTTTGGAAATCGCGGATTCCGGCCATGCCCACACCATCGACATGCATGTGCCTGACGATCTGACGATGGAAGGCGACCAGGACCGGCTGCGCCAACTGTTCACGAATGTCATCGGCAACGCGCTCAAGCACTCCCCCGACGACACGGCGGTGTTGATTGAAACGCACGAAAACAAAACCAACGACACTATTGTGACCAATGTGGTCAATTTCGGTTCGCAGATTCCGGTTGAGGCCAGAAGCGATATCTTCCGGCGTTTCGTCAAAGGCAAAACCGGCCCCGGCACAGAATCGGGCGGCACCGGGCTCGGGCTGTCTATCGCGCGGTGGGCTGCCCAGCTGCACGGCGGCACGGTGCGTGTCGTGGACGACCCGCGCGGTGCGGATTTCGAAATCACACTGCCCAAGCATCATATCCAGGCGGATGTTGCCAAGTCTGCGCATAGTGGGGACGCATAAGGGCGCTAGCATTGGCCGACTAAGGGCGCTAGCATTGGCCGACGCGGTGCATTCGGCGCATTCTGTGCCTTCGATGTATTCGGCATATTCGGTCAACGCATTCACGTATTTGGCGGGTGTCGCGGTTGGTCCTGCGGCACCCGCCGCTGTTTGTCGTGGCTATCCGACATACTGAATTCGAACATATGTTCGAATGGAGGTATGCGATGGTCGTCAGCGTCAGAACACGCCAGCCGGGCATCACCGGCGTTGACACCGGTATGGCCCGGCTGTCAGATGTCATTTCCTCGATTCATCCGGCATCGGAATCCCCCGTACCGGTGCCGCAGGCACTTGAGGCGGTACACGCCGGCTTTCCCTCGGTCGCGCAGGATTATTTCGATGGCGACTTCAGTCTTGACGAACATATCATCATGCACCCGGACACCACGTTCATCGTGACCGTGGCAGGCGATTCCATGCAAAACGCGGGTATCTGGGACGGCGACTTGCTGGTGGTTGACCGTGCGCTCGATCCGCAGGACGGCGATGTGGTCGTTGCCGTCCTCGATGATGAGCTGACCGTAAAGCGGCTGGTCATGCACGGGCATACCCCGGTGTTGCACCCGGAAAATCCCGCGTATCCGGATTTCACCCCCTCCCCCGACCAAGACCTGCTGATTTGGGGTGTGGTGACCGGGAACTACCATTGGCAGCGTAAGACGGCCCAACGCCACGCAGAACAACCAGTTCCGCCGTCGGTCACCTATCCGGGGGCGAAATCCGGTGGCGGCGCAATCGTCGCTCCCCAGCATCCGGGTGCCTACCGGCACGGAGGGTGGGGGTCGCGCCATGCCTGACCGTGTGCAAGAGCATCCAATTGTGCTCGCCGACGCCAATAACTTCTACGCATCCTGCGAAGCCGTATTCCATCCGGAGGTAGCCGGGAAGCCTCTTGTGGTCTTGTCGAACAACGACGGATGCGTGGTTTCCCGGTCGTACGAAGCCAAAGCGCTTGGCATCGCCAACGGCACGCCATGGTTCACCATCCGTCAGGAGGCGGCATACGACCAAGTCATCGCCCGGAGCTCCAACTACGAGCTGTACGGCAGCCTGTCAAGGCGCATGATGTCCATCATGTCGGGATTCCTGCCCAGACAGGAGGTGTACTCCATCGACGAATGTTTCATGCATTCGCCGTGGGACAGCGAGCGGACACGCCGAATCGCCGCCGTTATGCGGCGAACCGTATTGCAGGGAATAGGCATACCGGTGAGCATCGGCATCGCCCCCACCAAAACTCTGGCGAAAATCACGAATCATTGGGCCAAACGGCATCCGTCGTCCCATGGGATTACCACATGGGGCGATTTGTCGCGCGACGACCAAGGAACAGCCGTGCTTTCGTCCATCGAAATCAACGATGTCTGGGGCATTGGCAGAAGACTGGCTAAACGTCTGCGCGGCTTGGGCATACGGCAGGCCGCGCAACTGCGCGATCAGGATCCGGTCAATATGCGCAGGCGCTTTTCGGTGCAACTTGAACGGACGATTCTGGAGCTGCGGGGCATACCGTGCATCGCGGATGACAACGACGCAACCGGAGGCAAGCGCGACTGCCAGATATTATGCTCCCGTATGTTCGGCACCCCGATTCTTGGCGAGGAAGGCCTCAGACAAGCGGCGTCCGTATACGCCCAGTACGCCTGCAGGAGGCTCCAACGGCAGCACAGCCTGTGCACGCGGGTTTCAGTGTTCTGTGCCAGCAGCCCTTTCAGCAAGCATGATCAGTACTCATCCGTCTGCGGCAGTATCCTCCTGCAAGACCCGAGTGACGACCCGGTCATCATATCCGCGGCCGCCAGGCAGGCGCTCCACGGCAGAATCACCCCTTCGGTGCGTTATGTGCGGGTTGGTGTCATGCTCACCGGATTAGTCGATGCCGCGTCCTATGGCACTCTGCCTGCTCTGGGTGCGCAGACAGATTCTGGTCTGAGTGAGGCGTTCGAACAGGTCGCCAGAAGATTCGGCCCGGCCCACGTAGGCATCGGTTTCGCAGGCATCCGGGGAAACGGCAGGAACAACGGCGATACCGGAGCCGCATGGGCCATGCGGCGCGAGATGCTGTCATCGCGTTGTACCACACGTTGGGACGAGATGCCGGTCGTGCGTGCCGACTGACAGACGGACTGCCGACTGGCAGACAGACTGATGCCGCGACACACCGCACTCCACAAACCGTCTACGCAAACAACACCCTCAGCGTAAGCAGTTTGCGAAACCACACAAACCAGTGACGCAAACGGAGGGCTCAGCGTAAGCAGTTTGTAAGGACACACAAACTAGCGACGCGTAAACACTGCTCAGCGTAGATAGATTGTGAGGGAGCGCACTGTGGTGAGGTGCGCTGTGAGGAGGTAAGGGCTGGTGTGGCTGAGAGTTGATTCTTGGTGCGAGTCAGCAATCAGCTGACACACGACGAACCACCTCGAGGCGGCGTATCCGCCAAGGCGATTGCTGCAGAGACATGAATTCCAGCGGCAGCAAGCACATCGGCGCATCCACGCAATGTGGATCCGGTTGTGATGATGTCATCCAGCAGAATCACCGTCCCGACACCCACGTCGCGGCAACCCGTATCATGTAGACAACCATCATGCAACCGACCGCGCACACGGAACCGATCGCCCATGCGGTCATGACGCTGCTGCGCGCTGGACAGGCTGACCGACCGTCCCCCGTGGCGCGCGACTGTCAGCACATCGGCGACCACGGCATCGTACCCGTATTCCCCACATAGCAGACGACACACCGCATGCGACAACACAGTCATATGCGGTCTGCCGCGGGCCCGAACGGACCGTCCGGATGAAGGTACTGGGACAAGCGTCACCCGATGATCGCTGCCGACACCCGAAACACCCGAGGCAGCACCAATCCTGCCCAGCATCATATCGACGGCAAACGCAAGATACCGGGCGAACACAGTATCGCATTCCCGATCATCATGGTCCTTCCATGCAAGCACCGCCGACCTTGCCCGACCCGAATACCGCGCACATGCGAGCGTACCGCCGGGAAGGCCCGGAAACTGCCGGGACGGCCACACAGTAAACAACGCCCGGCAATCGGCGCACAACACCGAATCGGGTTCGCCGCACCCCGCACATCCGCGCGGCAGCACAACCATCGCGAACGGGGATGACAACAGGCGGGAAGCCAAATCACGCAATCGCATGCATCCGACTGTATGCGAACGCCACGCGGCGATGCCAGCCCGTACGAAGCATGTGGTCAGAAGTTACGGCTGCGCTGCTCTCCAAAGCATCACATCACACAACGCCGCACAATACGCGCAATACGCAGCACAACATCACTGCATCAGACCATCATGATGCCCGCGCCGCATCACAGCTCGGTAAGACACGCCGTGCGACACAACTAGGCTCATGCCCCTGACGACACAAACACCTACCTGCATCCGGCAAAAGGCCACCGGTGATTCACGCCACCACAGGCAGACGGCGAATAAGCTCACCGCACACCTCAAGGGTCTCCTCCGGCCCCGTGACACGAATGGCAATCGTTCCGGCGTTGACGGCAGGGTAATCATTGCCGTCCGGATCCATACGGTCGCCGAGATAAATCATCTGCGACACGTCGATATGCAGCGCGGTCGCCAACTGCCGGACGGCATACGCCTTATCCACACCGCGCAGCGAGATATCAACGCTTGTGGACCCGCCGGATCGGACCGCCAAATCAGGCACATCGGCGCTGACAGCCTCGGCAAGCCGGTTCTTCTTCTCATTGGTCGGATCCCAGGATTCCTTCGCCGCAATCGGCGCGAGCTGCCCCAAGGCAGAGAAGGTAATCTGGCTGCCGCGGTCTTCGATGCAATCGCCCCACACGTGGTCTTCCCAAATGCCTTGTTCCTTGGCGTGTCGTTCCAGCGAACTGATGGCGGCCTGCCGCTCGGCGACGCTGAGATTATGCTCGTACACGCACTCCCACTGCGTGCCGTCCCAGCGGTAGTAGCGGGTTCCGCTGGTCGGCATCAAATGCATGTTGGCTTTGCAGGCGCGATCGTCCAACATATCGAGAATCTGGCTGCGCACCAAGGCGAACCTGCCGCCGGTGACAATCGCCACCGGCAGACGGTGGGTCAGCGCGGTCAGGCAATCCGCGATTTGCGGGGAAATCGGTTTCTTCGATCTGGCGAGCGTACCGTCAAGGTCGAAGGCAATCGCTTTCGCTTCGGACGCCACTGCGTCGAGATCAAGCTGCTGCCATGCATGGATCGCTGTGGCGTTCATTGTTCCTCCTTGCCGAAATGCACCCTGCTATCCTAGCTCAATCCTTGCCTCGACATACAGTTGACGACATGCTGCGAGCACCTTGGCAATTACACGTATACCGCAACAGGCACGGCCGCGGAAGCCGTACCCCGATGTTCGGGGTGAGAATGCCCCGGTACCGGACGAAAAGCGGCATATTCGACGATATGGTCGCATCCCAGTTGCGTCGGCTGCACGGAGCATGGCCTCAATTGGTGCAGCCCGTGCAGTTCGCCGTCGAGGACGTTCCGCCGTCCGATCCGGCACCATGGCAGGCGGACCCGGATTTATGCTCCCAATGCTTCCCCGCTGGGCGCGGCACGCCAGCACGCATCGTCCTGTACCGCATGCCAATTCAGATGCATGCGCGCACCCGTATGGACCTGCAGTTCGCGATCCGCGACGAGCTGGTCAGCCGTCTCGCTGAGCTGTATGGCCGCAGACCTGAGGAAATCGACCCCGATTGGGGGCTTGATTAGCGAACGGTCAGTGCACGATGCGCTGGTCGTTCGCCGTCAGCACTTCACGGCTCTGTGGCTCCAACGATGATGCCGGCAGATATGCTGCCTGCGCCACCTTGCCTGAAGACAGCGAAGTCTGCGACAGTCTCGCGCCCCACACCATGTTCTTGCCTGCACGGCATGTGAGCATCTGGGTACCGGCGCCGATATCTTCGGGATCGACCGACACGCCGGTCGTGGCATCCACCTGAATCTTCTTGCTTCCCGTCGCCTTACCGGACGCATCGAAGCCACGCACCGTGACAGTCTGGTCATTGTTGGACAGATTGACCAGTTGCAGGCTCGCTGACGTTGATGATGGGATGACCAAGCCTGAGGCCTGCTGTCCCGACTCTCCGGGAACGAACGCGAAATCCGCCTGTCCGGAACCACTCTGGCTGACTGTCGCCTGTATGTTGATTTCGGATGTGGCGTCGGCGAATAAGCCCAGCGTTCCGTCTGGGGCGTTTCCGAGATCGACCGCGGTGACCCTGTTGCCGGGTACGGTAACCGTTTTCGCCTCCACGCGGCCTTCGTCGGTCATCCACGACAACGTCACCGTGGTGCTGCGCTGTGCGAAGACGAGGGCAGTCACAGCATCGCCTTCAACCACTCCGGGCATGGCCTGGGTGAGCGCCGCGGCCTGAAGCGGGAGAACGACATCCGATCCCTGCGGCTTCAACCCCTGCACGCGAATCACTTTCACGACGGACGAAATCGGTGTCTCCTTGCTGGACACGGTGACGTACACGCCCTGCTGTCCGGGCGTGGCAGCGGCGATATCAAGGGTCGCCTGACCGCCTGCGGCGACCGTCAACGTGCTGGACGTGGACAATGACAGCTTCCCCGCATGTTTCGTGCCGTATACGGTCACATCAAGTGACGTAGACTTCTGCGAAGGATTGGACACCACGAGCTGCTCGGTGACACCAGTCTGCGTCGCAGGCAGCAGGAATGTGTCACTCAGGGCGGTCGGCACGCATGAAGCGGCCGACATACCCTTCAAATCCCCCGATGTTGCCCACGACGCCATCGAGCCGATCACACCGGTTCCTGATTTCGTCTCAAGCAGTTTCGCATCAATGTATTGCGCGCTCTTCGTGACGTCGCCGGCGAGCGTCTTCACATTCGCGGAATCCAGCAAATCGCTGTCGGACAGCTCGCCGGGCTGCGCATCGTCAGCAACCGGATAATCGTAGATATCGGCTCCATACACGGAACCGAAGGCCGCATACAAGGCGGAAGACGCGATGTTGCCCGCGGTCGCCTGGTATTCGCTGTCCCCGAAATGCTCGTCATCAGCAAGCGTCATCTGCTGCGGACACAACAGACCGTATTGCGTCTGGCTGACATGTTGCACGGTCGTCCCTGACGTAACCGAAGGCGAATCGACCAACCATCCGGCGGGCTTGAGCACAATCAATGCGGCAAATGCCGCAAGGATGACCACCATAGTCAGCAGAGCCACAAGGACGCGACGGACCTTCGACGCGGTGTGACGGCCCGACCCGCCACGCTTACGATTGGATAGCTCCTGACTCATGCTTCATCCTCCTCGTCATCGCTCATCACCTTGGCGCCCGGACGAGGCAGGGCGACCAGACAGTATGCGGCGATGACAATACCCATGCTCCACAGCCATACGTAACGCCATCCGCGCGCCTGCAATTTGCGCTGCGCCGAGGTGTTGACGTGCTGAGTCGCGGTATCGGTTGCGCCGGCGACACGGTAGTAGGTGCCGCTATCCGCGCTGACGACGGTCTGCACGCCGTCGCACGCGGTGATATTGGCGATCAACTCCCCTGTCGCAGTCCGTGCAGCGCGGTTCGAGGTGTTAGGAACCACGTAAATGCCGCCGAAGCCCAGCTGGCTGATCGACGCGATGGCATCGTCATCAGAACCTGACAATAACGCCGCGCTCGCCTGGGCGAGGGTCTGGTATGCGGCATCACGTTCCCCCGACACAAACTGGGCCCGCAACGCAGGCGAAGCGTCAATCAGGTCGCCTTTGCCGGTGCGCAATATCGAATAATTGACTGAATTGTCGGTCTGGGCCTGCAAGGCGAGCACGCGGTAATCGCTGTTCTTCGCCAGATAATCTGTGGCAACCATCGGCAATCCGCTCGTGCTGCCGCCGATATGCTGGCTGGGAGACACCAAAGCTGCGAAACCGCACCATGTGGCGGCAAACGCCAGCATCACAATGACCAGCAGGGCACGTGCGGCACGGGTCAAGGCCGTCGTGCGACGGGATTGTTCAGGACTTGCATGAACAGCGCCCTCTTCGGCACCAAGAGACGTCTTCAACGCGCGGAAACGCTGTACAGCCCCACCCGCGACCAAGCACAGGCAGGACAGGAACGCCACCATGACCAAGGCCATGCCCGGAAGCACGGAACCGGCCACCTGGCCGTCGGCGTCAACCGCGATGGCCACGCGGGACGATGCCAGACACAACACCGCTCCGCACACCGCGACCACCCACATCATGCGCGACACTCTGAGCGCAAACGGCAGGAACAACGAGACGACAGCCAAGGCGGCCACGACGGCAAGCACCACAACCGAAGCGACATGCAACGCGGTCTGCGGATCAAGCAAGCTTAAGTTGCCACTCCCGCTGACGCCGAAAGTCCTGCGGACCACATCGGCCAGACTCAACGCCGTCGGCGAGCCGTTCACACTGCGCACAGGTATCGCAATATCGCCGAACAGCTGCCGCCACATGCCCTGCGTGCCGTTATGGATGGCATTGAGCAGGGTCGGGGCAACGGCGAATCCCGCGGGGAACGGGATGAGCAGCAGCATGGCACGATGCTTCGGCACCATCATGAGGAACACGATGAACGCGACGGCCAAGGCGAGCAACGTCTGCGGCTCTGACAGTACAACGACGACAAAGCACAAGGCCGCGCACGCCGCAGCCTGAATCGACGCCTTCGGCTTGATCGGGTCCTCGGTGTGGTACATACCCACGGCGCGGAACACGAAGGCGAATGCAGCGGGCAGGAAGACCATCATGGTCAGCATCGCGAGGTTCCCGGATTGGTACAGCCCCATCGCTGCAGCGAAGGAGACCCACATCAGTCCGCCGGCGATACGTACCGAGTCGGAACGGGTGAACACTCCCGCCAGCGCCCAGAACGACAATGCCGCGAGCGGCGCAGACGCGCAGTACATGATGCTGACCGCCGTGGCGACATGCCCCAACGTGAATACGGAGGCGACCATGAGCACCAACAGCCACGGCGTCGGTGGTGCTGCGCGACCGACACCGCCGCCGAACACCCATTGTGTTGTTGCGGAATCAACAAGTTGGCGCCAATTTGCGCCGGTGGCCAACCATTGGTCCGAATACAGCGTGCCACCGGAGGCAAGGGAACGCACCAGCGACCATTGCGAGCCGATGAGCAGGCACAGCACCACCACGGCCATGAGTATCGCCCCGGTCCACCGCCGGATCAGACGGGTACGCAGATGCGCTTTGGCCAACGGGCTGAGCAAAATCACATGGCGTTGGCTGTCCAAGGCGCGTCGGCGGTCACGCCAGCGCGCAATCTGCTGTCGGTCAGCAACCAGTTGCTCCAGACGGGATTGGGATACTTTGCTCTGCCGGGCGACCAGACGACGAGCCTTGAGAGAGCGCGGGAAGGACACGAGCGCAGACCACGGCATCACGAGCTCGCACAGTGCATCATACGGTTTTTTCGCGAACAGTTTCGCCACGGCACGCCCGATCGCGGCAGGTAGGCTGCACAGCCACCAGACCAGCCACCACAGCATGCGGATATCCGTATACGCGTAGCGTTGTTCGGCGCGCATCCGCGCCATCGACGCATGCTGAGGTTCATCCTCATCGATGGGCATGCCCGAACGAGTACGGATGCCTTCGAATCTTGCGCGCCGATGGGCGATGCGAGCACGGGGCACGACGACGACACGCCCACCGCTGAGACACACGCGACGGCAGAAATCCGCGGATTGCGCGAAGGTACCGAACCACGATGAGATGCCGTGGAGCATACGCAACGTATCGACAGGAACCAACGCACCGGCGAGTGACACGGCGAAGACATCCTGTCTGCCGTCGTACTGCTCTTGGTCGGGCTCACCATCCACGACCAGCGAATACAGGCGGTGGTGGCCGGCGTACTTGCCGACATCATGAAGGTTCTGTCCCAGCCAATCGAGCTGTTTGGCCCCCAGAATTGAAGCGGTCGGCGCGTTGTGCCATGTCTCAATCAGCGATTCAAGGCAGATATTGTCAGCCGGGCGGGAATCATCATGCAACATCCACAGGCCGCGGATTCCTGCATCGAGCCGTGCCGTCTCGACAGCCTCCGAAACGGCTTGTGCAAAGGATTTCGCAGCCGTAACCGGAACGATGCGCACGGACACCTGCTTGGTCTGCGGCAACCGCATCGCAGGTCCGGCAGGCATGGGAATCACATCGAATGAGGTCTGGAGGGGTTGTGCCAGCGTTCCCGTGCAATCAGCGATGACCACGACTCCCGGCAGCACGCTCTGTGCCAGCACGGCGGACAGGGTGGATGGGAAAAACCTCCTGTCTTCCTCGACGGTGATCACCGCCGCCACGGAGTCGTCAACGTCCTGGCTGTGCGTGTATGTGCGCGACGCCAGGACATCTCCCACCAACTGTTCGATGCCGCTGCCTGTCAAATCCATAGTTCCAGTGTACGCAAGGGGGTGAGAGCGTCACGCCCGACGACGTTCCTTCTTGTAGCGGCGACGCTCCCGCTCGCTCATTCCTCCCCAGATGCCGAATCGTTCATCATGGTCGACAGCCCAGTCGAGACACTGTTCACGCACTTCGCACAATTCGCATACCTGTTTGGCGTCGCGTGTCGAACCGCCTTTTTCAGGAAAGAACACCTCGGGGTCGGTTTGCGAGCATAAGGCCCTGTTGCGCCACGACAGCCCGTCGTCTTCGTCAAAAATCCCCCAGGTCCCATGCAGCGAGCGCGAACCGGCGGCACCATTACCGTCGTGATCCCGTGACTCACCCCACATATCTCCTCCTTGGTATATCGAGTATCACCGCCTTCCAGCATATACGCAGAACCGCCGATGCTTCAAGCTTTATGCACCCTTGCTGCCCATTTCGTGGGCATGGCGAGGGCATTCCGCGTCGTCTAGACGGGGCCCGCAACCCGGCGTCACGGCTGATCGAAGAGCCGTTCGGGGTGCAATGTCGGGGGAATAGTGTGAATATGAAACGTTCCATCACCCTGATGGTCTACAATGACTTGGTCTAGAAGAACAAATCATCCAAGTTCGGCCAAGGCTGACGGCTCATAGGAAGGTTCCAAGCGTGACATCCCATCGCAGCAACCCCAAGCTTCCCAATCTCAACGGTTGGAATCAGCCCAAGCCCCGCCACAGCCTCGGGTACCGCACCCGGCACCAGGCTCGTTCCGTGGTCGTCAGCGTCGTCGCGGCGGCCTTGGTATTCGTCGGCAGCGCCGCCGCAATGACGTGGTACGACATCAACCATGTCATTGACGACAACACCATCAGTATCATCCCGCAGAAGTCAGGGTCCACGCAGAATACCGTCGTCGATCCCAACGCCGGCCAGACCATCAATATCCTGCTGCTCGGGCAGGATACGCGCAGCGGCGAAGAGAACAAGGCGTTGGGCGGTCCGGGCGAGGCGGAGAACCATCAGTCGGACACCGCAATGGTGTTGCAGATCAGCGCCGACCGCTCATACATCAACCTGGTGTCCATCCCGCGCGATTCCATCGTGAACGCCCCCAGCTGCCAGACCAGCAAGGGCACGATTGCGGCTCGCTATGACGTGATGTTCAACTCGATTTTCGCCAACGCGTATGCGAAAGGCGGCGACTTGGCCTCCGCCGGCAGCTGCACCATGGCCGCGGTCAATTCGCTGACCGGACTGGACATTGAAAACTTCGTGGTTGTGGACTTCGCCGGCATGCGGGACATGGTCGATGCGCTCGGCGGCGTCGACCTTTGCATCCCCGTCGCCACGAAAGATGCGACCACCGGTATCAATCTTCAGCCCGGTATGCAGCATCTCGACGGCACGACGGCGACCGAATACGCCCGCATGCGCCATGGGACCGGCACCGACGGTTCGGATATCATGCGTACGACACGCCAGCAGTACCTGGTCAAGGAAATCATCAAGGAAGCGCTTTCCAAGAACCTGTTCACGCAGAGTTCGCAGCTGTATCAACTGGCCAAGACCGCGCTCAAGTCGCTCAATATCAGTTCCGGTCTCGCCCATGCGTCCACGTTGGTGGGCTTGGCGATGAGCCTGAAAAATCTCGATCCGACCCATCTGTATATGCAGACGATTCCGGTGACCTCGTGGTCCAAGGACATCAACCGCGTCGTCTGGGCTTCGAACGCTGACGACGTGTGGGAGAAGCTGCGCAAGGAGGTGCCGCTGACACAAGCCGACGACACCACGTCCAAGACTTCTTCCGATTCGTCCGCCTCCCCCAGCAGCTCGGACACCCCAAGCTCCTCCGACTCGGCATCCGCATCCGCAACGCCGACTGAGACCGTCGACCCGAAGACCGGCTTGATTACCCGCGCCGACGGCACGCTGATCGACCCGAACACCGGCGGCATCGTCAACAAGAAGAACGGCACCATCACCGACCCGAAGACAGGACAGTATCTAGGCATCGCCGACCGGTACCTCAATGCGACAGTATGTGCGGTTAATGCGCAGGAATGACGGAAATCCGTGATAATACGTCCGCGCTGAGTAAAAGTAGCACCGTATTCGCACAGGAGGTCGTATGTCACAAGGATCATCGCAGTGGGAGGCTGGCGGCAGCCAACCGCCGAGCTTCTTGCCTGCGGGGACCCCGAAACACCGAGTCCGCACCCCGTCCGCCCCGGCGCAGCCGGCTACAGGACAAGTCGTACCTCCAAGTTTCTCTCCGGCACAAGGACGTACCTCTGGTTCGCGTGCGGCATCATCCGCACCACGAGCAGGCGCCGCACAGTCCGTTCGGCAATCCGCACGCGTATCCGGCGGATCGTCCCGCAACGCCACGAACAACGAGCATGTGATGGAACCCAGCGCCAACGATATCCGGCGTCCTTCCAGTTCACGGGGCTCTTCCGGCCCGACACGACCCCGTCGTCACATCAGTGCAGGCCGTGTGTTCTCCAGGTTCATTGTCGTGCTGTTGGTCGCCGTCATCGTCGCAGGAATCGCGGCCTACAACTGGGTCAACAGCAATCTCAGCAAATCCGCATGGCTGAGTGATATGTCCAGTGGACAGGCGACGTCGTGGCTTATTCTCGGCTCCGACGAGCGCGACGGCTCAATCAACGAATCCTCTGGAGATGTCCCCGGAACCCGCACCGATACGATTCTCGTACTGACCAAACCGAAAAGCGGGCCGAGCTCGCTGATCTCCATCCCCCGCGATTCGCTCGTGAAGGTCGATGACAAGTCCATGAAAATCAACGCCGTATACGAGCTATACGGCAAGAAGAATCTGGTTGGCGCAGTCGAAAACATCACCGGACAGAAAATCGACCATGTCGCCATGGTGAAATTCGGTGGCGTGCAGGACGTGGTCAACGCCTTGGGTGGTGTGGAACTGTGCTATGACAGCACAGTCAACGACGCGAATTCCGGGCTCATATGGCAAGCAGGATGCCATGTCGCAGACGGTGGGACCGCGCTGGCGTTCTCACGTATGCGCTACTCCGACCCACAGGGCGATTTCGGCCGTGCCGCGCGGCAGCGGCAAGTCATCGCCGCGATTATGAAAAAAGCCACATCGCGAAGCACGCTGACCAGTTTCTCGACCACGTCGAAGGTTGCGAAAACAGCCTTGGCCTCGGTAAGCGTGGATGACAAGACGACGCCGACCACTCTGCTGGCCATGGTGATGGCGTTCCGCAGCGCCTCGAGTTCCAAGGGCATATCAGGCAGTGTCTATTGGACCGATCAGGGATATTATGTGGCCGGTGTCGGATCGTGCGTACTGCTTGACGATGACAAGAATCTGCAACTGTTCAGCGAACTGGCGGCTGGCACTCATGCTTCGGGCAGTGTCGGGACGCTTGCCGAGTCCTCCTGACAGGGGTTCGAGCCGCGTATCGTCGGCGTTCTCTGTGAAGCATAAGGCATCACACAGGAACATGTGAAGTCCTCTCCCCTTGCGGGGTCACTCGCGCACTCGGGCACACACGCAATCTCGGGCATTCGGGCAACTCGCGCACCATCGCGCACCATCGTCCAATGGAAGAGCGCAGGTGAACAGCGTTATCGCATTGGCTCGTGCCGTCGTCATCTTTCGTCCACATTTCCCCGGGCGTCTAGACGACACGCCGATTGCACCTTCATACTGTCGATATGACTTTGGGTTCTCGATCATCAACGCATGTTCCGCAGCAATCAGCTCGGCCGCGTCAGCGACACCGACTTGTGCTACGGGGTAATCAGCGACGGCAGACGCACCGTCGTGCATCTGTGCTGCACCATCGCCGGATCCTCATCGCATGCAGCGCCCTGGCGCCGGCCGCCACGCAATGCACGATGGCGATCATCATGGGGCTGGAAGGACGCTGGATGTTCATTCCTATGGCAATCCCGGGGTTGATAGGTTGCCTTGCCTCCGCCATATTGGCGATTGGCGGACGCAATGCGGACGAACACGGCGATATCGACACGCCGGCGCATGCCTCCGACGATGCTTGCGTGACTGCCCGGTCTTCGCTCGAATTCCCGACAGGAAACGGCGCTCCCCCGCCCTCCGAACTCGATACGCCCGAACCGTTGGAAACACTGCTGGGACTCGACCATGACCCGATGTTGTGGCGTACCATCGTGCGCACATGGGCGCAAGGGTTGGATTCATCCAGTCCCGGTTCACGCGGCTGGCAGTCGCATGGCCCGGTCGCCCAAAATCATGCCCGACACAGGCGTGATTCACCGCATCTCGACGTGCCAATCGGCACATGCGGAATGGGGGTATTCACACTGGACATCGCCAGACAGGGTCCGCATGCGCTAGTCGCCGGCACCACCGGTTCCGGAAAATCCGTGGCCTTGCTGGTCTGGTGTCTCGCGCTTGCGACGAGGAATCCACCCAGCCGAGTGAACTTCGTGTTCATGGATTTCAAAGGCGGTGCCACATTCCAAGGGCTTGCCGACCTACCGCATTGTGTGGGCAATGTCTGCGACCTCGATCTGGCCCACGCGGCCAGGGCGTTGCTCGCGTTGGAGCGTGAGCTGCGGCGGCGCGAACAGCTTGTCGCCTCACAGGGTTGTTCCAGCCTCGCCGAGCTTGACGATCCACCACCCGCACTGGTCATTGTCATCGACGAGTTCCACGCGATACGTTCGTTGTTGCCCGATTATCTGGAACGGCTGACCCGTGTGACCTCACTGGGCAGGTCGCTGGGTATGCATCTGATCGCCTGCACGCAAAACCCGCTCGGCCAGGTCAGTGCCGAAATGAAAGCCAATATGCGGCTGCACCTATGTCTGCGCGTCAACGACGCCATGCAATCGCGCGAGCTGCTCGATTCCCCGGTCGCACAGGCCATCAGTCCGTCGTGCCCGGGAGGGGCCTATCTGTACGATGGCGAGGCGTTGCAATCATTGAGATGCACGACCCCTGTAGATTCCCGACGTCTGATTCGTCATATCGCAGCCGCAGGACTGTTCCTGTCGCCGACGTCCACGCCCATGCTGTTCACACCTCCGCTGCCGGAGCACCTTGACCGCATGCCTGACAATCTGGCGGTTGCCGACCATGGCAACGGAAGTATGCGAACCGAGCGCCCCGACCGGGTGATCATCGGTATCAAGGATGACGGGGTCGTCTGGCACCCGGCATCCATTGACGTGTCGTTGGGCAATATCGCGATTATCGGCAGGCCTCGGAGCGGGAAGAGCAGTCTGCTCGATGTGCTGTGCGAGCAGTCGCGGATGATTGGCATCCACGTCACCTGGTGGGCGGTCGGCGCCGACGGTGCGCGGCGCGAACAGCGATTCGCCGCATTGAAGCCGTCTCGGGGGCCGGCACGCGAACTCATCGTTGTCGACGACGCCGACGAACTCGCCGACCCGCTGTCCACCGACCCATATGCCGACCGATTCCGACAGGCGCTGCAATCACCCGATGTCACCGTCGCCTTCGCCGTGGGGTCCCTGCGCCATATCAGGGTCCCGCAGGATGCGCCGACACGCGTGGTCTTCCCTACCGGCGATCGCGTGCATGATCTCGGGCTGGGCATTCCCGCCCCCGTGCTCGCTTGCATGCAGCAGCGTGATTTCACCACCGCCGGTCGCGCGGTGGTACTTGACGGGCCGAGTGCGGGACCTGTACAATGTTTGCGATATCAAGTAAAATGTTTGCGTTATCAATCTCCACACGACGATGACATTTCTCTGGGCCAAACCTCTTGAAAAGTCCTCGATTTCGTGATTATCTGGTAGTGGACTTGATTAAGACATGAAGGAAGGCAACAAGCAATGAGCAGTGCTTATGATTGGCGGGCAAAGGCCGCATGCCGCGACAAGGATCCGGAACTGTTCTTCCCCGTCGGCAACACCGGTGCGGCCTATCAGCAGATTGAGGAGGCGAAAGCCGTCTGCCGTACCTGCAAGGTCATCGACGCGTGCCTCAAATGCGCGCTTGACACCAACCAAGATTACGGTGTGTGGGGCGGTTTGAGCGAGGATGAGCGTCGCGCGTTGAAGCGCCGCGCAATGCGCGCACGTCGTTCGCAAAATATGCAGATGCAGATCTGATTGCCGCGGGCAGCCCGTCTTATTCGCAGTGGGGCCGGTCATCAATTCGGATGGCCGGCCCCACTGCGATTCTGCGGTATGGTATCGGCAAAATCTGTAATATCTGCGGTATCTGTAGTATCTCGTGGAGCCTATCTCACCTATGTGTGTGCGCTGACCCCTGATACACGCAGCAGCATCGTTGATATGCCGCGGATCGTACTTGCGATATCAAGTATCACCGCACACACATAGAGCAGATATGGCCCGCGAGGTACTACAGTCAGGCGGATGCACGATTGTCGGCATCGCGGATCGGCACCTTATCGGTGTCGACTCCCGCATGGGCCACGGGCGGCCAAACCGCCGAGGCTGGATTCGATGTCGCGGTGATCTCGCACTGGCGCAGTCCCAGAGACGACAGAACCCCACGCCGGCAAATCCCGCACTCCATGGGAGATTACGGCGAAATCGGTCATCCTGAGATAATCTCCCAGGCCAATCCGGGAGTTCTTCAACGTGACGTGTGTTCCGACATGATCTCCCGAACAGCAATGGCGGAATTCCGCGGTTCTGCGATTCAGCCTCAAAACCCGATCCGGGAGGTTACCGTCCGACAATCCCGGATTCGGCAAACTCCCAGCGAAACCGGCAGCAGATTACACCGAAAGAACCAAGCGCCGAAAGAGCTCCCGTGCCTCCACGGGAATTGCGCCAATCCAGCTGGCTGTGCGGCAACCCCCCGGACTGGGCTTTGGTACCGCAATCCCGGCCTCAGAGCGTCAGAGTGCCAAGCGTCTGAGGCCAAAACACCGGAACGTCAGGTAGCCGAAACACCAACATGGCACAAGACTAATTCTGCTCGGCTTGGGCCGCCCTGAGATTGATGCTCACAATGACCTTGGTGCCACCCTGCTCGCCCGGCTCCCAGTGGACGCTGCCGGCGAAGTCGTTGGTGACAAAGGTATTGATAATCTGCGTGCCGAGCCCGGACCCCGAGGATTTTGCCATCCCGTGTTCCTCCTCGGCTTCAATGCCAGAACCGTCATCTTCAACCGCGATATCAAGATGCGTGCCCGTTCGCTTCGCGCGAATCAGGATATGACCTTGCTGGCGGCCCTCGAACCCGTGCTCCACCGCGTTGGTGACCAGTTCGGTCAGCACCAGGGACAGCGGGGTCGCATCCTGCGCGGGCATAAGCCCGAACGAACCGTCGAAATCGATGTCGATACGTTGGTCGCTCATGGTGGCCAGATCGACGCTCATCTTCAACAGCTTCGAAATCACCTTGTCGAAGTCGACCATCTCGTCCGCGGTCTGGCTGAGGCCTTCGTGGACCATGGCGATGGTCTGCACACGGCGCTGCGCCTCCGCAAGTTCCTTCTTGACCTCCTGCGATTGGGTCTTGCGCGCTTGCAACCTGAGCAGCGCGGAGATGGATTGCAGATTGTTCTTCACCCTGTGATGGATTTCGGAGATCGTCGCGTCTTTGGTCTGCAGTTCAACGTCCCGACGGCGCAGCTCGGTGACATCGCGGCACAGCACGATGGCGCCCGTCCGGCCGTTGGCGTCGTACAGCGGCAGCGACCGCATGGACACCGCGGAACGATTGGCTTCAAGCTCGGAATCGACCGCCGCCTTGCCGCTCAAGACCAACGGCAGGCTTTCAGGGAATGTGTCATTCGTATGCAGCAGCTGTGTACCGACCTCGCTCAGATACTGGCCCTGCATAGTGGTCAGCGAGCCGAGACGGCGGAAGCAGCTCACCGCGTTGGGCGAAGCGTATCGCACGATGCCGTCGACGGTGAGAATGATGAACCCGTCGGCGACACGGGCGTTGTGCCGCTGGTTCATCACAGGGTCATGATATGGGAACTGCCCGCGCGGAATCATCTCGTACAGCTGTTTGCCGGCGTTGATGCTTTCGGACTCATAACGGCCGTTGGATTCACGCGTCGCCATATTGGTCTCGCGCACAACCAGGCCCAAGGTCTTGCCCTCGTGGCGGACCGGAGCGTACACATTGCACACCGTCGATTTGCCGATGCTGCGCATCACGGTCGAGCGGAAAATCGACGTAGCGCGCATCGCGGCGTCCAGCTCGCCGTGGAGTTCACGGTCGACTTCCTTGCCGACAACATCCTCGCTGCGCAAGGTCATCACCGTGGATGGACGGCACTGGTCGGCGACGACATAGCGGCCGTCCGGCATCGGTAATATCAGCAGCAGGTCGGCGAAACTCAGGTCGGCGATAACCTGCCAATCAGTGACGAGCTGGTGAAGCCATTCGCGATCGGCGTCGGTGAAGTCCGGGCGCATCGCAAGGATCTGCGTGAATACTGCCATGCTCCCATAATACGCACCACGCGCGTCCCGGCGGGGTCAGATTGACAAATACTTCGCTTACGGTAACGTAGGTTACGTTAGCGTAACCGAGGATGTGAGGCAGATGACAACACCAGAGGAAGCCGCCATCGAAACGAATCAGTCGCAGCAGCGCGATGCGGTCGCGCAGGCAAGGCAACGCGAAATACGCGCGAAAGCAAAGGCGATCCGCGTCAAGGCACAGGCGAAGGCGGACCGTATCCGCAGCAAAGCGGACGCAAAGGCCGAACACAAGCTCGCCAAAGCCGAGGCGAAGGCCGCCAAGCTCGAAGGAGTCAGCGTTCCGCAAATCGCGAAGAAGGTGCGCCTGGACGTCCACGGCAGGCCGAAACCGCTGATGCGCGGCTGGCTGCACGCCTTCGCTTCCCCGCTGTCCTTGGCTGCCGGGATCGTCCTGATCTGTCTGGCGCACGGCACCGGCCTGAAATGGGCGTGCGCTGTGTTCATGACCTGTTCACTCGTGCTGTTCACGAATTCGGCGGTCTACCATCTGGGCGATTGGTCTCCCAAAGTGACCAATGTGCTCAGGCGCATCGACCACGTCAATATCTTCCTGCTCATCGCCGGCACCTACACGCCGGTATCCTTCGCATTGCAGCCGCGTATGCGTGACATCATCATCGTAAGCATGTGGGTGTGCACGGCGATTGTCATGATCATCCATGTCATCTGGATTAACGCGCCACGTTGGCTGTATGTGCTCGTATACATCATCTTCGGAGTCTCCGGGGTCGCTTACATGGGCTTGTTCTGGATTTCCCCGGCGGCGGGTCCTGCAGTCGTGGTATTGATTGCCTCCGGCGGGCTGTGCTACATTCTCGGCGCGATTGTGTACGCCCTGCGCAAACCCGACCCGTGGCCGAAAGTGTTCGGATTCCACGAGATCTTCCATCTCGGCACCATCGCCGGGTACGCCTGCCATATGGTGGCAATCTACATGGTGATCTGTAATCTGCGGTGACGCTGCCGGCCGGCGTATTTCACGCCGCTGTGTGAGTCTTCCGACCTATCAGACGCGTGCCTGACATGCGCACGTGGAATCGGACGATGGTCGCATCAACCGCATCAAGAAACGTCAGGATATGGTTGTGGCCCGACACGCGACTCACGTGCCCGGCCACAACCATATTCACTTCGATCCGCATTCAACGCAGCGGAACAAGGGGCGTGACACCTGCCAGGGCGACGCGCCCGAAATCTCAAGCCTTCAGCGGCTCCGCCTTCTTGATCGTCACGGAAATCTGACGGCCCGTCGGCGTCGCGTACGACACCGTGTCACCGGCTTTGGCGCCCATGATCGCGGCACCAATCGGCGATTCCGGGCTGATGACATCGTAATCGGTAGCCACCGCGATATCACGGGAGCCGAGCACATACGTCATTTCCTTGCCTGCGAGCTCGAGCGTCACCACTGAGCCATTGCCGACCGTACCCGCCTTCGGGGCCTGAAGAATCTTCGCATTGCGCAGCTTGACGGTCAGCTCGTTGATGCGGCCCTCGTTCTTGCCCTGCTCCTCGCGAGCAGCCTGGTATCCGCCGTTTTCGGACAAATCGCCTTCCGCGCGCGCCGCGGCGATACGTTCGGTGATTTCGTCACGATACTGGCCCTCGCGGTACTCGAGTTCCTGCTTCATCTTGTCGTATGCTTCCTGCGTGAGCAGGATCGTCTTCTCTTCCTCGGCCATTGTTACCTCCTGACCTTGATGGATCGCGCCGCCCGCGAACACGTGCGAGACGGCCATGTCATGAAAAAGCGCCGGCGACCACCGGCGCCTGAAAAGGATGCGTGTCAGCGCGTCGAGATGATGTCGATGACGAACACGAGGGTGTCCTCTCCCCCGATGCCCGCCTGCGGAACACCCTGCGAGCCATACCCGTAGGACGGCGGAATCGACACCACGAGACGGGAACCGACATTATGGCCGGGAACCGTCATATCCCATCCGCGAATCACCTGGCCGACGCCGATGCCGAAACTCGCCGGCTGATGGCGCTCAAAACTCGAGTCGAACGGGGTGTCCTTGCCCCAGACCACACCGTGATAATTGACCGTCACCGTGTCGCCACGGCGGACCATCGGGCCGTCGCCTTCCACGATTTCGATTGACTTGAGCCCGACCGGCGGTTTATCCGTCGGGAAAGCGATTGCCGGTGTGGCGCCGAACTCAGCGTTGACCTCGGGCATGTTGCTGACCATGCTTGCCTCCTTGATGACGTATCTGTGCATTCCACCGCCCCCGTTTGACACGGGTCGCCGGCGTAATGCCACTGAAACAATTTCACTTAGATTAGCACGCTTCGTGACGCTTCGCAGGACATGACCGCCGGTACGAGGTTCACTGGTCAGCATTCGACGACATTCACCGCAAGCCCGCCTTTTGCAGTTTCCTTGTATTTGGCCATCATGTCCTCGCCGGTCTGCTTCATCGTGCGGATCGCCTGGTCAAGGGTAACGATATGCGAGCCATTGCCGAGCATGGCGATACGAACCGCATTGATTGCCGTATTCGCTGCCACGGCGTTGCGCTCAATGCAGGGAATCTGTACCAATCCGCGAACCGGGTCGCAGGTCAGGCCGAGATTATGTTCAATGCCGATTTCCGCGGCGTTCTCTACCTGCTGGACGGTCCCGCCGATTACCTCGCATAATCCCGCGGCGGCCATCGAACACGCTGAGCCGACCTCACCTTGGCAGCCGACTTCTGCGCCCGAAATCGACGCGTTGCGTTTGAACAGGTACCCAATCGCCCCTGCAGTGAGCAGGAAGCGGACGACACCGTCCTCGTCGGCGCCATCGACGAAATGCCAGTAATACTCCAGCACCGCGGGGATGATGCCTGCGGACCCGTTGGTCGGTGCGGTGACCACTCTGCCGCCGCCGGCGTTTTCTTCGCTGACAGCGAGCGCGAAGAGGTTCACCCATGCCGCATCCGAGGATTCCAGGACGACATCGATGCGATGGTGGCTGCGCCGCAGCACATCGCCTGTGGACATCAGCAGTCGGTACATGCCGGCTGCGCGACGGGGCACGTCAAGACCGCCGGGCAACACCGGCTCGTCACTGCTGCATCCGGCTTGCACACACTGCCCCATAGCTTCCCAGACCGCGAGCAGCCGGGCGCGCACATCGGCAGCCGGGCGTACGGCGGTTTCGTTCGCCCAGATGATGTCGGAAATCCGTTTATGCTCCCGCTGGCACAAAGTCATCAGCTCAGTGCAGGTGTCGAAATGGTATGGGGCCTTGTCCGGGAATCTGGTGGTCTCTTGTTCATCCGCATCGGCGAATGCCGTGTGTTCAGGCGGACGGTCATGAATACCGATCAGCGTGTCTTCCGGGCTGCCTTGTGCGATGAATCCGCCTCCGATCGAATACCACACCTGTTCGTCCAGCAGATTGCCTTCCCCGTCGAATGCCTGGAATCGCATACCGTTGGGATGCGCGGCGAGACGCTGCCACTTTTCGAAGACGATGTCACTGTCCGGATCGAAAACGATGCGCCTGCCGCCGGGCAGGTCAAGACGCCGACTGCGAGCGCATTCCTCACGGGCTTGGAGCAGATGCGCGGTGTCGACTGTATCGGGCATGCTGCCTTCAAGTCCGGCGATGATTGCGCGGTCAGTTCCGTGGCCGAGGCCGGTCAAGGACAGCGAACCGTACAGGACCGTCCTGACGCGGGCGACCTGGTGCAGGATTCCCGAACCACGCAGCGAACGGGCGAATCGGCATGCGGCCTTCATAGGGCCGACCGTGTGCGATGAGCTTGGGCCCACTCCGATGGAGAACATGTCAAGCACGCTGAACAAGCTGTCACCTCCGAATTCGATATCGCAATACGGGTAGGCATCCGCATCGGCGTCTTTGCACACCACCCGCCGACGGGAGTCCGTCGACGGGCAGGTCGATCCGTCAAGCGGGGTTGCTGGGCGGACTCAACCCGTGTATTCGCTCAATAGAGTAGCGCGGCCATATGTACGACGAAAAACACGCCGAACGCTGCGAACAATATGGTGCAGGCGAACAGGCCCCACACCCAGGTGCGCAATGTGACGAGACGTTCGCCGAAAGCGGATGCGCAGAAGAATGACGCCAGTCCTATGGCGGCGCAATTGAATGCGATGGATCCCAGCTGCGCCCCCGCCAACGCGGCATGGCCGAGCGGAACGATAATCGAGTTCAGTACGGCGGCGAACACGAAATACCCCCACACGCCGAACAACACGAGGCCGAAGAGGGCGGCAATCACCGGACGCCACGCCTGCGGCGCTTTCTTCGAGACTTTGCTTGCCGCCCACAACGCCGCGAATCCGACCGTATAGGCGAACACGACCGACAGCAGCCCGGCGATCGCGGACCATGGTACGAGCGCCAACGAATGGTAGGACATGCCGGTATACAGCGGCGCACAGAGTATCTCTCCCAGGCACAGCGCCAGCGCTACGATGACCGCCTGGGCGAAGATGAGCGGGACTCGACGGTTGCCGTCGCGGGTTGGAGTGTTCGTCTGCTTGACCATGATGTTCCTTTGCATGTATCTGTTCTGAGCGGGTGGCATGGTTTGATGTTGCTTGGTCTCGCTCTGTGGTGATTGATTGTTCTCGACTGTGCTTGACTTGTCTTGACTGCTGCTGGACTGTTGCCGACTGCTGATGTTGCGGCAGTTTCAGCTCCTCGAGCGCGGCCGTCCTCCTCCGACTCCCCTGCCTGGTCGGGCGGCGTTCCATGTTTCGACGGTCTGACGCTTCCAGCCTTGTGTTCTGCCGATTGTGGCATCAGGCTCCGGCAGACGATATGCACTCGCTGCCGCCGTGCTGATACCGAGCAGCTGCGCCACTTCAGTAACGGACAGATATCGCTCAGTCATATTCGCTCCTCTGTGCGACTACCGTGTCGTACAAGACGCCGGTAGCCGTGCTGAAATTGCCTTATGAACGGTAATCTACCATCGCATGCGACCCTGCAGTCGCACACCGGCCGGATATCTCGTGATTGAAGCCGCAGGCCGGGCATATCTGCCTGTCATGTAACCGTATGATGGCACAACGCCGTTATTGCTACGTCATGTCGCGTGGCTTCATCGAGCAGCATGTCAATGTAAGAAAGCCGGGAAACGCACGGAACCCGCCGTTGCCGACGGGTTCCGTTGGTCTGTGCCCCCTGCGGGACTCGAACCCTATGGTTGCTGTTGTTGTTGCATGTGTGGCTGGTGTCGGTTGGTGAGGATGCCCCGACATCTTGGGATTGAGCCGCTCCTTATTATTTATTGTTTCGGTGCGCCCGGTGTTGGAGAATGGTTGTCACCGCCGGTTTTCGCGTGGGGTATCCGGGTATGGAGGTGCATTTCGGGGTGCCTGGTTGCTGGTGGTCTTGGCACTGTTGACTTGGTTGTAAGGAGAGGTTCATGGCGGAGGATGCGGGGCGCGCCGATAGGAGGAGGCGGTTTGGCACGGTGATTGCGCGCAGGCGCGGGGATGGTAGTGTTTCCGCGTACTTGGCGAGGTATTCGTCACCGGTTGATGGTCGGCGTGTACAGCGTTCATTCGGGGTAAGGGCGGATGCCGACGCGTGGCTTCACGATGAGGAGATGCTGGTCGAGTTGTCCAGGCGTGGTGTTCAGGAGTGGGTGCATCCGACGGTTCGTGAACGACGGCGCAAGGCTGTGGAGATGACGTTCGGCGAGCTTGCGGATTTGTATGTGCAGTCTCATCGCAGGCGTGACGGGAACGCGTTACGTGGTGGTTCGTTGCGGAATTTGAGGACGGATGTGCGGCATTTGAAGGATGTGTTCGGGGGCTGCCGGTTGACGGATATCACGCCGGAGCGGGTTTCCGAGTGGTATTTCGGGGAGCATGATGGGCAGTGGGTGTTCCAGCGGTGTTGCCAGCGTTTGAAGGCGATTATGGAGTTGGCGTGTTCGGATCGGTTGGGTGCGGGTATGCCGTTGCTGGAGCACAACCCGTTTATTCTGCCGGTGCCGCCGGATCCGGAGCCGCGTTCGTGGTCGGTGCCGCCGTTGACGGGCGGGCAGGTCGCGGCGTTGTATGAGGCGATGCCGGAGTATGACCGCCTGTCCGTGCTGCTCGCGGTGTTGGTGGGTGGCATGCGTATCGGTGAGGCTTGCGCGCTGACGGTCGATGATTTTGATTTCGACGCATGCACGATGGAGGTGAATCATTCCGTGTGCCGTGGTGATGAGGATGCGGGCCCGTTGCGGTTGGGTCCGGTGAAGTCGAGGCATTCGAAGCGTGTGTGCGTGTTGCCTTCCGTCTTGGTGCCGCTGGTGCGGGAGCATATCGAGACGCGGCGTGACCAGGACAGCCCGTATGTGTTCCAGGGCGCGCATACGCCGATCCTGGCGCCGACGACGTTGGGCAAGCATTTCCGCAAGGCCCGTGAGGAGGCGGGTTGCCCGGATGCGACGTTTCGTACGCTCAGGGTGACGCATACGACGTTGTTGATGCAGGCGGGCGGTACGTTGCGTGAGGCGATGGATTCGATCGGTGATTCCACGCAGCAGGTGGTGCTCAGGCATTACACGCGCACGATTCCGGAGCATCAGCGTGCCGTGGTCGGCAGGATGACGGTGGCGATGGCGGGTCAGAGCGAGCAGTTGCAGCGTATCCTGCGCATCCCGGCGGACTCGGAGGTTGGTGGTTCTGCCGGCACGGTCGTGCCGGGCATGCCTGACATCACTGCTTTGATGAGGGTGCTTTCCTTGTTGCAGGAGCGGGTGAGCGCGGGCGCGTTGCCTGTCTCGTGACCGGTCAGTCGAGCCATGCGGCCGGCGGGTTTGTCTGTGGGCCTGCCGCCGGTTGTGCGGGGTCGGGCATGGGCAAGGGCTGCGCCGGGGATGTGGTGTGCCGGCGGGTGGCGTGGTCGCGCATGTCCCGGATGGTGCGGGTCCTGTCTTGGAGGGCGAGGGCGATCCTGCCGGTTTTCGTGCCGTCGTGTCGATTATCGGCGGTGCCGGCCTGGCGGGCGCGTGGGGTGGGTAGTTGTTGTCGTGTCCGTTCCGGGAGGCCGCCCCATGTCTGATTCCAGGTCGGGATCCGTGTCGCGCAGGGCGGTCGTGGTCGCGGGGCTCGCGGTCCCGGCGGTCGTGGCGCTGCCGTTGGTGTTGCTGCTCGTGTTCGTGCTGACGGTCGCGACGGTCGTGCAGAGCCAGTACGGGCGGGCGTGCTCGATGGATTCGGGTTCCGCCGCCTCGTGGGTGGCGTGGGCGAAAAGCGTCGCGGATGATGATTCGCACGGGTATTCCCAGCTGCACCGGACGGGAGACCCGGATTATGATTGCTCGTCCCTGGTGTATTACGCATTGAAGCACGCCGGCCTGGATGTGGGATCCGCGCCGTTCAGCACGCACACCGAGGATGCGGCGTTGACACACGCGGGGTTCGAGCGGCATGCGTACACGTCGGTCGCGGACTTGCAGACGGGGGATATCGTGTGGAAGGCGACGCATACCGAGATCTACGCGGGCGACGGCCTGTTCGTCGGCGCGCATTACGACGAGAAGCACGGTATCAGGGGCGAGAAGCCCGGCGACCAGACCGGCCATGAGATCAGCGTCACCTCGTACGCGTCCGGCTACACGGCTTATTACCGGTATGCCGGCGCGGGCAACGTGGTGTCCGCGGCGGGCTCGTCGTCAGGCCAGGCGGTGTCGGGTTCGACCGGGTCCGCGCGGGTCGTGGGCATGACGGAGCGTGACGCGATGGCGTGGTATGGGGGCGCGCAGGGCCCGGACGACGCGTGTATCGCGTACGCGTACGGGCAGTGCACGTGGTGGGCGTGCATGCGCGGCGACCGGCTGGGGTGGAAGCGGATCGGCTCGCATTGGGGCAACGGGCAGGACTGGGCGGCCAGCGCGGCCAGGGCGGGGTACCGGACCACTCGCAACGCGCCGGTGCCGGGCGCGCTGCTGTCGATCCCGGCGGGCGTGCTCGGTTCGAGCCCCGTGTACGGGCATGTCGCGGTCGTCGAGGCGGTCGACGCCGCGAAGGGCACGATCACCACGAGCGAGAAGGGCAAGGGCGTGAAGGTGTATTCGCGGACCTTGCCGATCGTGAACGGTGGCACGTACATCTTGCCGTCCGAATCTTTGTCCGGCATGGCGGGCGCGGACGCGGGCAGTGTGACGGACGGGGGCGCCGTGACGGGCCAGTGCGTGGCAGGCGGCACGACTGTGGCGTCGGCGTCCGACCCGTCGGGCGTGGACGCGTCGGCTGAGGATGCGAAACGGATCGCGCGCAGGAAAGTCAAGGAACTCGGTTGGGACGACGCCCAGTACGGGTGCCTGGTGAACCTGTGGAACGGCGAGTCCGGGTGGGATCTGAAGGCCACGAACCCGAGCTCGGGGGCGTACGGGATCCCGCAGGCCCTGCCGGGAAGCAAGATGGCGTCCGCCGGCCAGGACTGGAGGACGAACGCGTCCACGCAGATCGCGTGGGGCCTGAACTACATCAGGCAACGATACGGCACGCCTTGCGGCGCGTGGGGCGTGTGGCAGTCCCGTAGCCCGCACTGGTACTGATTGAAGGAGCATGCATGATCGGCGTCAATTCCTCTTCGCTTATGTCCGCGACGGTGCTCGCGGACGAGCAGTTGAAGCGTCTGCGCCCGGACCCGTCGTGGGACGTGTCCGGGTTGCGGGACATGGTCGGCGGCGTGGTCGCGGTCGCCTTGGTCGCCACGGTCGCGGTGATCATCCTGGGCTGCCTGAGCATGGTGCCCGGCCTGATATCGGGCAATATGATGGAGCGCGCGTTCTCCTGGAAGCGTCTGCTCGCCGCGCTCCTGGTGCCGTTCGTGATCGGCGCGGCGGTGTCCGGGTGGGGCTGGTCGTGCGACGTGTTCGGCGAGGCTGGCCTGTCCGCGAACCGGGGCAGCGTGCAGGCGTCCGGCAGCGCGAAGACCGATCTGAAGGACACGCGCGGCGAGGGCAGCGACGACCTGGGCGGCATGGTCAAGCAGCTCGGGCAGGACATCGCCTCGTCGATCGGCGAGAGCGTGAAGAACGCCGTCAAGCAGGCCGTGTCCGGCCTGAACGTCGTAGTGAACGTCGGCAAGGACGCCGTAGGGTATGTGACCGGCGCCGACGGGCAGGGCAACATCTTCCAGAAGGCGGGCCGGGCGATCGGCTCGGCCGCGTCCTCGCTGCGGGATTGGCTGTCGGGCCTGACCGGCGGCAAGTAGCGGCCGGCGGGGCGTCCGATATCACGCCCGCCGCGGGGCGGGCGCGTGACCCATGCGAAAGGAGCGTGGCAACATGATTGTTCACCATTTCGCGGCGACCGCCGCATCCAAGGGGCTGACCGTGGCGGCCGGCCTGACCGACAGCGACCTGAGCAAGCTCAAGGTCTCCCCGAACTTCGATTATTTCCCGTTCATGAAACTGATCCAGGATCTGGTCGGCGGCCTGTGGGCCGTGAGCCTGTACATCGCGATCGGCGCGTGGATCTGCGCTGCGGTCGCGTGGATCGCGAGCCGTGTCATCCACTCCGGCCCGATGCAGCAGTATTCGGGCACGGTGTTCATCTGGACGGCCATCGCCACGATGATCCTGGGCAGTGCCATGGCGATCGTGAAGTTCTTCGCGATGCAGGCCCTGTTCTGACTTCCCTTCCCCTCCTATCCCCTGCCGCCGTGGCCGGTCGGCACCCGCCGGACCGGCCACGGCTTTTCCATCCGCGCCCGGCGTCCCGGGCATTGACCTGAGGAGGTCCGCCCATGAGCCCGCTCGTGCAGACGGTGTTCAAGAACCTGATCGACTGGCTGTTCAAGCCGACGGACACGCTGTGCAGCCAGCTGCTGACCGGCGCGTTCAACGGGCTGGTCGGGTCGATGAGCAACAGCCAGTGGAACATCGCGATCGTCGCCGCGAACAGGATCGGCTGGGTCATGGGGTTCGTGAACATGGCGTTGTGCATCCTGGGCGCGTTGCACGCCGCCGCGAAGGGCAGCGTCGCGGATGTGGTCAAGAGCTTCGCGATGGCGGTGCTCGCCTGGCCGTTGACCGCCGTGTGCGTGAGCGTGATGATCACGCTGGACGGGATCGTGGGCGTGTTGACGAACCGGATCCTGACGGTCCCCTTGGACGGTTCTGCCGCCGGGCTGGACAAGCCGTTCGGCGATTCGGTCGTCTCGAACGTGGTCGGCACGGTGACCACGGGCCTGCCGTCGCTCGACCTGGAGATCCGCATCGTCGCGTACGTGCTCGTGCTGGTCGCGTCGATCGCGCTGGCCGGCATGCTCGCCGCCCGCGACATCTGCCTGATCCTGCTCGCTGCGGTCGCGCCCCTGCCGGTGATGATGAGCGGATGGCGCGTGACCCGCCCGGCGGCGGGCAAATGGGTGCAGGCCGTGGTCGGCGTGCTCCTGTCCGCCCCGTTGAGCGCGCTGGTCATCATGGTCGGGTCGGGCATGTGTTACATCGCGAGCCACAACCCTTCCATGTCGGGTAGCTTCTTCCCCGCGCTCATGGGCCTGGCGACCCTGTTCATGGCGTGTTTCAGTCCCAAGCTCATCATGCCGGTCGTCAGCTTCGTCGGCAACAACGTGGCCGCGGACATGCAGGAGCGCGGCGGCAAGGTCGGGCCGAACGCCATCAAGGCGGCGATCCAGGTGACCGCGGGCGTGGTGTCCGCCGCGGCGACCGGCGGGGCGACGGCGGGACTGTCCGGCCTGGGCGGCGGCAAGGCCGTATCGGACGCGGCGGGCGCGGCGCGGGCCGCCGCGCGCGGCGACATGGGCGGTCTGGGTGAACGGCTCGGCTCCCTGCTCGCTGGCGGCAAGGACGACCAGGCCCGGCAGTCCGGCGGCAAGCCCGGCGCGACGGCATCCCAGACCGGACCGGACACGGGTACGGGCGCCGGGACGGGCGTGGACGAACCGCCTCGGCCCGCGCCCGCCGCGGACACCGGCCGGCAGGCGTCGGGTGGCGTCATGGACGCGGCGTCCCGTACCGCGGACGGGACACACCATGACGACGACGGGAATACCGCCAAGCCGCCAGTCCCGCAGTCCACACCGCAGCCCGCACCGGCACCGGTGCCGTCGGCGCCGCCCATGCCCGGCGGAGGGACCGGACAGCCGGCGTCCGCGCCCGGCGGCAAGGGCGGTGATGCGCGCGCCGCGCCACCGGCCCCCGCGACCCCCGGCGCCCCGGGCGGCAAGGGCGGCAAGGGCGGCGACGCCACCGCGACGGCGACCGGCGGTGTGGGAGGCCATGGCGGCGACGGCGGTCATGGCGTGGCCCAGTTGATCAGGGA